>Ga0326597_10000957_pt1 | contig 48413 bp, 41 predicted proteins | sample RVTome_12_FD_203789 | JGI IMG/M metagenome (GOLD analysis project Ga0326597, IMG submission 203789) | Soil microbial communities from uranium-contaminated site in the Upper Colorado River Basin, Wyoming, United States - RVT100D185 | ecosystem: Environmental > Terrestrial > Soil > Contaminated >... | reverse complement strand
CCGGGTCGGTCGGCGCCAGGATGGCGCCGAGCAGCACCGCCAGCCCCAGCGGCAGGCCGAGCACGAGTTGGCCGAAGACGGTGACCAGGCCGACCGTCAGCGCCATGGCCAGGAACGCCAGCAGCAGCGGCGTGCGCCAGCGAGGCAGGGAGATCGGCACCGGCATCTTGACCCCGGCGGCGAACAGCGAGATCAGCACCGCCCCCTCGGTCAGCAGTTCCAGCAGCGCCGCCTCCTTGAGCGGGTTGAAGTGGAAGGCGTTGAGGACCGTCGGCCCGACGATCACCCCGACCGCCAGGTAGACGATCGCGGGGGTGACCGGCAAACGGCGAATCGCGGACGAAGTCAGTCCCATGGTGAGCAGCAGCCCGCCCACCAGCAAAAACCATTGTGCATTGGTCATCAGGTGTCCCGTGAATCGGTCGCGAGGTGAGTGGCCGGCGCGCGTGACGCAGGTCGGCGTGACGAAGACAAGGGCTGCGATCGCAGTTTCCGTGCCACCGTTTTTACGACTCATGGAAACAGGCAGCTAGCCATTTTTCCTGGCTGACCGCGCCCTTTTCCCGCCCCGAACTGTCGCCATGTGGCAACGCAATTTCGCGCCTTTTGACCAACTGCATGAAATCGATATGAAATCGTTGTTGCCGAACGGCGACAGTGGGCAGAGAGGGGGGCGCCCGGCGCGGCTGCAGCCGGGATCGGTTCAGGGCACGGTTAGCCGTGCCAGGCGGGGAGTGGCGCCCGACCGGCGGAGGTGGCGTGCGCGCCGCGAAGAGACCGGCATGACCTCAGGGCTTGAACAGAAATCGTAGCGAGCGGTCGGCGGAGCGCAGCGACGAGACCTATCGGTTCGCCATGCGAGGAGCGAGCAGCGCCCAACGCAGCGAGCGGACCGTGCCGTAGATTTCTTCTCAAGCGCTCAGGACTTGTGGCACTCCCGACAGCAATAGAAACAGCCGTCGACGTGGGGAAAGTACCGGGTCGCCGCGACGACGGCGTTGCAGCACGACGGGAACTCGCCCAGTTCGATACAGTGTTCCCGCTCCGGCAGGAGGCCACACGCCTCCGTATGCACTTCATGATCGCCATTGGCCTGGTTCTTGGCGCTGACGAAATAGAGCGTCATGTTCACTTCTCGTTTTTATTGATTTTTTTGCGACCTGGAATCGCCGAATTCCTTGCGTGCCGGTCGGGACTTGCCGGATGCACTTGGCGTCGATCTGCGTGTGAAGCTGCTATGGCCGTTTTCCGACCTCATTCCATTACCTGGTCGAGCGCCATTTGGCATCTGAACCTATGTACTTGTTTTAGTACGCCTCACCCGACTCGTCTGTAGATGAAATCCGACATGTGGACAGGCAAAATGCTTACACTAGGACGCGCCCGTCTCAACCGTTCGTTCCGGGGATGAGCCGCCGCCATGCCGTCTCCGCGCCGGCCAGCAGGCCGCGACCGTCAATCGCGGGTCGGCGGCACGGCATGGCGTCGACCGCCCGGGCCACGCCGGCCGCCGCCGGTGGGAAATAGACCTCGACCTCGCAGTGCAGCCGCCCTTCCGCTTGGTGCCGGATGAACAGGGCCAGGTCGTCCGGACGGCCGGCCTGGGTGGAGGCCCCCAGGAACAGTCGCTCGGTCCGCTCCAGCTCGGCACCACCCGCCACGGCTTGATCCAGGGCAACATCTCCCGGGCGTATCGGCCGCAGAATGGTCCGCGACCGGCGTCGACGGGAGGGGCGGATGCAAGGCACCACGGACGCGAGAATCGACCGCCATCGCCGCCGGCTGCTGACCGCCGCGGCCGCGCTGACCGGCAGCGCCACGCTGAACCTGACCCTGGCCATCCGCAACGTGCTGGCGATGGCCAACGTGCCGCCGGTCCCCGGCGTCAACGCGCTCAAGGGGACGCTGACCATCAACGGCAAGCCGGCCGCGGTGGGCGACCCGGTCGCGCCGGGGGACACCCTGGTCACCGGCCCGGAGAGCGAGGCGGTGGTGGTGCACAACCGCGACGCCCTGCTGATCCGCGCCGACACCCGGCTGCGCATCGACAGCGACGACGCGACCTTGATCAACCTGATGCGCATCACCGCCGGCGCGGTGCTGTCGGTCTGGGGGTCGCGGCAGCAGGCGATCGGCATCACCACGCCCATCGCCTCGATCGGCATCCGCGGCACCGGCATCTACATCGAGGTCCGGCCCGACCTCACCTACGCCTGCACCTGCTACGGCGTCGCCGACCTGGTCCCGGTGGCGGCGCCGGGCAAGCTGAAGACGGTCAAGACCACCTACCACGACGCACCGCACTACATCTATCCCGACCCCGACCAGCCGCTGGTGGAGGCGCCGGTCATCAACCACACCGACGCCGAACTGATCATGCTCGAGGCGCTGTTCCGGCGCGTGCCGCCGTTCACCGAGCATCCGAACTACTTGCGGGGTGGTGGCGGCTACTAAGCGCCTGCGATCGTTCCGGACGGATGCAGGCGAAGACGGTGGCGCAGGCTACCAGCGCCCCACCCGGTAGGAGGCCCGACTTTATGCCCACCGGGTACCCGGGCCGATTCGGTATCGGCCGAGGCACACTGGATCGCGGACTGCCCACCCGGACGGGTGACGCCCGCGAACTGGCTGGGCGGTCGCAGCGAGGCGCGCTTCAGTCGCGCAGCTTGACCTCGTGCTCGGTGACCAGCTCGCCCTCTTCGTTGACCAGCACGACCGTGCGCTTGTCCGGGCTGACCAGCACCGCCTGGTGGGGCTTGAACAGCGGCCAGCGCACGAACGAACTCCAGCCGAAGCTCTCGTAGTTGTTGATGGTCAGCGCCTGTTGCTCGGTGAGCGAGCGGACGACCAGGTCGCGGGTGCGCTGCTGCGTCTTGCGTCGTTCGTCCATGACGGACCCCGCGGGTTGTCATCCGGCAACGGCTGCCAAATTTCAATTTAGCCTGCCATCTTGCGCTTGCAAGGATGGCGCGACCCGCCCGAATCGTCCGGCCGGCCCTCAACCGGCGGGCACCACCCCGGGCAGCCCCTGGAGCCAGCCGCTGGCCGGCGCCGCGCCGGGACTGGCGTAGTCGCGCAGCAGCTGATTGAAGGCCGCCGCCGGCACCGGCGGCGAGAACAGGTACCCCTGGCCCAGGGCGCAGCCGCGCTGGCGCAGGAAGGCGAGCTGGCTCTGCTGCTCGATGCCCTCGGCCACCACCTCCAGGTCGAGGCCGTGGGCGAGGTTGATGATGGTGGCGACGATGCGCGCGTCGTCCGGGTCGGCGATGTCGCTGACGAAGCTGCGGTCGATCTTGAGCCGGTGGATCGGGAACTTGCGCAGGTAGTTCAGCGACGAGTAGCCGGTGCCGAAGTCGTCGATGGCCAGGCTGATGCCGAGATCGTGGAACTTGCGCAGCAGCTCGATGCTCTCCTCCGGGTGCTCCATGACCAGGCTTTCGGTCAGCTCCAGTTCGAGACAGCGCGGCGGCAGTCCGGTCTCCGCCAGGGCGTTGCACACCTTCTGCAGCAGGGCGTGGTCGCGGAACTGGCGCGCCGACAGGTTGACCGCGATGGTGAACCGCGTGTGGCCGCGGTCGTGCCAGTGGCGCGCCTGGCGGCAGGCCTCGCGCAGCACCCACTCGCCGATGCGCACGATCAGGCCGCTCTCCTCGGCGATGGGGATGAACTCCGCCGGCGCGATGGTGCCGAGGTCGTGGTGGTTCCAGCGCAGCAGCGCCTCGGCGCCGTGCAGCGACCCGTCGGCCAGCAGGAACTGCGGTTGGTAATAGAGCTCGAGTTCGCCGCGGTCGATGGCGTGGGCGATGCTGCCCTCGAGCAGCAACCGCACCTGGGCGCGGGCGTTGAGTTCCGGCATGTAGTACTCGGAGGTGCCGCGGCCGCGCTCCTTGGCGCGGTACATGGCGGTGTCGGCGTTCTTCAGCAGTTCGTCGGCGGTGGCGCCGTCGCTGAAGGCGACGGCGATGCCGATGCTGGCGCCGGCCTTGAGTTCGTACTCGCCGACCCGCACCGGCGGTTCGAGCACCCGCAGCACGCGCTCGGCCAGGTTGCTCACCTGGAGGTCGTCGATCACCCCCTCGAGCAGGATGGCGAACTCGTCGCCCCCCATGCGCGCCAGGGTGTCGGTCTGGCGCAGCGCCTGCAGCAGCCGCCGGCTCACCTCGACCAGCAGCCGGTCGCCGGTCTCGTGGCCGAGGGAGTCGTTGACGGTCTTGAACTGGTCGAGGTCGAGGAACATCACCGCCAGGCGGCTCTTCTCGCGCCGCGCCAGCGCCAGGGCGTGGTCGAGGTGGACGGTGAACAGGCGCCGGTTGGCCAGCCCGGTCAGCGGGTCGTGGTGGGCCATGTGGTCGAAGCGCTGCTCGTTTTCGCGCAGCTGCTCCTCGACCCGCCGGCGGTGGTCGACCTCATGCTGGAGGCGCCGGTTCTGCTCCCGCTCCTTGCCCAGGGCGACCCGGTAGCCGTGGCGCAGCAGGCCGATGAACAGCAGCATCAGCAGACTGGCGAGCAGCAGGAACTTGGCGTTGAGGTCGGTGGTCAGCCGGTGCAGCGCGGCCAGGTCGTCGGTCACGTCGAGGTAGATCTCGAAGGCGCCGATGAACAGGTCGCCGTCCAGCACCGGGACGTAGGTCTCGACCACGTCGCGCTCCAGCCGGTCCCGCTCCAGGGTCGCCTGGTCGCTCTTGACCAGCTTGCTGTAGAGGTTGCCGGTCGCCACCCGCTCCCAGAAATAGGCGTGGTCGTTGACCGTGCCGATCTCGGCGGGGTCGCTGGAGTGGATGATCACGCCGGCGGCGTCGAACACCCGCACCTTGAGCAACCCGGCCCGGCTGCGCCCCTCCTCAATCAGCCTGGCGGACGCGGCCGGCAGCGCGCCGTCGATCAGGGCATCGGTGCCGACCACCGCCTCGAACAGGCGCGCGACCTGCACCGCCTTGGTCTCGATCTGGTCGATGTGGCTGTGGTGGTGGCGGGGAAAGGCGTAGCCGAACCAGAACAGGCCGAAGGCCAGGGCGGACAATGCCAGGGCCGCACTGCCGACCCACAGCATCGGTCGGCGTACCGATTTGCGGTTGTGGTCACCATCCATGGTTCGCGCGTTCCCTGCCGTCGCCACGGAGGTGACTTTACGTCAATGTTCCCGGTCGGCGCGCTTCGGGATAGTACGTATGGGGACCGCGGCGCGGGCCCGGACTCAGAGCTTGAGAATAAATCTACTGCGCGGCCCGATCGCTGCGTTGGGCGGTGCTCGCTCCTCTCCTATCTACTTGATATGTCTCGTCGCTGCGCTCCGTCCGCCTTGCGCTCGGACCGCTCGCTACGATTTCTTCCCAAGCTCTCAGGGCCGCCGGCCGCTGCCGTCCGGGTGGCGGCGGAGCAGGCCGAGGGCGAACAGCAGGGTCGCGGCGACCACGATGGAGGGGCCGCTCGGGGTGTCGAATTCGAGCGAGGCGGCCAGGCCGCCGACCACCGCCAGCGCCCCGACCAGGGCGGCGCCGACCGCCATCTGTTCCGGCGTGCGGGCGAAGTGGCGCGCGGTCGCGGCCGGGATCACCAGCAGCGAGGTGACCAGCAGGATGCCGACGATCTTCATCGCCACGGCGGTGACCAGGGCGATCAGCAGCATGAAGACCAGGTGGACGCGGGCCACGGAGATGCCCTCCGCCGCCGCCAGGTCGGCGTGCACGGTGACCGCCAGCAGCGGCCGCCACAGCCACGCCAGGATGGCGTAGACCACCACCAGGGTCAGGCCGATCCAGCCCAGGTCGCCGTAGCCGACCGCCAGGATGTCGCCGAACAGGTAGCTGAACAGGTCGACCCGCACCCACTCCATCTGGCTCAGCACCACCAGGCCGGTGGCCAGCGCGCCGTGCGAGACGATGCCGAACAGGGTGTCGCTGGCAAAGCGCGGCTGGTGGCGCCCGAGGCCGGCCAGCAGCAGCGCGACGGCCAGGCAGGTGACGACGATGCCGATGGTCGGTGCCAGGTCGAGCAGCAGGCCGAGGGCGACGCCGAGCAGGGCGGCGTGGGCCAGCGCCTCGCCAAAGTAGGCCATGCGCCGCCAGACGACCAGACAGCCGAGGGGCGCACCGAGCAGGGCCACGCCGAGTCCGGCGACCAGGCCGCGCAGGACGAAGTCTTCCATCAGCCGGCCTCGTGCTCGTCTGCGGCCACCGCCCCGGTGAGGTCGTGGGCATGGTCGTGGTGGTGGGCGTAGACGGCCAGTTCGTCGGCGACCCGCGGCCCGAACAGCGCCAGGTACTCCGGGTGCCGGCGCACCGACTCCGGCGCCCCGTGGCAGCAGACGTGGTGATTGAGGCAGAAGACCCGGTCGGTCGCCGCCATCACCATCACCAGGTCGTGCGAGACCATCAGCACGCCGCAGCCGCGGTGCTGGCGCAGCCCCGCGATCAGCCGGTAGAGCTCCGCCTGGCCGTTGAAGTCGACCCCCTGGGTCGGCTCGTCGAGCACCAGCAGGTCGGGGTCGGCGAGCAGCGCGCGGGCCAGCAGCACGCGCTGCAACTCCCCGCCGGAGAGCCCCTGGACCGGGGCGTGCAGCAGGTGCGCCACCCCCACCTCCGCCAGCGCCTGCTGCTGGGCGGCGCGGCTGGCGCGGTGAGTCAGGGTCAGCAGCCGGCTGACGTCCAGCGGCAGCACCGGGTCGACCTGCAGCCGCTGCGGCAGGTAGCCGACGCGCAGCCCGGGACGGCGCACCACGCGCCCGCCGTCGGGCGCGACCAGGCCGAGCAGGAGCTTGACCAGGGTGGTCTTGCCGGCCCCGTTGGGGCCGATCAGGGTGACGATCTCGCCGCCCTCGATGGCCAGGTCGACGCCGTCGATGACCGCCTGGCCGCCGTAGTGCAGGGTCAACCCCTGGCCGGCGATCAACTCCCCCTGACGGGTCACCTCAGCCATCGTGCGCATCGCGGCAGTGACGGCACCAGCCCTCGAGTTCCAGCCGGCGCTCGGTGAGGCGGAAACCGCCGCCGGCCGCGGTCGCCTCGATCGCCCGGTCGAGGCGGTCGTCGTGAATCTCGGCCACGGCGCGGCAGCCGCGGCAGATCAGGAACTGGCTGCCGTGGCCGCTGCCGGGCTCGGCGCAGCCGACATAGGCGTTGAGGCTGGCCACGCGGTGGATCAGGCCGTGGGCCTGGAGGAAATCGAGGGCGCGGTAGACGGTGATCGGCGCCGGCCGTGCCGTGCCGCTGGCCATCAGGTCGAGCACCGCGTAGGCGCCGATCGGCTCGTGGCTGCCCCAGACCAGCTCCAGCACCCGCCGTCGCTGCGGCGTCAGCCGCGCCCCGCGCTGGCGGCACAGCACCTCGGCGCGGCGCAGGGCGGTGACGACGCAGCGGGCGTGGTCGTGTTCGGGGCGCGGGAAGTGGGTGGTCGGTGCACGCATCGGCGGGTACCTGTCGGCCGCGGAGGTATGTTACTTTATAACATAACAAACCATCCCGACGACAGCGTACATGAACCACCCCGCAGACCACGCTGCCCCACCCGGGGGCGGCTCGAACCGGCGATTCGCGACCCTGATCGCCGTGGGCCTCCTCGGCCTGCTGCTGCTGGCGACCGTGCTGCTGCGCCAGGCCCCGGAGAGCGCCGCCCAGCGCGGCGTGGTGGCCTCGATCCCGCCGCTGCACTCGCTGGTCAGCGGGGTCATGGCCGGTGTCGCCACCCCCGAACTGCTGCTCCCGGGCAACACCAGCCCGCACAGCCACACCCTGCGGCCGTCGGAAAACGAACGCTTCCATAACGCCGCCCTGGTGATCTGGGTCGATCCCGGGGTCGAGTCGATGCTGCCGCGGATGCTCGCCCTGCTGGCGGACGAGGTCGTCCAGCTCCAGGTCGGCCGCCTGCCGGGGGTCACCCGGCTGCCGCTGCGGTCGGGCGGCCTGTGGCGCCACGAGGAGCACGAGGAGCACGCAGAGCGGGCCGGGAACGGTGCGCCGGCGCATGCCGGCCACGACGCCGACCACGGCGACGGCACCGATCCCCACGTCTGGCTCGATCCGCAAAACGCGGTGGTCTGGGTCGAGGCCATCGCCGCGCAGCTGGCGACCCTCGATCCGGAACACGGCGAACTCTACCAACGCAACGCCGCGCAGCTGGTGCGCCGGCTGCGCACCCTTGACGCCGATCTGCGCCGGCGCCTGGCGCCGGTCGCCGGCGTCCCCTACCTGGTCTACCACGACGCCTACCGCTACCTCGAGGCGCGCTACGGCCTGAGCCCGGCCGGGTCGTTCACGGTGACGGCCGACCGCCCGGTCAGCGCCCGGCGCTACGCCGCGCTGCGCCAGCTGGCCCGGGACGGGGGCGTCAGGTGCCTGTTCGTCGAACCGCAGTTCCCGCCGCAGCAGGCCGAGCGGCTGGCCGGCGAGACCGGCATCCGCATCGCCCCGCTCGACCCCCTCGGCAGCGACCTGACGCCGGGACCGGAGCTCTACTTCACCCTGCTCGAGCGGCTCGGCGACGCCCTGGTCGGCTGCCTCGGCACCGGCTGAGAACTCGAGCAGAGAACTCCTGCGCGGTCCGCTCACCGGGCGCTGCCCGCCCCTCGCCTGACGACCCGACCGGTCGCGTCGCCGCGCTCCGCCAACCGCTCGCCACCATCGCTTCCCGAGCCCTGGGGCGGCCTCCTCAGCCGGTCGCGACCGGGCGCGACGGGTCGCGGATCCACTCGCTCCAGGAGCCGACGTAGAGCCGCGAGCCGTGCAGGCCGGCGTGTTCCATGGCCAGCACGTTGTGGCAGGCGCTGACCCCGGAACCGCAGTAATGGACCGCGCTCGCCGGCGCCGCGTCGCCGAGGGTGGTGGCGTAGCGGGCGCGCAGCTCGGCCGCCGGCAGGAAGCGGCCGCGCGGATCGAGGTTACCGCCGAGCGGCAGGTTGACGGCGCCGGGGATGCGTCCGGCGACCGGGTCGATCGGCTCGGCCTCGCCGCGGAACCGCGCCTCGGTACGGGCGTCGATCAGCGGTCCCTGCCCGCCCGCCTGCAGCGCCGCGACCGGGACTGCCAGCCGGCCGTCGACCTCGGCGGTGAAGCGCCGCGGTGCCCGCTCCGGCAGCGCGGTGGTAAGCGCGCCGCCGGCCTCGGTCCAGGCGCGCAGGCCGCCGTCGAGCAGCGCCACGGCGTCGTGTCCGAGCCAGCGCAGCAGCCACCAGAGGCGCGCCGCATAGGCGCCGATGTCGGCGTCGTAGACCACCACCTGGACCATGCGGTCGACCCCCCACGCGCCCAGCCGGGTCGCCAACTGTTCGGGATCGGGCAGCGGGTGGCGGCCGGTCGCCGGAGTGACGGGCCCGGAGAGGTCGGCCTCGAGGTCGGCGAAACGGGCGCCGGGGATGTGCCCCTCGGTGTAGGCCGCGCGCCCCGCCTCCGGCTTGAACAGGTCGAAGCGGCAGTCGAACACCGCCCAGTCCGGATGGTCGAGGTTGGCGGCCAGGGTCGGGACGTCGATCAATGTGGTGTGCTGCATCAATATGTCTCCTTTAGTTATTGTTATTTATTGTTTTCACTATGCCAACATCGCAACAGGTCGAGGTCGACGCAGGTGCGGCCGTGGAGGTCGCCCTGGAGCGCCCGGGCGGGCCGGTCGGGCTCGCCGAGGGAGTCGAGCACGGCCAGCGCACCGCTGAACTCCTCGTCGGCACTGTAGCGGCTGATGGTGATCAGCGTCGGCACGCCGGCGCCGCGGGCGGCCTGCAGGCCGAGGGCGGTGTCCTCGATCGCCAGGCACGCCCCGGCGGCGAGACCGAGGCCGGAGAGCGCGACCCGGTAGAGATCCGGGGCCGGCTTCTTGGCCGTCACGTCCTCGCCGCTAGCGACGATCCGGAAGCCGTCCAGGGTCGCCCGGCCGAGGGTGCGCTCGAACAGCCGCTCCACGTTGATCCGGCTGGTGGTGGTCGCGATCGCCAGCGCCAGGCCGGCGGCACGCGCCTCGGCGAACAGCCGCGCCACGCCGGGACGCAGGGTCACCCCGGCCTCGAGCAGATGGCCGAAGCGGCGGGTCTTGTCGGCGTGGAGCCGGCGGACGAAGGCGTCGAAATCGGGGCTGGCGGCGCGCGCCGGATCGACCGCCCGGACGTAGCGGGCGATGCGCTCGCGCCCGCCGGTGACGCCGAGCAGGTCGTGGTAGGTCGCCTGGTCCCAGTGCCAGGCGAGGTCGGCGGCGGCAAAGGCCTCGTTGAACGCCTGGCGATGGCGCTCCTCGTTGTCGACCAGGGTGCCGTCGACGTCCCAGATCAGGGCCTGCAGCGCCATCAGCCGACCAGCAGCAGCAGCCAGGTGAGCGTCGCGACGACCAGGGCGACCAGGACCGCGGCCGAGCCGGCATCCTTGGCCCGGCCGGCCAGCGGATGGCGCTCCGGGCCGTGGCGGTCGACCGCCGCCTCGATGGCGCTGTTGACCAGCTCGGTCGCCAGCACCAGGCCGAGGCTGCCGAGCAGCAGCGCCCGCTCGACCCCGCTGGCGCCGAGCCAGAGGCCGAGCGGGGCCAGCGGCAGGCAGAGCAGCACCTCCTGGCGGAAGGCGGCCTCGTGGCGCCAGGCGGCACGCAGGCCGGCGAGGGAGTAGCCGGCGGCATGCCAGAGCCGCGCCAGGCCGGTGCGGCCGGGTTTGTGGGTGGTCTCCCGTTCGTTCATCGCGCGAGTTTAATGCACTCCGCGCTTTGCGGCGCGGCGTGAACTGCCGGGTTACGGCTGCGAGCCGGCTAGCTGCGTGCAGCGACCGCCTGCGGCAGTTCCTCCTCGCCGGCCAGCCGCGGCAGGCTCGGGTAGCGGATGCCGGCCATGTCGCGCATCAGGCGCACCACCTGCGAGCTGTAGCCCGACTCGTTGTCGTACCAGACGTAGAGGGTGCAGCGGTGGCCGTCGGCGATGGTCGCCTCGGAGTCGACCACCCCGGCGTGGCGCGAGCCGACCAGGTCGCTGGAGACCAGCTCGGTCGAGGCGGTGTAGTCGATCTGGTCCTGCAGCTCGGAGTAGAGCGCCACCTCGCGCAGGAAGGCGTTGACGCCATCGCGGTCGGTCGGGCGGGTGAGGTTGAGGTTGAGGATCGCCAGCGACACGTTCGGCGTCGGCACGCGGATGGCGTTGCCGGTCAGCTTGCCCTCGAGTTCGGGCAGCGCCTTGGCCACCGCCTTGGCGGCGCCGGTCGAGGTGATGACCATGTTCAGCGCCGCGGCGCGGCCACGACGGTCGGCGTTGTGGTAGTTGTCGATCAGGTTCTGGTCGTTGGTGTAGGAGTGGACCGTCTCGACGTGACCGTTGACGATGCCGAAGCGGTCGTTGATCGCCTTGAGCACCGGGGTGATGGCGTTGGTGGTGCAGCTCGCGGCCGAGACGATGGTGTCGGCGTCGGTCAGCATGCCGTGGTTGACGCCGTAGACGACGTTCTTGATGCCACCCTTGGCCGGCGCGGTCAGCAGCACCTGGGCCGCCCCCGGGCAGGCGAGGTGCTGACCGAGACCGGCCGCGTCCTTCCAGATGCCGGTGTTGTCGACGATCAGGGCGTCGTGGATGCCGTAGGCGGTGTAGTCGACCTGGTCGGGACCGTCCGAGTAGATCACCTTGATGACGTTGCCGTTGGCGAGAATGGCGTTGGCCTCCTCGTCGACGGTGATGGTGCCGTTGAACGGACCGTGGACCGAGTCGCGGCGCAGCAGGCTGGCGCGCTTGTGCAGGTCGTTGCCCTTGCCCTTGCGCACCACCACCGCGCGCAGGCGCATGGCGCTGCCGCCGCCGGTGCGCTCGATCAGCAGCCGCGCCAGCAGGCGGCCGATGCGGCCGAAGCCGTAGAGGACGACGTCCTTGGGCCGACGCGCCGCGGTCGGCTGGTCGACGATCTCGCCGAGTTCGGCGCGCAGGAAGTCGGCGATCGGGGTCGGCCGGCCCTGCTTCAGCCAGGCCATGGCCAGCTTCCCGAGGTCGACCCGGGCCGGGGAGAGCTGCAGGCCGCCGAGCGCCTCGAGCAGCGGGAAGGTGTCCTCGATCGCCAGCTCGCCGCCCTCGAACTGGCGCACGTAGCGGTGCGCCTTGAGGATGTCGATGGTCGAGCTGTTGGCGATGTTGCGGCCGTAGACCATCGGCACGATGCCGGCGTCGCGGTAGAGCTTGCCGAGCAGCGGCACCATCGCCTCGGCCAGCTCCTGGCCCCGCTTCCACTCTTCCAGATAGGTGTCTTGGTTGTGCATCGTTGCGCCTCGTCGGGATGAATAAACCTGCGGCAGCACGGTCGCACCGCGCGCCGCGCCAAGCGCGGGCGGCGGGGCGATCTCGCCGTGTTACGTCGATCCGCGGCGTTGCCCGTGACGGCGTCAGGCGCGTGCACGGTTTCGGCCCGGAGTGACGAAATTGGCGCACATTCTAGCCAAGAGTTGAAATCAAAGTGACTTGTTCAGGTATCAGTTCAATTATTTGTGATAATCATCATATTTATATTCAATGACATGAAATGGATAGTTAATCACGATTAGCAAGATATCGGCGGGCCGCATCAAATCGCTTCGCCGGTCGAGGCTCTCCCGAGGCGCGCGGCCCGCAGCGGGACTGCGGTGACCCACCCGGGCGGCCGGCCGCGGCGGGACGTCGGCACTGACCACCTCTTCGACGGCCACCAGGCGGCACTGGGGTGGCGTCCGTCGGCGACGTGAGAGGGGACCGTGGCAGCGCGCCGGGCGCGGCTACGCGGCGACGCGAGCCGTCTCGCGCAGCAGCCGGTGCAACTCGGGCAGGCACGAGCCGCAGCCGGTGCCCGCCTGCAACGCCGTGCCGAGCGCAGCCACATCAGCCAGGCCCCGCTCTGCGATGGCGCGCACGATCTGCGCCTCGCCGACCCCGAAGCAGCTGCAGACCACCTTGCCGGACGGCGCCGCCCCGGACGGCGGCCGCCCGCCGAGCAGCGCCGCACGCTGCGCGTCGGTCAACCGGCCCGCGGCGAACAGCGCGACCAGCCAGTCGCTGTTGTGGTCGATCGGCTCCGGTTCGACGAACAGGCAGCTCTCGAGCTGCCCGTCGACCAACCGGGCTGCGCGGTAACCGCGTCGCCCGCGATCCTCGTACTCGATCCACTCGACCGGCGCCTGGTCCGCGCACAACCGTGCGCGCGACCACGCTGGCCAGGCGGCCGGCGGCTCGGCCCCGGCCAGGTCGTAACGCCATGCCCTGCCGGCCCGCGAGCGGACCCAGTAATCGGCGCCGTCCAGCGCGAGGTCGCGCCGGCAGAGCAGCAGACCGTGCCAGGCACACTCGAACGGCGTCAGGCTGGCGGTGTCGTGTTTGAACGCCGGCTGTCCCGAGTGCGGATCGGTACGCGGCGCGACCAGCGCGTTGACCCGGCCGCGGGCAGCGAAGCGGTCGCTCCAGTGCATCGGCACGAACAGGCTGCCGGGGCGCTGCCCGCGGTCGACCACGACCCGCGCCAGCAACTCGCTGCGGCGGTTGCCCACCCGGGCCAGGGTGCCGTCGGCAACATGGGCGCGCGCGGCATCGTCCGGGTGCAGCTGAACGTAGGGCTCGCCGCAGTGGGCCGCCAGCCGGGCGGAACGCCCGGTCCGGGTCATGGTGTGCCACTGGTCACGGATCCGGCCGGTGTTCAGCACCAGCTGCCCGGGAGCGCCGGCGGCAGCGGGTGCCAGGGGCGCGACCGCGACGAACCGCGCGCGGCCATCGGCTGCGGGAAAAGGTCCGTCCGCGAACAGGCGACCGGCCGCGGCAGCGCCGGCCGGCCACGGCCAGCGCAACGGTTCCAGTGCGGCGTAGGCCGGGCCGTCGAGATCCGCCAGCGCCCCCAGGTCGAGCAGCCGCCGGCCGCCGTTGTCGAGTGCGGTCAAACGGGCGTGCTCGCGAAAGATCGCCGCCGGGCCGTCGTAGGCGAACGCCGCGCCATGGCCGAGCCGGCGCGCGACCTCGCACACCATCCACCAGTCGGGCCGCGTCTCGCCCGGCGGTTCGACAAAGCGGCGCTGGCGCGAGATGCAGCGCTCGGAGTTGGACACCGTTCCCTCCTTCTCGCCCCAGGCCTGGGCCGGCAGCAGGACGTCGGCCACGGCCGCGGTGTCGGTGTCGGCCACGCAGTCGGAGAGCACCACCAGGTCGCAGCGCGCCAGCGCCTGCCGCACCCGCTCGGCATCGGGCAGGCTGACCAGGGGGTTGGTCGCCATGATCCAGACCGCGCGAACCTGGCGGCGGGCGACGGCATCGAACAGCTCGACCGCCTTCAGCCCCGGGCCGGCAGCGAGCCGCGGGGCGTCCCAGAACGCCGCCACGCGCGCGCGGTCGGCGGGAGCGAAATCCATGTGGGCCGCCAGCTGGTTGGCCAGCGCGCCGACCTCACGCCCGCCCATGGCGTTCGGCTGGCCGGTCAGCGAAAACGGCGACGCGCCGGGCCGGCCGACCCGCCCGGTCGCCAGGTGACAGTTGAGGATGGCGTTGACCTGATCGGTTCCGCGGCTGCTCTGGTTGATGCCCTGCGAGAACAGCGTCAGGGTGCGCGGCGTCGCCGCGAACCAGGCGTAGAACCGCTCGACGTCGGCCGCCACGAGGCCGCAGGCGTGCGCCACGTCGCTGGCTGTCGCGGCGGCGGCGCGCGCCGCCGCCAGCGCCGCGGTGAGCCCCTCGGTGCGCGCGCCAACGTACTCCGCATCGATCGCACCACGGGCGTCCAGCGCGAGCAACAGCCCACCGAACAGGGTCACGTCGCTGCCGGGCCTGAGCGGCAGGTGCAGGTCGGCCTCCTCGCAGGTTGGCGTCCGCCGCGGGTCGACCACCACCACGCGGGTGCCCCGTGTCCGGCGCGCGTCGCGCAGCCGCTGGAACAGCACCGGGTGGCACCAGGCGAGGTTGGACCCGACGATCACGACCAGGTCGGCCTGCTCGAGGTCGTCGTAGCTGCCGGGCACCGCGTCGCTGCCGAAGGCGCGCTTGTGGCCGGCCACCGCCGAGGCCATGCACAGGCGCGAGTTGGAGTCGATGTTGGCGCTGCCGATGAACCCCTTGATCAGCTTGTTGGCGACGTAGTAATCCTCGGTCAGCAGCTGGCCGGAGACGTAGAAGGCGACGGCGTCCGGGCCGTATTGCTCGACCGTCGCGCGCAGACCGCCGGCGACCCGGTCGAGGGCGGCGTCCCAACTCGCCCGCCTGCCGGCGACCACCGGGTGCAGCAGCCGCCCCTCCAGCCCGAGCGTGTCGCCCAGGGCGGCACCCTTGGAGCAGAGCCGCCCGCGGTTGGCCGGATGTTCCGGGTCGCCGCGGAGGGACAGCGTGCCGCCGGCGGAGCGGCTGGCGACCAGCCCGCAACCGGTGCCGCAGTACGGGCAGGTGGTGCGGACCTCGCTCATGGCACCGCACCCGACCGCCTCACGCGGCCCCCTCGAGCGCGTCCAGCCGCAGCCACACCCGCGTGCCGTCGTGGCGCACGGCGAACTTCTCGACGCAGCCGCGATCGGGCGCCAGCGCTTCGCCGCGGTCGAGTTCGATCACCCAGTTGTGCAGCGGGCAGGTGACCCGCGTGCCGTGGACGATCCCCTCCGACAGCGGTCCACCGCGGTGCGGACAGCGATCGCGCAGCGCGAACAGGGAGTCGTCGGCGGTGCGGAACACGGCCACGTCCCCGGCCGGCGTGCGCACCACGCGCGCGCCCAGTCGCGGGATGTTGGCGAGGTCAGCGATCTCCAGCCACTCGGTCATAGCGGATCTCCTGCGGGGTGGTCGGGCGGCCGTCGGCATCGACGACGGTCAGCGGTTGGTAGCCGTCGCCGCGGGCGCGGCGCGCGACCTGCTCGGCCCACGGGTCGGACTGGGCGTGGCGCTGCGACTCGGCAAAGCGCCGGGCCAGCGCGGCGCGGTTGCCGGCGTCGTCGACCACGCACTGGCGGACGTACGGCAGGCCGACCCGCTCGATCCACGGCGCGGTGCGCTCGAGGTAGTGCGCCTCCTCGCGGTAGAGCTGGATGAACGCGGTGCAGTGCTCGACCACCTCGTCCTCGCCCTGCACCTTGCACAGCAGGTCGGTGACGCGCACCTTGGTGCCGCCGTTGCCGCCGACGTGCAGCTCCCACCCGGAGTCGACGGCGACGACGCCGAAGTCCTTGATCGTCGCCTCGGCGCAGTTTCGCGGGCAGCCGGAGACCGCCATCTTGAACTTGTGCGGCATCCACGAGCCCCAGGTCAGCTGTTCGAGGCGGATGCCCATGCCGATCGAGTCCTGCGTGCCGAAGCGGCAGTACTGGGCGCCGATGCAGGTCTTCACGGTCCTCAGCGCCTTGCCGTAGGCATGGCCGGAGACCAGCCCGGCGGCGTTCAGGTCGGCCCAGATGCCGGGCAGCTGCTCCTTGCGGACGCCGACCAGGTCGATGCGCTGGCCGCCGGTGACTTTGAGCAGCGGCACCTCGAATTTCTCGGCGGCGTCGGCGATGGCGCGCAACTCCCGGGCGGTCGTCACGCCACCCCAGATGCGCGGCACCACGGTGTAGCTGCCGTCGCGCTGGATGTTGGCGTGATTGCGCTCGTTGACGAAGCGCGACTGCGGGTCGTCGGTGGCGGTGCCGGGCCAGGCGGCGACGACATAGTAGTTCAGCGCCGGGCGGCACTTGGCGCAGCCGTCCGGGGTGCGCCACTCGAGGAAGTCGAGCACCGCGCGCACCGAGGTCAGACGCTGCTCGCGGATCGCCCGGCGCACCGCGTCGTGCGGATGGTCGGTACACGGGCAGAGCGGTTTGGCGGCGGTCGCCGGCGCGTAGCCCTCGCCGACCACCGAGGCGAGCAGCTGTTCGACCAGGCCGGTGCACGAGCCGCACGAACTCGACGCCTTGGTGTGGGCACGCACCTCGTCGAGGGTGAACAGGCCGTGGCTGGTGATGGCGTTGACGATCGTGCCCTTGCACACGCCATTGCAGCCGCACACCTCGGCGGCATCGGCCAGCAGCGCGGCGTTGGTGCCGCCCTTGGCGGCGTCGCCGAGATGCGCCTGGCCGAAGGCCAGGTGGTCGCGGTGGGCGCTGATGTCGCTGCCGTCGCGCATCAGCTGGAAGTACCAGGCGCCGTCGACGGTGTCGCCGTAGAGCACCGCGCCGACGAGCCGGTCGTCGCGGACGACCAGCCGCTTGTACACGCCGCGCCCCGGGTCCTGGTAGACAATCTCATCGCTGCCCTCGCCGGCGTCGAACTCGCCGGCCGAAAACAGGTCGATGCCGGTCACCTTGAGCTTGGTCGAGAGCAGGGTGCCGGCGTAGCGCGCGTAACCGAGCTCGGCGAGGTGGTTCGCGCACACCTTGGCCTGCTCGAACAGCGGCGCCACCAGGCCGTAGAGCTGGCCGCGGTGCTGGACGCACTCGCCGACCGCGTACACCCGCGGGTCGTAGGTCTGCAGCGTGTCGTCGACGACAATGCCGCGCTCGCAGTGGAGCCCCGACGCGCGTGCCAGGGTGACGTTCGGCCGGATGCCGACCGCCATCACGACCAGGTCGGCCGGCAGCTCGCGTCCGTCTTGCAGTCGCACCGCGACGACCCGCTGGCCGTCGCCGATCAGGGCCTCGGTCTGCGCCTCCAGGGCGAAGTCGATGCCGCGCCCGGCCAGCGCGCGGTTCAGGCAAGCCGACGCGGCGGCGTCAAGCTGCCGCTCCATGATGCGGTCGAGCAGGTGGATGACGGTGACCTGCATGCCCTGTTTGCGTAACCCGTTGGCCGCCTCGAGGCCGAGCAACCCGCCGCCGATGACCACCGCGCGGCGCCCCTCCCCGGCGCGCGCCAGCATGCGCTGCACGTCGGCGATGTCGCGGAACGTCAGCACGCCGTCGAGGTCGTTCCCGGGCAACGGCAGCACGACCGGGTCGGAACCGGTCGCCAGCAGCAGGCGGTCGTAGCCGACCTCGCGGCCGTCGTCGGCGCGCACCACGCGCCGGCGGCGGTCGAGCGCGGTCACCTTGCAGCCGGCGTGCAGCGTGATGCCGTGGCCGGCATACCAGGCGGCATCGTTGAGGACGATTTCGTCGAACCGTTTCTCGCCGCTCAACACCGGCGACAACAGGATGCGGTTGTAATTGCCGTGCGGCTCGGCGCCGAACACCGTGATCGCGTAGCGCTCGGCGTCGAGCTTGAGCAGTTCCTCGAGGGTGCGGACCCCGGCCATGCCGTTGCCGATCAGGACCAGTCGCTGTTTCATCGTTGGCTTCTCCGTGGTTAGCAGCCCGGGCTGACGCTGCCGCCGGGGGCGGACGGCCGTTGGCTTGCAGCCAGCCGGTGCAGCAGATCGTCGTCGGCCCGCCGGACCGGCTGCGCCGCGACGTAGACTGAAGGGGTCATCGGGTCGAACACGCTGCCGTCGCAGAACCGGTCGGCGCCGAACGCGGGCCGTTCCCCTCCCCAGGCGCCCGCGTGTTCGCCCTCGTGCTTGAAATCGCCGCCCGGGCACTCCCATCCCAACCCTGCCGTCACCTCGCGGTAGAGCTCCGGCCGGTAGACGGCGGCCGCGACGGCGTGCAGGTCGACCGCGTCGCGCAACTGTCCCCAGCGGACCATCTGGGTCAGCAGCCAGACCGCGTGCGAGCGCCACGGGTAGTTGGCCGCGTAGCGGGAAAAGACGTGGAAGTCGGGCAGTTCCATGACCTGCTCCCCGGGCCCGTAGCGCAGCCGGCCGTTCAGCGCCTGGTGCAGCAGCAGCGCATCGACGCCGACATAACGGTCGTCCGCGAGCAGGCCGGCCACGGCCGCACGTCCGGCACCGGTGTCGAGCCACTGCGCGGCCCGCAACAGCGCGCGGAGCAGGGCGCGGTGGGTGCGCGGGTGGCGCTCGGCCCAGGCCAGGCTCACCCCGAACACCTTTTCCGGGCTGTTGTTCCAGATCTCGTAGCCGCTGACCAGGATCCGCCCGTGGCCCTGGGCGACGGCGACGCTGTTCCACGGTTCGCCGACGCAGTAGCCGTCGATCGTCCCGCGGCGCAACTGCTCGACCATCTGCGGCGGGGGCACGACACGCAGCGCCAGGTCGCGATCGGGATCGATGCCGGCGGCCGCGAGCCAGAAACGCAACTGGTAGTTGTGAGTCGACACCGGGTAGACCATCGCGAACACCGGTGGCGGCAGCCCGGCCCGGCGGCGCCGGGCGAGCAGTCGCGCCAGGGGGCGCGCCGACACCGGCGCCTCGCGCAAGCCCGGCGGATCGACCTCGCTCAGTTCCCGGTAGAGCTCTGTGGAGACCGTGATCGCGTTGCCGTTGAGACCGAGCGACAGCGCGGTCACGGTGGGCGACTGCAGCGGGCCCAGGCCGAGGGTCATCGACAGCGGCATCCCGGCGAGCATCTGCGCGCCGTCGAGCTCGCCGTAGGCGACCTTGTCACGGAGCGTCGCCCACGAGGACTCACGAACCAGGGTGACGTCGAGCCCCTCCGCGGCGAACAGGCCGTGCTCGCTGGCGACCACCAGCGGCGCGCAGTCGGTCAGCGGCATGAAGCCGAGGCGCAGCCGTGGCCGCTCCACGCCTGTCGTCGCGGGGGTTGTGGGGTCGTTGCCGTGCATGGCCCGCCCCTCAACCGACCAACCGCAGCCGGGCTGCGGCCGTGTCGTCGCCCGCGCCGCCGGGGTCTTCCCGCGCCGCGTCGTGGCGTTCGTGCAGGAACTTGAGCACCGCGGCACGCAGGCGGTTGTAGGCAGGGGCGGCAGCCAGCGCCACCCGGTCGCGCGGCCGCTGCAGGTCGATGGCGAGGATTTCGCCCACCTTGGCCGCCGGCCCGTTGGTCATCATCACGATACGGTCGGAGAGCAGCACCGCCTCGTCGACGTCGTGGGTGATCAGCAGCACGGTGTTGCCGAGGGTGGCGTGGATCTCCATCAGCGACTCCTGCATCTGGCTGCGGGTCAGCGAGTCGAGCGCGCCGAACGGCTCGTCCATCAGCAGCACTTTCGGCTCCATCGCCAGCGCGCGGGCAATGCCCACGCGCTGCTTCATGCCGCCGGAGATCTCGCCCGGACGGCGCGCATGCGCGTGGCCCATGTGCACCAGCTCGAGGTTGTGCAGCGTCCAGGCGTGGCGCTCGGCACGGCTCTTGGTGCCGCGGAATACCCGGTCGACCGCGAGCCGCACGTTGTCGTAGACCGACAGCCACGGCAACAGGGCGTGGTTCTGGAAGACCACGGCGCGATCCGGTCCCGGCTCGTCGACTTCGCGTTCCTCGAGCAGCACCCCGCCCGCGGTGGCGCGCGCCAGCCCGGCGACGATGTTCAGCACCGTCGACTTGCCGCAGCCGGAATGACCGATCAGCGAGATGAACTCACCCTCGGCGACCTTGAGATCGAAACCGTCGAGGACGTGGACGGGTCCGCTGTCGGTCGCGAAGGTGACGCCGACGCGGTCGATGTTCAGATAGTGCCCCATGCTCTTCTCCTTGTTCAGCGCAGGATGGCGTTGCGGTCCCAGCTGACCCGGCGCTGCAGCAGCAGCATCACGCGGTCGAGCAGGAAGCCGATCAGGCCGATCGCCAGCACGGCGACCATGATCCGGGCGAGCGAATTCGAACTCCCGTTCTGGAACTCGTCCCAGACGAACTTGCCGAGCCCCGGGTTCTGGGCCAGCATCTCGGCGGCGATCAGCACCATCCAGCCGATGCCGAGCGACAGGCGCAGGCCGGTGAAGATCATCGGCACCGCCGACGGCAGCACGATCTTCAGCGAGCGGGTGAACCAGCCGAGGCGCAGCACCCGGCTGACATTGACCAGATCGCGGTCGACCGAGGCCACGCCGACCGTGGTGTTGATGATCGTCGGCCAGATGCAGCACAGGGTCACGGTGATCGCCGAGGTCAGGAAGGACTTCGGCACCAGCGGGTCGGGGCTGGCGTAGACCGCGCTGACCACCATGGTCACCAGCGGCAGCCAGGCCAGCGGCGAAACCGGCTTGAACAGCTGGATCAGCGGGTTCAGGGCCCGGTAGAGCAGCCGGCTCATCCCGCAGGCGATGCCGATCGGCACCGCAATCAGCGTCGCAACCAGGAACCCGGCGGCGACCGTCCAGAGACTCGTCACCACCTGGTCGAGGAAGGTCGGCTTGCCGGTGTAGGGCCGGATCCTGACCTCGGCCTCCGGGTCCCGGGCCAGCAGTTCGGCGTTGCGCGACTCCTGCCGCGCCTGGAACGCCGTCTCCTTGGCGCGCTCGCGCCGGTGCTCGTCGACCAGCAGGCCGGCCTGGTCGGCGACCTGCAGCGGCCCCGGCAGCTGGCCGAGCGAGGTGGTGACGTGCGCCGCGGCGAACGCCCACAGGAGCAGGAACAGGGCCACTGCCGCCAGGGGCGTCAGCAGCGACCCGAGCAGCTGCGTGACCGTGCCGTCATGTCTGCTTTCCGCGAACCGTGCCAGCAGGCCTTCCCAGCGCGGCAGGTCGTAGGTCCTGGCAACCGTTTTTCCATTCATCGTGCTTCTCCTCATGCCGCGGACACCCGCGGGCCGCAGCCCGGTCAGACGCGATCGTCGCCCTTCAGCCCGATCGAGAACTTCTCCAGGTAGGCGTTCGGTTGGCGGCCGTCGTAGACGACGCCGTCGATGAAGTGGGTCTGCGGCCCGCGGAAGCCACTCTCGGTGGCGAAGTCCGGGAACTCGTCGGCGCGCATCTTCCCCTCGGCAATCAGGGCCTCGGCCGCCTGGCGGTAGATCTCCGGGCGGTAGACCTGCCGCGCCATCTCCAGGTACCAGGCGTCCGGCTGCGGCTCGGCGATCTGGCCCCAGCGGCGCATCTGGGTCAGGTACCAGACCGCGTCGGAGTAGTACGGGTAGGTCGCGTGGTAGCGGAAGAAGACGTTGAAGTCCGGCACCGGCCGCTTGTCGCCCTTCTCGTACTCGAAGGTGCCGGTCATCGAATTGGCGATGACCTCGGCATCGGCCCCGACGTAGCCCGACTGAGCGAGGATCCCGACCGCCTCGGGGCGGTTCGCATTGTCGTTCTCGTCGAGCCACTTGGCGGCGCGCAGCAACGCCTTGACCACCCGCACATGGGTGTTCGGATGGGCCTCCGCCCACGCCTTCGACACGCCGAAGACCTTTTCCGGATTGTCCTTCCAGATTTCGTAGTCGGTGACCACCGGCACGCCGATGCCCTTGAACACCGCCTGCTGGTTCCACGGCTCGCCGACGCAGTAGCCGTGGATGGTCCCCGCCTCCATGGTCGCCGGCATCTGCGGCGGCGGCGTCACCGAGAGCAGCACCTCGGCCTGGATCTGGCCGGTGATGTCGCCCTTGTGCGGGGCGTAGTAACCGGGGTGGATGCCGCCCGCGGCGAGCCAGTAGCGCAGCTCGTAGTTGTGCGTCGAGACAGGGAAGACCATACCCATGTTGAACGGGCGGCCGGCGCTGCGGTAACGGGTCACGACCGGCTTCAGCGCGTCGGCCTTGATCGGGTGGACCGGCCGGCCGTCGGCATGCGGCACGTGCGCCTTCATCTCCTGCCAGACCGCGTTCGAAACGGTGATGCCGTTGCCGTTCAGGTCCATGCTGAACGCGGTGACGATGTCGGCCTGGGTGCCGAAGCCGATGGTGGCACCGAGCGGCTGTCCGGCGAGCATGTGGGCGCCGTCAAGCTGGCCGTCGATGACGCGGTCGAGCAGCACCTTCCAGTTGGCCTGCGCCTCGAGGGTCACGTAGAGCCCTTCGTCCTCGAAATACCCCTTCTCGTAGGCGATCGCCAACGGTGCCATGTCGGTCAGCTTGATGAAGCCGAACTTCAGTTCCTCCTTCTCCGGTGCGCCGATCCCGGCGTGTGCCATCCCGTGGGCCAGCAGTGCCGCGCCGAGCAGCACTCCGGCCAGCACCCGCCAGCTGCTGCTGAATGCGTGCCGGAAGCCGGCCGCTGCCGGGAAGGCGCCGAGCGCCCGTCGAGCCTTGATCATCTGCGGTTCCATCGTTCGTCACCTCTGGGTCAGTGCCAAAAAAAAAGCGTCCACGCCGGCGGCTGATGCCGCAGACCTGGACGCCTGTGTCCGGTGAGGCGGGTCGCCGTTGACCCGCCGCTCTCTTCAGTCGGGCACACGGCGTCGTTGCCGCGTGCCGTGCAATCCGCTGACGCTCAGATCAGCATCCGCGCGTAGTCGATGACGTCGCGGGCGACCTCGCCCACCCGCCGGCGCCGTTCCATCGCCATCCGCCGCAACGCCTGGTAGGCGGCCTCCTCGTCGAGGCCACGCTGTTCCATCAGGATGCCCTTGGCGCGGTCGACCAGTTTGCGCTCGGCCAGGGTGTGCTTGATCTCGGCCAGTTCGTCGCGCAGCGCCTGGAATTCGCGAAAGCGCGCGATCGCCACCTCCAGGATCGGGGTGATGCGCTCGCGCTGCAGCCCGTCGACGATGTAGGCGCTGACCCCGGCCCGGACCGCCGCGTGGATGGTCGCCGACGCCGCGTCCTCGGAGAACATCACGATCGGACGCGGCGTGTCGCCGTGCAGCCGGTGCATCCCTTCGAGGGCGTCGCGTCCCGGTGCCGCCATGTCGATGACGATGACGTCCGGGTCGAGGGCCGTGACCTTCGGCGGCAGATCCTCGTCGCTGCCGAAGCAGCCGACCACGCGGTGGCCGGCGTCGCTCAAGGCCTGCTTGAGCACGATCGCACGTCCCGGGTCGTCGTCCACCAGCATCACTTTCAGGCTCATCTCTCTGCAGTTGGCGATCAATCTGTTACCGAGGATCACTCTGCAAGGCGGATGCCAAATGTCAGGTTTCCATGAATTCAGTGGGTTACCGTCCGGAGGCTGACAGCGTGCGATTGTGCGCTGCACCATTACGATGCACCGCCGCCCTGCATGCCCCGATTTGCGTCATGTTTCGCCCGGCAGGTCACCCGGCAGGGGTGTCGGGTACCGCCGGTCTCCAGCATCCGGGGTCACAGGTTTGGCTTGCCGGGAACGAAAAAGCCGGCCCGCAGGCCGGCTTGGTTGTCCGCGGACGGTCCGCTCAGACGCGCAGGGCGCCGTCGACTTCGAGGCAGCGGCCGTTGATGTAGTCGTTTTCGAAAATGAAGACCGCGGTCTTGGCGATCTCCTCGGGCCGGCCAAGGCGCTTGGCCGGGATCATGCCGGCGATCTTCTCGCGCGCCTCTTCCTTCATCGCCATGACCATCTCGGTGCCGATGTAGCCCGGGGCGATGGCGGCGGCGCGGATGCCGTAGCGCGCCAGCTCCTTGGCCCAGGTCACGGCCATGGCGTGGACGCCGGCCTTGGTGGCGGTGTAGTTGGTCTGGCCCATGTTGCCGTGGCGCGAGATGGAGGAGATGTTCAGGATCACGCCCTGGCTGCTGGTCCTGATCATCTGCACCGCCGCCTCGCGGCCGCAGAGGAAGGTGCCGGTCAGGTTGACGTCGACCACCTGCTGCCACTGCTCCAGGCTCATCTTGTTGACGACCTGACCCTCCTTGACCTTGACGAACAGGCCGTCGCGGGTGATGCCGGCGTTGTTGATCAGGCCGTGGAGCGTGCCGAAATCGGCCGCGATGCGCTCGAACAGCTCGACCACCGACTGCTCGTTGGCGACGTTGGCCTGGTAGGTGCGCGCCTGGGTGCCGAGTTCCTCGCACATGCTGGCGGTGACGTCGAGCGCCTCCTGGTCGAGATCGACCAGCGCCAGCTTGGCGCCACGCTCGGCGAACTGGATCGCCATCGCGCGGCCGAGTCCGCGCCCGCCGCCGGTGATCACAATAACCTTGTCTTGAAGTTCCATGTGTACCCCTAATGTTCTGTTATCGACCGGGGCCGCCGGTCGCCGCCTGCTGGCGGGGACGGCAGCCTCCCACACTTTTGTGCACTGCAACATACTAGCACCTCGCGGGACGACAACCAAGTCTTGCAATGGCCCTGCCTGCTATGCTCTGGGCCCCGTCCTGGAGACCCGCGTGGACCCATCCAACCCCGCCCCTGGCGGCCCCGATCCGGCCGCTGCGCTGGCCGACGTGCGGCTCGACGCCAAGTTCGACGCCGACCGCGGCAGCATCCTGCTCAACGGCACCCAGGCCCTGCTGCGGCTGCTGCTGGTGCAGCGGCGACGCGACGCCGCCGCCGGGCTGAACACCGCCGGCTACGTCTCCGGCTACCGCGGCTCACCCCTGGGCGGTCTCGACCAGGCGCTGTGGCAGCAGCAGGTGCGGCTGGCGGCGGCCCCGGTGCACTTCCAGCCCGGCCTCAACGAGGACCTCGCCGCCACCGCCATCTGGGGCACCCAGCAGGCGCCCCGGCTGCCCGGGGCGCAAGTCGACGGGGTGTTCGCCCTCTGGTACGGCAAGGGGCCTGGGGTCGACCGCAGCGGCGACCCGGTGCGCCATGCCAACCGCCAGGGCAGCGCACCGCTGGGCGGCGTGCTGATGGCCTTCGGCGACGACCACGGCGCCAAGTCGTCGACCGTCACCCAGCAGAGCGAGCCGCTGCTGGCCGGGCTCGGCGTGCCGGTGCTCTACCCCGCGTCAGTGCAGGAGATCCTCGACCTCGGCCTGCACGGCTGGGCGCTGTCGCGCTTCGCCGGCACCTGGGTCGGGCTGAAGTGCGTCAACGAAATCCTCGAGACCAGCGCCACCGCCGACGCCGACCACGCCCGGCGGGTGGCCGTGGTCACCCCGGACGACGTCGCCCGCCCGGCAGCCGGGCGTCACGGCCGGCTGACCTTCGACCCGGTCGGCGAGGAGCGGCACCTGGTCACGGAGCGGCTGCCCGCGGTGCACGCCTACGCCCGCGCCAACGGCCTCGACCGGATCGAGTTCGGTCGCCCCGGGGCGCGCCTGGGCCTTGTCAGCGCCGGCAAGGCGGCGGTCGACGTGCGCCACGCCCTGGCGCTGCTCGGCCTCGACGACGCGGCCGCCGGCGAACTCGGCATCGCCCTCTACCAGCCGCGGCTGATCTGGCCGCTGGAGCCGACCGCCCTGGCCGCCTTCGCCAGCGGTTGCGACGAACTGCTGGTGGTCGAGGAGAAACTGCCGTTCCTGGAGCCGCAGGTGGCCAGCGCCCTGTTCAACCTGCCGGCCGGGCAGCGGCCGCGGCTGCTCGGAAAGCGGGCCGACGATGGCGCGCCGCTGGTGCCGGCCCACGGCCAGCTCGACCCCGAACTGCTGGCGCGGCTGATCGGCGGGCGGCTGCTGGCGCGCACCGCGCCGCCGCCGGGGATCACCGCCCGGCTGGAGGCGCTGGCCCGGCGCCGCGACAAAAGCGCCGCCGTGCCGGCCAGCCCGACCCGGCGCCTGCCCTACTTCTGCGCCGGCTGCCCGCACAACACCTCGACCCGGGTGCCGCAGGGGAGCCTGGCGCTGTCGGGCATCGGCTGTCACACCATGGCGCTGTGGATGGACCGCGACACCCTGCCGCCGACACAGATGGGCGGCGAGGGGGCGAACTGGAACGGCATCGCCCCCTTCAGCGCCACCCCGCACGTGTTCCAGAACCTGGGCGACGGCACCTACGCCCACTCCGGCCTGCTGGCGATCCGCGCCGCCGTCGCCGCCAGGACGTCCATCACCTACAAGCTGCTCTACAACGACGCCGTGGCGATGACCGGCGGACAGCCGGTCGAAGGGGCGTTCAGCGTCGCCGACATCGCCCGCCAGCTGCTCGCCGAGCGGGTCCGGCGGCTGGTCGTGGTCAGCGACGAACCGGACAAGTACCGTGGCGCCGGCGCCCTGCCGGCCGGCGTCGACGCCGTCCACCGCGACCGCCTCGACGCCGTGCAGCGCGAGCTGCGCCGGCTGCCGGGGACGACGGTGCTGATCTACGACCAGACCTGCGCCACCGAAAAGCGGCGCCGGCGCAAGCGCGGCCGGCTGGTCGACCCGGCGCGCGCGGTGCTGATCAACCACCGCGTCTGCGAGGGCTGCGGCGACTGCTCGGTGCAGGCCAACTGCGTCGCCCTGGTCGCCCGCGAGACGCCGTTCGGGCGCAAGCGCCAGGTCGATCAGTCGGTCTGCAACAAGGACTACAGCTGCCTGCGCGGTTTCTGCCCGGCGCTGGTGACCGTCGAGGGCGGCACGCGGCGCCGGCCGGAAGCGGCCGCGCTGGCCGACGACCTGTTCCACGGCCTGCCGACCCCGGCCCGGCACGACGGCCCCTGCGCCATCCTGGTGACCGGCATCGGCGGCACCGGCGTGGTCACCGTCGGCGCCCTGCTGGCGATGGCGGCGCACCTCGAAGGGCGGCCGGCGCAGGTGTTCGACCTGACCGGACTGGCGCAGAAGAACGGCGCGGTCTTCAGCCACCTGCGCATCGGCGGCGACGGCGACGGCCGGCGCGCCGCCCGCCTCGGCCCCGGCGAGACCGACCTGCTGCTCGGCTGCGACCTGGTCGTCGCCGCCAGCGACGAGGCGCTGGCCAGCTACGACCCGGAGCGGACCGCGGCCGTGGTCAACAGTGACGTGGTGCCGACCGCCCAGCTGCAGCTCGATCCGGACGCCGACCTCCACGCCGCCGACCTGCTGGCGCGCCTCGACACGGCCGTCGCCGGCCGGCTCGCCACCTTCGACGCCGCCGGCCACGCCCGCCGGCTGCTCGGCGACACCCTCGGCAGCAACCTGTTCCTGGTCGGCGTCGCGCTGCAGCAAGGCCTGCTGCCGGTCGGCGTCACCGCCGTCGAACGGGCACTCGAGCTCAACGGCGTCGCCGTCGAGCTGAACCTGCGCGCCCTGCGCCTCGGCCGTCTCGCCGTCCACGCCCCCGACCGGCTGGCCGGCCTGGGCATGGAGTCCGCGGCCGCCGCCGAACCGGCCGATCTCGCCGGCCTGCTGGAACGGCACGGCGCCGAGCTGACCGCCTACCAGGACGCCGCCTACGCCGCCCGCCACCGGGCGCTGGTCGAGCGCGTCGCCGCCGCCGAAAGCGCCGTCGCCCCGGGGGCGACGCGCCTGGCCGAAGCGGTCGCCCGGGGCTACTTCCGGCTGCTCGCCTACAAGGACGAGTACGAGGTGGCGCGGCTGCATGTCGACGCCGCGTTCGAACGCGAGATCGCCGCCGCCTTCGACGGCGCCTACCGCGTCGTCCACCACTTGTCGCCGCCCTGGCTCGGGCGCCCCGACCCGCTGACCGGGCGCACCCCCAAGCGGGCCTTCGGGCCGTGGCTGCGACGCCTGTTGCCGCTGCTGGCCCGGCTGCGCTTCCTGCGCGGGACGCCGCTCGACCCGTTCGGCTACGCCGCCGAGCGGCGCGAGGAGCGGCAGTTGATCGGCGAGTACGAGGCGCTGGTGGCAGAACTGATCGAACGGCTCGACCGCGACCGCCACGAGGCGGCGACCGCGATCGCCGGGCTGGCGGCCATGGTGCGCGGCTACGGCCCGGTCAAGGGCGCCGCCATCGCCGCCTACCGCGCCGAGCTGGCGCGCCACCTGGCCGACTACGACACCGCGGCCGCGGCCTGAACGGCGCGCCGCTCAGAGCTCGGGTAGAAATCTACTGCGCGGTCCGATCGCTGCGTTGGGCGCTGCTCGCTCCTCGCCTATCCACTCGATAGGCCTCGTCGATGCGCTCCGTCCGCCTTGCGCTCAAACCGATCGCTACGATTTCTTCTCAAGCGCTCAGCCGGTCCGCCGCAGCCGCGGACCGCGCGGCCGCCGCGGCGGCGAGGAGCGCGCGCGCCGCAGCCAGGCGAGGATCGCCGGGCCGGTGCCGAGCCCGCAGCGGCCCAGCGCCTCGGTGCCGAAGCGGACGTTGAACTCCAGCAGCCAGGCGTGGCCGTCGAGCCAGGCGACGTCGAAGCCGGCGTGGTCGACGCCCAGTTCGCGCGCCACCGAGGCGACCAGCGCCAGGGCGGCGTCGGGCACGTCGGCGAACACCACCCGACCGCCGCGGGCGACGTTGTGGTGGAAGCCGCCGGGCGGCGCCTCGCGCCAGTAGGCGGTCAGCACCCGGTCGCCGATCCAGACCACGCGCAGGTCGCGGCTCAGCGGCAGGTACTCCTGGACGTAGTAGAGGTCACGGCCGGCCGCGTAGGCGCGCCATCCGGCGCGGCTGTCGATCCGCCAGACCCCCTGCCCCATGCTGCTGCGCGGGCTCTTGGCGACGAACGGAAAGGCGAAGGTGTCGAGCACCTCCTCGGCCGCCGCCGGGGTCGCCGGCAGGATCAGGGTCTGTGGCACATGCGCCGGGCAGACCGCCTCGAAGGCGCGGGTCATCTCGATCTTGTCGTGGCCGACGTGGTAGCTGGCGAGGCTCGGGAAGATCCGCTTCTTCCAGCCGTAAGCGAGGGCGTTGACCTGCCAGTACTCGGGGAACAGCACCCAGTCGGCGGCGCGCACCCGCTCCTTGGCGCGAAACCACGCCTCCGGCTTGAGCGGATGGACGCCGGGGATGTCCAGCGTGCGCAGCGGATCGAACGAGACCAGGTTCAACGTCTGCAGAACCGCTCCCGCGGGGGTGAAACGGGCGGCTGCCCGCGCGCGGATTCTCGCATGCCGCGACACCGTCGCCCAGCGAAATCCAGCGGGCGTGACGCGGATCGTCGGTTAGAATCGGATCATGGATACCGAAGCACTGCAGCGCCGGCTGGCGGCGTTCGCCGCCGAGCGCGACTGGGAGCCGTTCCACAGCCCGAAGAACCTGGCCATGGCGCTGGCCGCCGAGGCGGGCGAACTGCTGGAGGTGTTCCAGTGGCTGAGCGAGGCCGAGTCGGCCGCCCTCGCTCCCGGCGACAAGGGCTGGGAACTGGCGCAAGACGAACTGGCCGACCTGCAGATCTTCCTGCTGCGGCTGGCCGACCGCCTCGGCGTCGATCTCGAACGCGCGGTCGAGGAGAAGATCCGGCGCAACGCCGAGCGCTACCCGGTCGAGCAGGTACGCGGCGACGCGACCAAGTTCAGCCACCGCGACTGAGCCGAGCGCGGGCCGCCCCCAGCCCATCCCCGTATTCGTAGGTCGGGCTTCAGCCCGACAATCAAGGCCGCGTCGGACTGAAGTCCGACCTACAAAACGCCAACCCCGGATGTTCCTGTAGGTCGGGCTTCAGCCTGACATTCAAGGCCGCGTCGGACTGAAGTCCGACCCACAAAACGCCAACCCCGGATGTTCCTGTAGGTCGGGCTTCAGCCCGACAATCAAGGCCGCGTCGGACTGAAGTCCGACCCACAAAACGCCAACCCCGGATGTTCCTGTAGGTCGGGCTTCAGCCCGACATTCAAGGTCGCGTCGGACTGAAGTCCGACCCACAAAACGCCAACCCCGGATGTTCCTGTAGGTCGGGCTTCAGCCCGACATTCAAGGTCGCGTCGGACTGAAGTCCGACCCACAAAACGCCAACCCAGTTTCGTAGGATGGGCAAAGCGCAGCGTGCCCATCATCGACGCCAAAGGCGTAGCGCAAGTATCGAACCCGGCGAAACCCGTGCCGGCGTGCGTCGCTTACCTCGGAGCGTTCGAAAATGTTGGGCACGCTGCGCTTTGCCCAACCTACCTGAATTACTCGAGGACGCCCGCCTCGCGCCGAAACGGCCCGCCCGCCAGGCGTCGATCAGGCGCCGCTGAACGCCGTCGAGTAGGTCTGGCGCAGCTGGTTCTTCTGCACCTTGCCCATGGTGTTGCGCGGCAGTTCGTCGACGAAAAAGACCTTGCGCGGCTGCTTGAAGCGCGCCAGCTCGTCGGCCAGCGCCTGCTGCACGGCGGCCTCGTCGAGCGCCTCGCTGCCGTTGCCGACCACCACCGCGGCCACCGCCTCGCCGAAGTCGGGGTGCGGGATGCCGATCACCGCCGACTCGCGCACCCCGGGGATGGCGTCGATCAGCAGTTCGATCTCCTTGGGGTAGATGTTGTAGCCGCCGGAGATGATCAGGTCCTTGGCCCGGCCGACGATGGCGATGCGCCCGTCGGCGGCCATCACGGCGATGTCGCCGGTGATGAAGTGGCCGTCGGGACGGAACTCCTCGGCGGTCTTTTCCGGCATGCGCCAGTAGCCGCGGAAGACGTTCGGCCCCTTGATCTCGAGCACCCCGGGTTCGCCGCGCGGCAATTCGTTGCCGTCGGCATCGGCGATGCGGCCGCTGATCCCGGGCAGGAAGTAGCCGACCGTGCCGGCGATGCGTTCGCCGTCGAGCGGGTTGGAGGTGATCATGCCGGCCTCGGTCATGCCGTAGCGCTCGAGGATGCGCTGGCCGGTGCGCTCCTCGAAGGCGCGGAAGGTCTCCTCGAGCAGCGGCGCCGAGCCGGAGACGAACAGGCGCATGTTGGCCACCCGCTCGCGGTCAAGGCCCGGGTGGTCGAGCAGCCGGACGTAGAAGGTCGGCACCCCCATCAGCACCGTCGCCCGCGGCAGCCGCTCGACAATGGCGTCGGCGTCGAACTTGTTCAGGAACAGCAGCGGCGAGCCGTTCAGCAGCGCGGTGTGCAGGGCGACGAACAGGCCGTGGACGTGGAAGATCGGCAGCGCGTGGATCAGCACGTCACCGGCGCGCCAGCCCCAGGAGTCGTGCAGCACCTGGGCGTTGGAGGCGAGGTTGGCGTGGCTCAGCATCGCCCCCTTCGACCGCCCGGTGGTCCCCGAGGTGTAGAGGATCGCGGCCAGGTCGTCGCCGGCCCGCGGCACCACCAGGTCGCTGCCGGCGGCGGCAGCGAAGCGCTCCATCAGCGTGCCGCCGGCGGCGTCGTCGAGGGTCAGCAGGGTGCTGCCGGCCGCTTCCGCCAGCGGCGCCAGCGCCGCCACCGCCCGCGGGCTGCAGACGACCAGCCGCGGCTCGGCGTCGTCGAGGAAGTAGGCGACCTCGCGCGCGGTGTAGGCGGTATTCAACGGCAGGAAGACCGCGCCGGCGCGCAGGCAGGCGAGGTAGAGCACCACCGCGTCCGGCGACTTGTCGACCTGGACCATGACCCGGTCGCCCGGGACCACGCCAAGGGCGGCCAGCAGCCCGGCCATGCGCCCGCTGCGGGCGTCGATGTCGGCGTAGCTCAGGCGACTGCCGTCGGCCAGTTCCAGACAGGTGGCCGCGGCAGCGGCCGGAAACCGGCTGCGCAACAGGATGTAGAGGTTGGCGTCTGCGCTCATGCGGGCGGGTGTCCCAGGCTGAATCAAACGGGTGGCGGTCCCGGCGCCGGCGCTTCAGCTGGCCGTCTGCCGCTGGTCGGCCACCGTGAGGTTGGCGACGAAATCGGCGAACGACCCGCCCTGCACCGTCACATGCGACTGCAGCAGCCGGTCGGCGCGCTCGGCGTCGCCGTCGAGGATCGCGGCCAGCACCGCCTCGTGCTCGCCGAACGATTCGTTGACCCGGTCGACGCGGCGCAGTTGCAGCCGCCGATAGGGGGCGAGGCGGTTGCGCAGGGTGCGCGTCTGCTCGGCCAGGAAGCGGTTGCGGCAGCCGGCGTAGATGGCCTCGTGGAAGGCGACGTTGGCGGCGTAGTAACCGTCGCTGTCGCCCGCCTGGACGCACGACCGGCACGCCTCGTGGGCCGTCTGCAGCGCCTCGCGCTCGTCGGCCGACATGCGCCGGGCCGCGAGTCGGCCGCACAGCCCCTCGAGCTCGGCCATCACCTCGAACATCTCGAGCAGCTCCTTCAGGCCGGGCGCGGCGACGGCGGCGCCGCGGCGCGGCTTGATCTCGACCAGCCCGGTGGAGGCGAGCTGGCCCAGCGCCTCCCGCACCGGGGTGCGTGAGACGCCGAAGCGGGTGGCGAGGGTCGCCTCGTCGAGCCGATCGCCGGGCGACAGCACACCGGTGACGATCTCCTGCTCGAGCGTCCTGACCAGTTCGAGCACGCGTTCACCGGCCACGGGGATGGTCCCATCTGGCGTCCATTGCCTGTGTAAGATAGCGTTCCTGTTGAATTCATACAAGAAGTTATTGCATACAATAGACCATTGACAAGTATGCATTAATCGCCTACGTTGATCCGAGAGGTGGGCCCGCCCTGCGTGTCGCCTCTGCCTACAGATTAAAACGACAGCACGCCTTAGGAGGGCACATCGATGACAGTTTTCAGACAACTCGCCGCCGGCACCGCGCTGCTGGCTTCGGCAACGCTCCTGGCCACCTCCGTTCAGGCCGTGACCCTGAAGGCGTCGCACCAGTGGCCGGGTGGTAAAGGCGATGCCCGTGACGAAATGGTGCAGATCATCGCCCGCGAGGTGGCCGCCGCCAACGTCGATCTCGAGGTCCAGGTCTACCCGGGCAAGTCGCTGTTCAAGCCCAAGGAGCAGTGGGGCGCGATGGTCAAGGGCCAGCTCGACATCTCCGCCTTCCCGCTCGACTACGCCAGCGGCCGTCACCCGCAGTTCTCGGCCACGCTGATGCCGGGCCTGGTCAAGAACCACGACCACGCCCTGCGCCTGAACAGCTCGCCGTTCATGGCCGACATCAAGAAGATCATCAACGACGCCGGGGTGATCGTGCTCTCCGACGCCTGGCTCGCCGGCGGCTTCGCCTCGAAGAAGAACTGCATCCTCGACCCGGCCAGCATGCAGGGCCAGGTGACCCGTGCCGCCGGTCCGGCGTTCGAGCAGATGCTGGTCGGCGCCGGGGCGTCGATCGCGTCGATGCCGAGCTCGGAGATCTACCAGGGCATGCAGACCGGCGTGCTCGATGCCGCCAACACCAGCTCCGGCAGCTTCGTCTCCTACCGCCTGTACGAGCAGACCAAGTGCCTGACCGCCCCCGGCGACTACGCCCTGTGGTTCATGTACGAGCCGATCCTGATGTCCAAGAAGAGCTGGGACAGCCTGAACAAGGCGCAGCAGGACGCGCTGATGGCCGCGGGCAAGAAGGCCGAGGACTACATGACCGAGCAGGCCAAGGGGCTCGACACCAAGATGGTCGACACCTTCAAGAAGGCCGGCGTCGAGGTGGTAACCATGAACGCCGAGCAGGCCGCGGCGTGGAAGGAGATCGCCAAGCAGACCTCCTACAAGAACTTTGCCGAGAAGGTTCCCGGCGGTGTGGAACTGATCGAAAAGGCGCTCGCCGTAGAATAAGCGCCTAACGCCTGCCCGGGTGCGGCTTTACACCGCACCCGGGTTCTTCAATCTCTCTTTCCCACCAGCGGATCGCGCGCATGCACGCCTTCGTCAAACTCGTCGCCGCCATATCCCGGGCCTGCGGCATGTTCGCCGCCGCCCTGATCGGCTCCGCCATCCTGGTCGTCTGCCAGATGGTGATGATGCGCTACTTCCTCAACGCCTCGACCGTCTGGCAGACCGAGTACGTGGTCTTCTCACTGGTCGCGGCGACCTTCATCGGCAGCCCCTACGTGCTGCTGATCCGCGGTCACGTCAATGTCGACCTGCTGCCCCACTACCTCGGCCAGCGCGGACGCCATCTGCTGGCGCTGCTGGCCAGCGCCGGCGGCCTGCTCTTCTGCCTGGTGCTGACCTGGACCGGCTACGACCTGTTCCACGAGGCGCTGGTCAACGGCTGGACCACCGAGACGGTCTGGCAACTGCCGCTGTGGATCCCCTACCTGTCACTGCCGCTCGGCATCGGCCTGTTGGCGCTGCAGTACGTCGCCGACATCATCGCCCTGGTCACCGGCCAGGCGATGCCGTTCGCGATGGAAGCACACAGCCCGTTCGAAGGCGAATAAGGACACTAGTACCGTGACCCATAGATTTCGACACGACCAGAGCCCCCCGGATGCGTCAGGACAAGGCGCAGCGCGCAGGCAATGGCCCAGCCCTTGTCAAGCGCTGCAACGCCGGCCTGGCGCATCCTGGGGGCTCCCTTCGGGCGAGCCGCTGACCGGCCATCTGCGGCGTTGCGCTTGCTTGAAAGGGGGCCCGCCCTTCCGGCGCAAGCGCGCCTTGCAGCTGACCGGTCAGCGACTCGCTGGTCGTGGCGTAATCTATGGGTCACGGTACTGATATGGATCCACTCACTATCGGCCTACTGATCACCGTGCTGACCGTGGTCGTGCTCGCGTCGGGCATCCCGGTCGCCTTCGGCCTCGGCCTGGTCTCGGTCGGGTTCATGGTCGCCTTCGACGGCCTCGGCTCGCTGAGCATCCTGGGCGAGACCTTTTTCGCCGGCGTGGCCGAGTTCTCGCTGGTCTCGATCCCGATGTTCATCGTCATGGGCGCCGCGGTCGCCTCGTCGCCGGCCGGCAAGGACCTCTACCTGGCGCTCGACCGCTGGCTGCACCGCGTCCCCGGCGGGCTGATCATCTCCAACATCGGCGCCTGCTCGTTGTTCGCCGCGCTCTCCGGCTCGTCGCCGGCGACCTGCGCCGCGATCGGCAAGATGGGCATCCCGGAGATGCGCCGGCAGGGCTACCCCGACGGCCTGGCGACCGGCTCGATCGCCGCCGGCGGCACGCTGGGCATCCTGATCCCGCCGTCGATCACCATGATCGTCTACGGCATCGCCACCGAGACCTCGATCGGCCGCCTGTTCCTCGCCGGCCTGCTGCCGGGCCTGATGCTGACGGTACTGTTCATGGCCTGGTCGCTCTACACCGCCTGGCGCCATGGCTACAACTTCGGTGATGTCACCAAGCGCTTCACCCTGCGCGAGAAGCTCGAGGTGCTGCCGCGCGTGCTGCCGTTCCTGGCGATCATCGTCGGCGTGCTCTACGTCCTCTACGGCGGCGTCGCCACGCCGTCGGAGGCGGCCGGGGTCGGCGCCCTGTTCTGCCTGGTGCTGATCGCGGTGATCTACCGCGTCTGGCAGCCGCGGCGGATCTGGGGAATCATCAGCGACTCGATGAAGGAGAGCGTGATGATCCTGATGATCGTCGCCGCCTCGGCGCTCTTCTCCTACATGATGTCGTCGCTGTTCGTGACCCAGACCGTGGCCGAGACCATCGCCGGCCTGGACGTCAACCGCTGGGTCCTGATGGGGATGATCAACCTGTTCCTGCTGGTTGCCGGCTTCTTCCTGCCGCCGGTCGCGGTGATCCTGATGGCGGCGCCGATCCTGCTGCCGATCATCGAACAGGTCGGCTTCGACCCCTACTGGTTCGCGGTGGTGCTGACCATCAACATGGAGATCGGCCTGATCACGCCGCCGGTCGGGCTCAACCTGTATGTCATCAACGGCATCGTTCCCGACGTCTCGCTACCGACTATCCTCAAGGGGGCGCTGCCGTTCATGCTGTTGATGGTGCTCGGCATCGTGCTGCTGTGCATCTTCCCGGAGATCGCCACCTGGCTGCCGATCGCGCTGATGGGAGAAGCGATTTGAGGGCCTCCTGGCTGGAACGGTTGTGGGATTCGGTCGCCGACCGCGGCCGCGAACTGCTGCACCTGCCCGCCGGCGACACCCGTCCCGACGACCTTGGCGAACTCTGCCACCGGCTGCTCGCCGGCTCCGGCGAGGCCTCGGGGACGGCGCTGGCGCGCGAGGTCCGGCGCGGCATCGAGCTGCTCGACCACGCCGGGCGCAGCGCCTTTCTCGAGGTGCTGGCCGCCGAGTTCCGACCCGACCGGGAGGCGATCCTCGCCGCGGCGGAAACCTACCGCCAACAGCCGGACGACCTCGACGCCTACCTGCGCCTGAGCGCGGTGGTCGAATCGCCGCTGCAGGAACTGCTGCGCCGGATCAACCGCGCCCCGCACGCGACCACGGCCCTGGTCATGCTGCGCGCCCACCTGCTCGACCTGCTGCGCGAACGGCCGCATCTGCGCGTCATCGACGCCGACTTCCAGCACCTGTTCTACTCCTGGTTCAACCGCGGCTTCCTCGAACTGCGGCGCATCGACTGGGACTGCGCGGCGTCGGTGCTGGAGAAGCTGATCGCCTACGAGGCGGTGCATGCCATCCGCGACTGGAGCGACCTGCGCCGGCGCCTGGCCGACGACCGCCGCTGCTTCTGCTTCTTCCACCCGGCGCTGCCGAACGAGCCGCTGATCTTCGTCGAGGTGGCACTGGTCAGGGGGCTGCCGGCGGCCGCCGCGCCACTGCTCGACCGCAACGCCCCGCTGCTCGACCCACGCAAGGCCGACGCGGCGATCTTCTACTCGATCAACAACTGCCAGGACGGCCTGCGCGGCATCTCGTTCGGCAATTTCCTGATCAAGCAGGTCGCGGCCGAACTGGCGGTCGAGTTCCCCGGGATCGAGCACTACGCGACCCTCTCCCCCCTGCCCCGCTTCCGCGCGGTGCTGGAGAGCCTGGACGACCCGCGCAACCCGATCGGCCGCGCCCGCGCCAACGCCCTGCTCGCCGACGACGCCGACAAGCTGCAGGCGGCCAGCGGCCAGGAGGAGCCGGTCGCAGCGCTGCTGGCGCTGCTGACCGACGACCCGACCGTCCAGCGCGAGTTGCTCGAACCGCCGCTGACGCGGCTGGCCCTGGCCTACCTCGCCCGGGCCCGGCGCCACGACTCGGTCTACGACCCGGTCGCCGCGTTCCACCTGGCCAACGGCGCCCGGCTGGAGCGGATCAACCCGTTCGCCGACCTGTCGCCGGAACGGATGCGCGGCTCGTTCGGGGTCATGGTCAACTACCTCTACGACCCGGAGCGGGTCGAGAGCCATCACGAGCAGTTCATCAACGAGGGCGTGGTCGCCGTCGCCCGGCCGCTGCAGAAGGAGCTGCGCCGCATCGACGCCGCCTGGAGCAACGTCGCGGAGGGCGAGCCGATGCGGCTGATGACCCACCAGCCGTGACGGCGCCGCGCGATCGCTACCAGGCCCTGCTCGAGGGAGCCTTTCCGCTGACCGACGCCATGGGGCTGGAGCTGACTCACCTTGACGCCGGCCACGCCGCGACGCGCATGCCGCTGGCGCGCAACCGCAACGTCCACGGCACCGCCTTCGCCGGCAGTCTCAGCGCCCAGGCGATGCTGACCGGCTGGGTGCTGCTGACCTGGCATCTGGAGCAGGCGGGCCTCGGCGACGCCCTGCTGGTCCAGCGCGAGGCGACCATCCGCTACCTGGAGCCGGTCACCGGCGACCCGGTCTGCCGCTGCGCCATCGACGCCGCCGAACTGGAACGGTTCCGCGTCGAGTTGACCCGCACCGGCAAGGCGCGCATCACCGCCGAGGTCGAGATCGGCGACGGCGCCACGCCGGCGGCGGTGCTGACTTCAGGCTACAGCGCCCGGCTCAAAGACTAACGTGCCCATCATCGGCGTCATGACCGTGGCGCAGGCAGCGACCCGGCGCGATCGGTGGAGTTGACACATTCCAGGCGTCGCGGCCTTCGGATCGGCCCGAAATGTTGGGCACGCTGCGCTTTGCCCAACCGGAAACCACGCGCCGATCTTTGTAGGTCGGACTTCAGTCCGACGCGGCCCGGGATGTCGGGCTGAAGCCCGACCCACAGGGACACCGTGGGACGATCTTCATGGGTCCATGTTGGGCACGCTGTGCTTTACCCAACCTGCGAAACTGTCACCGGGCGACCACAAGGGTCGCCCCTACGGTTCGGTGGTCAGCTCAGGTGCCATCACCCCACAGCGTCGCCTCGAGCACGCCCGGCGCGCAGCGGAAGCGCAACCGGTCGTCGACCCGCTGGCAGGGGGTCGCCAGCGTGGCGTCGGCCGCGTACCCCAGCGCCCGATGCAGCAGGACCTCGCGCCCGTCGAGGGTGATCGGATAGGGCCGCCCCCAGCGGCCGGTGCCGCGCATGAAGTTGAACAGCCGGCGCGCGCTCCAGTCGCTGGAGACGCGGAAATCCTCCGCCGCGGGTGGGCCGTGGTAGCTGGCCTCGGCCGCGACCTGGGCGCGGGTTTCGACCGTGCCGTCGCGGTAGCGTTCGACCGCGGCGGCGAACAGCCGCGCGCCGGCGCGGCCGAGCCGCTCGTCGATGGCGACCCCGTCGAGGCCGTCGGCCAGCGGGCAGTCGACCTGGGCGACGATCGCCCCGGCGTCGATCTCGCGGGCGAGTTGGTGCAGGGTCACGCCGATCGCCGGCTCGCCGTGGCGCAGCTGCCAGAACAGCGGCGTCGGCCCCCGGTAGCGCGGCAGCAGCGACGGGTGGAGGTTCAGGGCGGCGTGGCGCGGCACGGCGCAGAGCGCCTGCGGCAGGCGCTGTTCGAAACAGGTGACGAGGATGAAGTCGGGCGCCAACGCGGCCGCCCAGCGGGCCAGTTCCGGGTCGGCCACGTCGGGTGCGCCGCGCAGCGGCAGTCCCTGCGAGGTGGCCAGCGACGGCAGGGTCTCGCGCTGGCCGTGGGCCGAGACGGCGACGATCGGCCGGGCGTGGTGGGCGCCGTCGACGACCACGGCGGCGAGGGCGACCCCGCGCTGGACCAGTTCGCGGAAGACCGCGGCCGCGTAGGGGCTGTCGTTGCCGAACAGCAGCGTCCCGGCCGGCGGCGTGGCCGGCCGCTTCACGATCCCGGGGCGGGCGCCGGGCCGCCGTCGCGGTCATCCTCGCACGGCAGCGGCGCGTCGAGGGCGCCGGCGGCGACCAGTTCGTCGACAAAGCCGAACCGGGCCAGGTCGCGCATCCGCTGCGGGTAGAGGATGCCGTCGAGGTGGTCGCACTCGTGCTGGACCACGCGGGCGTGGAAGCCGTCGACCTCGCGCTCGATCGGGTGGCCGTGGGCGTCGCGGCCGCGGTAGCGGACCCGGCGGTAGCGCGGCACCAGGCCGCGCAGGCCGGGGACGCTGAGACACCCCTCCCAGCCCTCCTCCAGTGCGTCGTCGAGCGGTTCGATGACCGGGTTGACCAGTACCGTCTCCGGCACCGGCGGGGCGTCGGGATAGCGCGGGTTGCTCTGGTAGCCGAAGATCACCACCCTTAGCGGCACGCCGATCTGCGGCGCCGCCAGCCCGGCGCCGGACTCGGCCGCCATGGTCTGCCACAGGTCGGCGACCAGGTCATGTAACTCCCGGGTAGCAAAGGTCGTCACCGGCTCCGCGATCAGTCGCAGCCGCGGGTCACCCATGCGCAGGATACGGTGGATGGTCATGCTCGACCAGACCGCGTCGTGACCGGTTCGGTTCCCCGGCTGGTCACCCTGCGGCGCTCAGTTGGCTTGATGGACATCGCGACGATGGCCGACCTTGTTGACTACGATGACGGTCATCCGATTATCCTCGATCTGATAGGCGATTCGGAACGAAGCGTCCCCTCTCCCAGCGGGAGAGGGCCAGGGTGAGGGGCGGCCATCGGCGTCTTGATCAAGCGACGATGCTGGATGTTTGGACTCCCCTCACCCCAACCCTCTCCCTGGGGGAGAGGGAGAAAGTGGCGCCGATCTTCAGATTCGCAGCCAACCCGGAACGAAGGGTCCCCCTCTCCCAGCGGGAGAGGGCCAGGGTGAGGGGCGGCCATCGGCGTCTTGATCAAGCGACGATGCTGGATGTTTGGACTCCCCTCACCCCAACCCTCTCCCTGGGGGAGAGGGAGAAAGTGGCGGCGGCCTTCGGGCCTGGCCTGCCAGACTCGAACGAAGGGTCCCCTCTCCCAGCGGGAGAGGGACAGGGTGAGGGGCGGCCATCGGCGCCTTGATCGAGCGACGATGCTGGATGTCTGGACTCCCCTCACCCCAACCCTCTCCCTGAGGGAGAGGGTGTTTATTGGCAGCAGTGGCCCTCGGGGTATTCATGCCCTTGGGGTATTCATGCCCTCCGGGTATTCATGCCACTCCGGGCAATCAGGACCGGCTGGGGTGAAGCTGCCAACGCCCGTCCCGGGTCAGCGCCGGCGAACAGCGAACGCATGCTCGGTCAGGTAGGCGACGGTGGCGCCATCCTGCTTGAGGTAGCCGTAGTCGTAGCCGGAGGCGATGGCGTCGCGGATCCGGCCACGCGCCAAGGCTTCGTTGGTGGTCAACGCCACCAGGTCGCGGACCTCACCGGGGGTGCCCTTGCCCTTGACCGCGTAGGCCTGGAAACAGCGCCCGTCCCGCTCCATCTCAGGCAACCAGCTCGACGCGGACGTCGAGCGCATCCGGATAGATACGGTTCTCACCCAGGACCCGTCCCTGCAGTCGTTCCCCGCGCAGCAGCAGCTGGCCGAGGTCGTCATCCAGCCGCGGCACCAGGAAGGCCAGGTCCAGCGTCCCGTGGCCGAGCGCGATCGCGGTCGCTTCGAGGTCCGGGCTCGCGGCGGGAAAGCGGCGGCGCAGCTGGTCCGGTGGCAGCACCCGGTCTCCCGGTGCACACAGGTAGCCCTCGCCCCTCGACCGGGCCGGGGGGGCGGCGCGTCACGCACCCGGTACGCGGCTCCGGGCACGGCGCGCAGGGGCAGCCACCCGCGGTCGACCCGGTGCCGGACAGGGACGCGCTGGAAGAGGAAGCCGCAGCGGGCCGAGCGAGGGTCCTGCAGCGCGAGGCGTTCGCCGCGCGCCAGCGGCCGGTCGAGCAGGATGTCGATGCGCAGCGCCCCGGAATCGAGCGACGTCACCCGGGCTGACAGCGGCTCGCCGCGTTCGAGCAGCCCGCCGACGACGCCGGAATCGGTGGCGGCGACCGGCCGTTCGCCCAGCAGCAGCTGGCTGTGGTGGTGGCCCATGTCGTTGTCGACGTGGCGCAGCTCGAGGCGGGCATCCGCCGACAGCGCCCCGGCAGCCTTCGGGACGACCAGGGCGTGGACGATCAGCACCGATCGGGGCGCCGGGCGGGCGGCGGGAACCGCCGGCAGCGCGCCGGCCAGGGTGGTGCCCAGAAGGGTGGTCAGAAAGCGCCTGCGATCCATCGTCCGCCCCCTCTTGAAGTGGCCTTAATTATACCACAGACGCTTCGCGACCCTTCCTTATTAGTGCTTGTTTTTCATGTAGTTATATTAGTTTTTCAGTCAGTGTCCAGCGGCCTCATGGCGCCGGTCAACGGCGCCTGGCGGGCGGGCGGATGCAGGCGCCCGAACGGCCCTCAGGTGCCCTCCTCGACCACCGCCCAGCCCAGTTGCGCCAGCGGCCGCGCCAGCCGCCCGTAGGCGAACGCCTGGGTGCTGGAGGCGTTGCCCTCCAGCGCGCGCTTCTGGATCCCCTGCAGGATGGCGGCGAAGCGGAAGAAGCTGAACGCCAGGTAGTAGTCCCAGTGCGGGATGGCGTCGAGGCCGAGGCGCGCGCGGTAGGCGGCGACGTAGGCGGCCTCGTCGGGGATGCCCAGCGCGGCGCGGTCGAGGCCGCCGAGCCCGGCCAGCACCGGCAGGTCGTGCGCCAGGCGCAGCTGCATGCACTGGTAGGCGAGGTCGGCGAACGGGTGGCCGAGGGTCGACAGCTCCCAGTCGACCACGGCGACGATGCGCGGCGCGTCGGCGGCGAAGATCAGGTTGTCCAGCCGGTAGTCGCCGTGGATCAGGCCGACGCGGCCGTCGTCGGGCGGGGTGGCGCCGGGCAGCCACGCCAGCAGCCGCTCCATCGGCTCGATGGTCTCGGTCTCCGCGGCGCGGTACTGGCGGGTCCAGCGGCCGACCTGGCGCTCGAAGTAGTTGCCGGGCTTGCCGTAGTCGGCCAGCCCGACCGCGGCGACGTCGACCGCGTGCAGGGCGGCGAGCACGCGGTTCATTTCGTCGTAGAGGGCGCCGCGCCCGGCCGGGTCGAGCTGCGGCAGCGCCGGGTCCCAGAAGATGCGCCCGTCGACGTAATCCATCAGGTAGAACCAGCTGCCGATGACCGCGTCGTCGGTGCACAGGTGCAGCGGCCGGGCGACCGGCACCGGGCCGCCGTGGAGCGCCTGCAGGACCCGGAACTCGCGGTCGACGGCGTGGGCCGACGGCAGCAGTTCGCCCGGCGGCTTGCGCCGCAGCACGTAGCGGCCCGACGCCGCCTCGATGCGAAAGGTCGGGTTGGACTGCCCGCCGGCGAACTTCGCGGCCGTCAGCGGGCCGCGGAAGCCCGGCACGTGGCTCTCGAGGTAGGCGGCCAGGCGGCCGCGGTCGAGGGCGAGGTCGTTCACTCGGCCTGGCCGGTGTGGCGCCGGACCAGCTGCTTGCCGAGCGCCGCCATGTGCACCTGGTCGGGGCCGTCGGCGATGCGGCAGTAGCGGGCGTAGCTGAAGGCGCGGGCGAGGAAGAAGTCCTCGCTCAGCCCGGCGCCGCCGTGGACCTGGATCGCCCGGTCGATCACCGTCTGCGCCATCCGCGGCGCGACCACCTTGATCATGGCGATCAGGTCGCGGGCGTCCTTGTAACTGCAGCGGTCCATCTTGTCGGCCGCCTTGAAGGTCAGCAGCCGCGCCTGCTCGATCGCGCAGGCGGAGCGGGCAACGTCCTCACGCAGCGACCCCTGTTCGCTGAGCTTGCGGCCGAAGGCGACGCGCGACTCGGCGCGCTGGCACATCAGCTCCAGCGCCCGCTGGGCGCAGCCGATCAGGCGCATGCAGTGGTGGATGCGCCCCGGGCCGAGGCGCGCCTGGGCGATGGCGAAGCCGTCGCCCTCGTTGCCGATCAGGTTGGTGACCGGCACGCGGACGTTGTCGAGCACCAGTTCGGCGTGGCCGTGCGGGGCGTCGTCGTAGCCGTAGACGGTCAGCGGCCGCAGCAGCTTGACCCCCGGGGTGTCCAGCGGCACCAGCACCTGCGACTGCTGGCGGTGGCGGTCGGCTGCGGGGTCGGTCTTGCCCATGACGATCAGGATCCGGCAGCGCGGGTCGGGCGCCCCGGTGGTCCACCACTTGCGCCCGCTGATCACGTACGCGTCGCCGTCGCGCCGGATCGAGCACTTGATGTTGGTCGCGTCCGACGAGGCGACGCCGGGCTCGGTCATGGCGAAGGCCGAGCGGATGTCGCCGGCGAGCAGCGGCTTGAGCCACCGCGCCTGCTGCTCCGGAGTGCCGAAGCGGGCCAGCACCTCCATGTTGCCGGTGTCCGGGGCGTTGCAGTTGAACACCTCGGCGCCGATCAGCGAGCGGCCCATGATCTCGGCCAGCGGGGCGTACTCGAGGTTGCTCAGGCCAAAGCCGAAATCCTCGAACTCGGCCAGGAACAGGTTCCACAACCCCTCGGCCCGGGCCTTCGCCTTGAGCTCCTCCATCAGCGGCGGAATGGTCCAGCGGTCGGCGGCCTGTTCGACATGGTCGAAATAGGCCTGTTCCGCCGGGTAGACGTGCGCCTGCATGAACGCCTCGAGGCGCTGCATCAGCTCGCGCACCCTGGCGGAATGGTCGAAATCCATGGTCGTTCCCCCTGGCTTGGTTTCAGATGTGGGACATGGCCGCGCGCCGCTCCGGGCGGTCGAGGTGCGGCAGGCTGTTGAAGCTGGCGAGCTGGAAGCTCTCGCCGTCGTGGTAGAGATGGGCGAAGGCGCTGTTCTGCAACTGCAGGTTGAGACCGATGATGGTCCGGTCGGCCAGCCCCAGCGCCAGGCCGAGCAGGCGCGCGATCGGTCCGCCGGAACAGACCACCAGGATCTTGCGCCCGCGCCCGGCAGCGGCCAGCAACTGCGCCAGGGCGGCGCCGACCCGGCTGCCGAACTGGTCCCAGCTCTCCGGCACCACGCCGTCGAGCCGCCCGGCGGCCCAGGCCTCGAGGGCTCGACTCAGCAGGCCGTAGACCGAGCGCCGCCCGCTGGCGGCGGGGTCGGTCGCGGCGGGCGCGTCTGCGCCGGTGGCGGCGCGGATCAGGGCGCCGAAGTCGTATTCGTTCAGGCCGGCGTGGATCTGCGGCTCGGGCGTGCCCGGCAGCGCCGTGGCCAGCGCGGCCCAGGTCTGCCGGTGGCGCTGCTGGTCGCCGGCAAAGACCGCGTCGAAGGCCAGGCCGCGCTCGGCGTAGTACTCGCCCAGCCAGCGCGACTGGCGCACACCGACCTCGGTCAGGCGGTCGTAGTCGGCGCTGCCGAACGCCGCCTGGCCATGGCGCACCAGATAGAACTGGGTCATCTCAGCGCCCGTGAAAGCATCGCCCGCCGTCGCGAGACGCCGCCTGGGCGTGTCTGGCAAGGCGCGGGGGTGCACGGCGCGCGTAGCCCCGCTACGTAAGCGCTTTTGGGGGTCCCCGCAACGCCGCCAGGGGCGGCCAGGGGGCGTCGCAGTAGGCGTGGTGAGGATTTCACGGGCGCTCAGGCGAGCTTGGCCGAGTGGGCCCCGTCGACTACCAGCACCGCGCCGTTGATGTAGCTGCCGGCGTCGCTGGCGAGCAGCAGCAGCGGGCCGTCGAGTTCCTCGGGCCGGCCGAGGCGCCGTGCCGGCAGCCGCTGGACGTAGCGCCGGCCCGCCTCGCTGGCGAAGAACTCGGCGTTGATGTCGGTGGCGATGTAGCCGGGGGCCAGGGCGTTGACGCGGATGGCGTGGTGCGCCAGGTCGAGCGCCATGGTCCGCGTCAGCTGGATCACCGCCGCCTTCGACGCCGCGTAACCGGCATGGTTGGCCTGCGCCAGCAGGCCGAGGATGGAGGCGACGTTGACGATGCTGCCCGGCCGGCCGGCGGCGACCAGGCGCCGCGCGCACTCGCGCCCGACCCGGTGGACACCGTGCAGGTTGACCTCGATGACCCGGTCCCAGTCGTCGGCACCGCTGCTGGTGATCGGCGCGGTGGCGGCGATGCCGGCGTTGCAGACGGCGACCTCGACCGGGCCGAAGGCCGCCTCGGCGGCATCGAAGGCAGCCGCGACCGAGGCGTCGTCGGTGACGTCGAGCGGGGTCGCCAGCGCCTGGCCGCCGGCCGCGGTGATCTCCTCGGCCAGCGCGGCGAGCCGCTCGCCGCGGCGCGCGCCCACGACCACGGCGGCGCCGGCCGCGGCCAGCGCCCGGGCGAAACGGGCGCCGAGCCCGCTCGAGGCGCCGCTGACCAGCGCCGTGCGCCCGGCGAGCGAGAATCGTTCCATGGCCAAGTGGACTATCCTCCGGTGTGATCGCCCGCACGGTTCGGGCGGCGCAACATGCTACCCCAGCACGGAGAACGAGGCGACCGCGTGACCCGTCCGCCCGACCCCAAGAGCCTGGCCGAACAGCTGCGCAAACCGCGCCGGGGCTTGCCGCCGGTCAACGAATGGGATCCACCCTTCTGCGGCGACCTCGACCTGCGCATCGCCCGCGACGGCAGCTGGCACTACCTCGGCAGTCCGATCGGTCGCCAGGCGCTGGTGCGGCTGTTCGCCACGGTGCTGCGTCGCGATGCCGACGGCGCGTTCTACCTGGTGACCCCGGTGGAGAAGGTGCGCATCCGGGTCGACGACGCCCCGTTCCTCGCCGTCGCCGTCGAGGTCGAGGGCGACGCCGAGCAGCGCCGGCTGACCTTCGTCACCAACGTCGGCGACCGGGTCACCGCCGACGCCGCCCACCCGCTGCGGGTCGAGCTGCACGCCGACGGCTCGCCGGCCCCCTACGTGCGCGTGCGCGACCGGCTCGACGCCCTGATCGCGCGCAGCGTCTATTTCGAGCTGGCCGAACTCGGCTGCGCCCGCGCCGCCGCCGACGGCATGGAGTTCGGCGTCTGGAGTTGCGGGTGCTTTTTCGCCCTGGGACGCCTGGATGACGACGACAGCGTCTAGGGCACCCACCGGGCGCGGTGGCGGGCGATGAAGATCGTCGTCATCGGCGCCGGGGTCATCGGCGTCACCAGCGCCTGGTACCTGGCCCGCGACGGCCACCAGGTCACCGTCCTCGAGCGGCGCACCGGCCCGGGCCTCGAGACCAGTTTCGCCAACGGCGGCCAGATCTCGACCAGCCACGCCATGCCCTGGTCGTCGCCCGCGGTGCCGGGCCAGCTGCTGCGCTGGTTCGGCCGCCCGCGGGCGCCGCTGAAGCTGCGCCTGCGCGGCGATCGCGAACAGTTCGCCTGGTGCCTGCGCTTCCTGCGCGAGTGCCTGCCCGCGCGCCACCTGCGCAACGCCACCCACAGCCTGCGCCTGGCGCTGTTCAGCCGCGGCGAACTCGACCAGTTGCGGCAGGAGACGGCCATCCGCAACGACCACGCCGAGTGCGGCATCCTCAGCGTCTTCACCAGCGAGCGCGACTTCGACCGCGGGCGCGACACCGCCAACTTCCTCGCCGACCACGGCGTACGCCAGGAGATCCTGCTCGGCGAGGAGGTCCTGCGGGTCGAGCCGGCCCTGGGCGGCGCCGAGAACGTGGTCGGCGGCGTCTACTCGCCCGACGACCAGGTCGGCGACGCCTACCTGTTCACCGCGGCCCTGGCGGCGGCGGCGCAGCGGCGCGGGGTGCGCTTCTACCACCAGGTCAGGGTCACCGGACTGCAGCGCACGGCCGGGCGGATCAGCGCCGTGGTCACGACCAAGGGGCTGCTCAAGACCGAGGCGGTGGTGCTGTGCGCCGGCAGCTACAGCGCCGCCCTGCTGCGGCCGCTCGAGCTCGAACTCCCGGTCTACCCGGTCAAGGGTTACTCGGTAACGTTGCCGATCGTCAACCCCGCGGCCGCGCCCAAGGTCAGCCTGTCCGACGAGGCGCACAAGCTGGTCATCAGCCGGCTCGGCAACCGCCTGCGCGCCGCCGGCACCGCGGAGATCGCCGGCCACGACACCACCCTGAATCGCCGCCGCGCCGAGACGGTGCTCGACGCCCTGCTGGCGCTGCTGCCCAAGGCCGGCGACCCGGCCAGGGCCGAGTTCTGGACCGGCCTGCGGCCGATGACCCCCGACGGCCCGCCGGTGCTCGGCGCCACGCCGATTCCCAACCTGTTCCTGAACACCGGGCACGGGACACTGGGCTGGACCATGGCGGCCGGCTCGGCGCGACTGCTGGCCGACGTCGTCGCCAGCCGTCCGCCCGCACTCAGCCTCGACGGCCTGACGTTCGACCGCTACTGAGCGGCCGGCCCCTGCCCGGCAGGAGGCCCGGCTCCGGGTTGATCCAGCATCGCCCGGGGCACGGCCGGATCGCGGCGAGGGCGCCGCTCCTACCGACACCGCAACCCGGTAGGAGGCCCGACCCCGGGCCGATTAGGCATCGCCTGAAGCTCGGCCGCAGGCGGCGCGGCGCTTCCGGTATAGTGGCCGGCCACCCCTGCCATCGCGTTCCCGGAGAACCCTGATGTCGCCGCCTGCAGCGCCAAGCGTGATCCTGATCGGCATGCCGGGCGCCGGCAAGAGCACCATCGGCGTGCTGCTGGCCAAGGAGCTGGGCCTCGGCTTCGTCGACACCGACCTGCTGATCCAGATCCGCGAGGGGGTGACGCTGCAGCAGATCCTCGACCGCAGCGACTACCTGAACCTGCGCCATATCGAGGAGGAGGTGCTGCTCGAACTCGACTGCCACGGCCTGGTCGTCGCCACCGGCGGCAGCGCGGTCTACAGCGAGGCGAGCATGGAGCACCTGCGGGGATGCGGCCCGATCGTCTACCTCGACGTCCCGGTCGACGTGCTGCGCCGGCGCATCCACGACTACGACCGCCGCGGCATCGCCCGCCGCCCCGACCAGAGCTTCGCCGACCTGTTCGCCGAACGCACCGCCCTCTACCGCCGCCATGCCGACGTCACCGTCACCTGCACCGACCACCTGCCGGGCGCGGTGGTCGACGACATCGTCCGCGCCCTCGCCGGCGGGCGCTGAAGCCGAAAACCGTACTTGATGTGGATTTATTGCCGCATCGCGACTAGTGTCCTGTCACAGGTCTTATGGCGGGTTCAGAGCCACTCTGCCGGCCCCTGGCAAGGCGCGACAGCGAAGGCATGGCGGGCCCTGTCGAGCTGTCGCAACGCCGCCAGGGGCCGGCAGAGTGGC
>Ga0326597_10000956_pt1 | contig 48442 bp, 46 predicted proteins | sample RVTome_12_FD_203789 | JGI IMG/M metagenome (GOLD analysis project Ga0326597, IMG submission 203789) | Soil microbial communities from uranium-contaminated site in the Upper Colorado River Basin, Wyoming, United States - RVT100D185 | ecosystem: Environmental > Terrestrial > Soil > Contaminated >... | reverse complement strand
CGGGACTGTTCGCCCATTGGCAGTTCGTCAAGCCGTAACGACCGGGTGATGGGAGCCGTGTGAATCGAGAGGTTCACGCACGGTTCTACGAGGGCCGGGGGGTGAAACTCCCCCCGGCTACTCACCAGGGAACAGCAACGGTCGACGACGTCCGCGACACCGGATCGGCCCAGTTGCCTCAGGGCGGCCCAGGTGGCGAAGCCGCGGGCGCGCCGCGACGACGAGAGCGTCAGATCGCTACCGCGGGGCTGTCCCGTGCCGGAGCCTGTGAGGTACGCAGCGGAGTACGAAACGGCCGCAGCATGGACGTCCGGGTGGGCACAGAAGGCGAAGCCACCGTCGTACGGCGTGTTCAGCCACTTGTGACCGTCGCAGCCCCATGAGTCGGCGAGTTCGATGCCGTCGACCAGGTGCCGCGTGGTCGGACTCGCCGCCGCCCACAGTCCGAATGCGCCGTCGACGTGGACCCATGCGCCAGCGGCCCTGGCGAGTTCCGCACCTCGCCGCAGGTCGTCGACGGCGCCGGTGTTCACGTTGCCGGCCTGGAGCGTCACGATCGTCGGGCCAGGGACGGACCCGAGAGCGCGTTCGAGGTCGGCCATGTCCATGGCACCGTTGTGATCGGTGCCCACCGATCGGATCGCGTGGACGCCGAAGCCGAGCAGGCGGGCCGAACGGTCGATCGTGGCATGACGTTCGTCGCCCGCGACGATCTGGACACGTGGTGCCCCGGCGAGTCCGTCCATCTCGACGTCCCAACCCACGCGGCGCAGGACGTCGTGCCGGGCAGCTGCGAGGCCGACCGTGTTGGCCTCCTGGCCTCCGGACACGAACCCGGCGGATGCGGAGGCCGGGATGTCGAGCAGTTCCTTCAGCCAGGATCCTGCCGCGTCCTCGGCAGCCACGGCCGCAGGGGACAACGCGGCGTTGAAGGCGCACTGATCCCAACCCGAGGCGAGCATGTCGGCGGCGGTCGCTGCCTCGAGGGCGCCGCCGATCACGAACCCGAAGTAGCGCGGTCCCGCCGTCGCGACCAGGCCTGGCTCGGCAGTTGCAGCGAGTTCCTCCAGCACGTCCTGGGGCGCCGTCGGGCCAGACGGCAACGGGGATCGGAAGCCCTCGGTCACGTCGTCGAGGTTGTCGCGCGCCCTGACAGGACGCTCCGCCAGGCCATCCCGATAGGTGGCTGCCAACTCGGCTGCCCGCATGAACAGTGCGCCCGAACCGTGATCCGCCACCGTGGTCCCTTTCTGCGAGGAGGGTGGCGGACTCTGCGGCCCAGCCGACCTCCCGTCAAGCGTTGGGCGATGACGTGCACGATCGATGACGTACAAGATCGTTGACAGCGCGACTCTTTGGGAGGACTCTTGCGCGGGCCGCGGGGGGCGGGCCATCCTCGGCGGGAGAGCGGCATGAGCGTCCAGACGGCGGTAGCCACTGCACACCCCCTTGACCGGCAGGTCCGTCTGACGCTGCAGATCGCCATGGTGATCTTCGTCTGGACGATCTCCATCGGGATCCTGAACGGCCTGGATCTGATGGAGTTCAGCCGGGAGCAATTGCTGTCGCATCTGCACGGCGGGACGCTCGGCTGGATGACCTTGGCGATCATCGGGGTCACCCAGTGGCTGTTCGCCGACGGGACGACCCCGCCGTCGGAGCAGTCGGCGAAGACCATCAGGTTCTTCGCCTACCTCGCCTGCGTCGCCATCCCGCTGTACGTCGCGGCGTTCGCGACAACGTTCGGCGTCCTGCGCCCGATCGCCGGCTCGGCGACGCTCGTCGCTCTGACCGGGATCGCCTTCTGGACCTACGCGCGTGCCGGATCCGTGACCATCACGGTGCCGCGGCTGCTCGTCATCCTCGGCCTGACCAGCTCCATGCTCGGCGGCATGTTCGGTGTGATCAACGGCTTTGCCATCGCTTTCGACTGGACGTGGGTTCCCGAATCCTTCTTCGAGGCGCACCCCGGCACGATGGAGATCGGCTTCGTGATGCCGGTCGCCATGGGCCTCGCCGAGTGGGGGATGCGGATCGGCGAGGAGGACGTGCCGACAACGCGCCTCGGCAAGGTGCAGGCCGTGCTCGTCATGATCGGATTCGTCTGGGTCCTCGGGTTCATCCTCGCCGCCCAGGACGAGGTCGTCGGTCTCGGGATTCTCTTCGGGATCATCGCGATCATCATCTTCTACATCCGGATGCGTCACCACATCAAGCGGATCTCCTGGACCGCCCGAGGTCCTGGCCGCCACGCCGTGGCCGGCGGCATCCTCCTGGGGATCACCTTCGTCTACATCTTCACCATCATCACCATGGCCCAGGGTGACTTCAACGCCATACCGCGGGGGCAACTGCTGTCGTTCATCCACCTGATGGCGATCGGCGGCACGACCAACGCCCTGTTGGCCTTCGTGATCCACCTGGTGCGACGGGCCTCCCCGCCGAGCGTGGTCGACGACGCCGTGTTCTGGGGATTGAACATCGGGCTGGTCGGCTTCGTGGTCTCGTTGACCCTCGAGCTCGACGGGCTCGTCTTCGTGTTCGTGCCGATCATGGGTCTGGCCCTGTTGCTCGCCATCGCGACCTACCTGCCCCAGCTGAACAAGGCGCCGGCGACGCCCTAGTCAGCTCGGGTCAGGTGGAGCGACGGGCTCGAGCGGTTTCCGCGTCGACGGCATGCAGGTCGCCTGAACTCGTGCGGCACACGGTCACCGGCCTGCCGCCGTCCCGGACGATCCGTTCCTGGCCCGGCCCGAGGTCCGCCACCGCATCCGTGCCCGGCAGACCGACCCGGTCGCCGGCGAACCGCTTGGCGACGTGGAGGTTGTCTTCGACGAGTTCCGCGTACTCGCCCACCGACTGCAGGCGTGCCGCGCTGAACACGCTCGCCCACGGGTTGTCCTCGCCGACGATCTCGTCCGTCATGATCCTGGCGGCGACGCCGTTCGACAGCCCCCACTTCTTGAACCCGGTGGCGATCTGCACGCCGGCCGCGAAGCGCAGCCGCCCCACGTACGGGATGCCGTCGACCGGCTCGAAGTCCTGGGACGACCACCGGTAGGCGACGGATCGGACGGGAAAGTGGTCGTGGGCGAAGTCGATCAGCGCCTGCCAGTGCGACTGCAGGTCGCTGCCGTGGGCGGCGGTCCACGTCGAGGCGGGGAAACGACCGAGTGTCGAGGTCGGTCGCCCACAACGAACGATGCTCGCCAGGAAGCGCGGTCATGGAAACGCCCGCTCGAGAGGGGGGTCGAACCCAACAGGTGCCCCGTCCGGCCCGCCCCTAGACCCCGAGGTGATGTGAATTCGTCCGTCCGATGTGAATGAGTCCGATATATGGGACGAACTCACATCGCTTGGACGGATTCACATCGGGTTGGTGGGGTGCCGGGACAACCTGGGTTCGGTGGGTACGTTGCTCGCTGCCGGCGTGGCCCGCCGTCGGCGACCGGATCGGTGCTCGCGGGCGAGGGGGACGAACGACCTTGCGAACCAACAACCACGCCCAAATGGGCCGAATCGTCGCCGGGCTGCTCCTGGGGGCGATGCTCACCGGCTGTGCGGCCTCGGCAGGCGACGACGGCCGACCCGCGGCGGCCACACCATCCGAGGTCGCTGCGACCGATCCGGCGTCGGGGGCGCCGTCGGCGAGCGAGGAACCGTCCGCGACCCCGAGTTCCGAGCCAGCGGCGCAGACCGGGAAGATGCCTGACATCGTCCGTGGCGCCTACGTGCACCCGTTCTCATTCTGGGACGACCGTTGGGCCGGACTCGTCGACCTCGTGGAACGCACGGAACTGAACGCGCTCGTCGTCGACGTCAAGGACGAGTCAGGGACGCTGCTGTGGAACATGGACCACCCGCTCGCCGAGGCCGGTGGTGGCGGGTCGTGGATGAACAACCTCGACGGGCTCGACGAACGCCTGCAGATGCTGAAGGATGCCGGCGGCTGGGCCATCGCCAGGATCGCGTGTTTCAAGGACACCAGGGTCGCCCAGGCCCGGCCGGACCTCGCCATCCAGGACGGGGCCGGCAACGCCTGGCGGGCCCGCAAGGACTTCTCGTGGCTGAACCCGTACTCCGATGAGGCCGCCCAGTGGTGCATCGACGTCGGCCTCGCTGCTCTGGAGAAGGGGTTCGACGAGATCCAGTACGACTACATCCGGTTCCCCAACGGCGGCGACGGCGACGTCTCGAACATCCAGATGCCAGGCGTCCCGCCGGAGCGTCCGCGCGAGGAATGGCGCCACAGCGACCAGATCGTCCACTTCCTGGAGGAGGCGTCGAAGCAGATCCACGAGGCCGGAGGCTTCGTGTCGGCTGACCTGTTCGGGCTGGTGACCTACGACTGGCGTTGGGATGCAGGAGGCACCGGACAAGTTCTCGAGCGGATCGCCGAGCACGTCGACGTCATCTCGCTGATGGTCTACCCGAGCCACTACGACGCGGGGAACTACGGGTTGCTGCCGCACCCGATCGAGTACCCGTACGAGACGGTGTGGAACGCCATGCAGGAGGCCCAGATGCGGGTCCAGGGCCTGCACGCCACGTTGCGACCGTGGCTCGAGGACTTCTCGGCCCCGTGGATGGGCTACCCGAACCACAGCCCCGAACACGTCCAGAAGCAGATCCGGGCGACCTACGACAACGGCATCGAGGGGTGGCTGCTGTGGAACGCATCGAACCGTTTCACGGAGTCGATCCTTGCGCCAGGTGAGGCCGTGAGTCACGCCAACAAGGACTTCGCACCCCCGGCTCGCACCGCCAACCCGGATGCCGCCCCCGGTCAGTCCGAAGAGCAGTGGCCAGGCATGCCGACGTGCGATCCCTACCCCGGAGTCCTCATGATCGGCGAAGGCAACCTCGCCGGCTCGACCCCGCCGGAACCGGCGCTTGCCTTCGACGACCCACGCCTGTGCGACGGCGTCCCTGACGGGGAGGAAGCCGAGTCGACGTGGCAGGAACGCGCCGCAGGCGGCACGACGGAGGAACCCAGCGAGGGCTGACGTCGGCCATGCAGCCGTCCGGGGTTGACGCGGCCGCGGTGGCGTGGGTCACGATCATCGGGCGGTATTCGTAGGCCGGTCCCCAACGGGGAGGAATCAGTTGGGGACGAACTCATGAAGTGGCCTCGATGGCACGGGCCACCAGCCTGGCGTCGATATTGATCTGCAGCAACAGCCCCTTCAACGGGTTGGTCAGACCGATGAATCGCAGCCCCGGCGCGTCTGGGTGCGTTGCGGCCGCGTGCACCTGCGGGCGTCCGTGTTCGTCCAGGAGGCCGAGGTGGCCGACGAGTCCCTCCAGCGCACGGTCGTACCCCGTTGCGGCGATGACGACCTCCGGTTCGATGCGGGAGCCATCCGCCAGCTGTACAGCGGGGCCGTCGAATCCGGTGACCGCTGCGACGGGTTGCACCCGCCCGGCCTTCAACTGTGCCACGAGGCCGACATCGATCAGCGGCACGACGTCGGTCTTGCGGAACTGCTCGATGATGCCGCCATCGGGAGCCGGCAGCCCATGCTCGGTGAGGTCGCCGATCGTGAGCCGTTGCAGGATCCTGATGCCGGGGTCGACCGCCATCGCCGGCGCGCGGTCGTTGGGGATCCCCAGCACCGTCGACGGGATCCCTGCGACCTCGCGGGGGATCACGTTCGGAGGCGTCCGCACCGAGATCCGTACCCGTCCAGCACCCTGCTGGGCGAGGTCGGCGGCGATCTCGGCGCCCGTGTTGCCCGTGCCAACGACCAGCACGTCCCGGCCGACGTACGGCCGTGCGTTGCGATAGTCCGCAGCGTGCAGAAGTTCGCCTGCGAACTCGGCGCGCCCCGGCCACTCGGGAAGGTGGGGGGTGTGGTTGTAGCCGGTGGCCACGACCACCTGGGAGGCAACCAGTTCCCCATCGGTGGAGTCGGCGACCCACACGCCTCCGCGGCGCTCGAGCCGGCCGACCTCGACGCCGAGGCGCGGGTCGATCCCGTGGTAGCGGGCATAGCCCGCCAGGTAGGTGATGAAGTCGTCGCGGGCCACCCACCGCCCGAACTTCGCGGGGATCTTCAACCCCGGCAGGTGGGACTGGACCCGCGGTGTGTGCAGATGGAGTCGGTCGTACCGCCAGCGCCAACTGTCGCCGACGGCCCCGTTGCGGTCTACCACCAGTGGTTCGATGCTTCGGCGCTTCAGGCACGCGGCCACCGCGAGTCCCGCCGGACCCGCCCCTACGACGAGCACCTCAGCCTTGGTCATCTGTCTCTCCCGGAGTCGTGACCTTCTAGCAGTTGCGCGGGCGGCTCGGAACGGGACCGGGCGACGCCGGTCGAGATCCCCACGCAGGCAGGGCCGAAGGGGGCGCCTCGCCGGGCCTGTTGACCGTGTCGACGGTCCGCAACCGGATCTGGGTTTGAATCGTGGACCCGAAGATCGGCCCGCCACCATGTCGCGTCGAGACACCAGAAAGTCCGAGCATAACCAGGATCCCACCGGCCAGTGGTCGCGCGCAACGTCCATGCCGCGTCGTCGCAGCGGGGTCGGACGCGATCGCGCATGATCGTCCGCACCTCGCGTGCCGGGTCAAGGCGCACCGGACGCCGCCACTGACGCGGAACCTTCCCTCCGGGCAGGACTGCTTGTCCGGGACGTGGCGTCCCGCTGAACAGCGCCCTATCCGCACCCGCCGGGGTGGTCCTGGGGCTCTACGCTCGACAGTCGATGATCGTGCGCATCGAACGGGAAGAACCGCCGTGGGCATTGGTTGGCAACTTGCACTGGTCGCGTCCCTCGTGCTGGTCAACGCGCTGTTCGCTGGCAGCGAGATCGCTCTGATCTCCCTGCGTGAAGGACAGTTGCGGCGACTCGGGCATCGCGGGGGGCGAGGGCGGGTTCTCGCGGACCTCGCCGCGGACCCGAACAGGTTCCTCGCCACCATCCAGATCGGGATCACGCTCGCCGGGTTCCTGGCGTCGGCGACGGCCGCGGTGACACTCGCCGAACCACTCCTCGAGCCGCTGAGCTTCCTGGGTGGGTTCGCCCGACCTGCGGCGATCGTGGTCGTGACCTCGCTGTTGACGTTTGTCACCCTTGTCGTCGGTGAGTTGGCCCCGAAGCGGGTTGCCATGCAGCGACCGGAGGGATGGGCCCTTCTCGCGGCGCGGCCATTGTCGGCGTTGGCGACGCTGGCGCGACCGGCCGTGTGGCTGCTTGGCAGGTCGACCGACGTGACCGTGCGCCTGATGGGCGGTGACCCGTCCCAGGGCCGCGACACGGTGACCGAGGAGGAGGTCCGCGAACTCATCGTCACCGGTGGCTTGTACGACCGCGAGGAACGGCGGATCATCACCGGAGCGCTGCGGGCCACCGACCGGGTCCTGCGCCAGGTGCTTCGCCCACGCTCGTCGGTCATGGCCCTCGCCGAGAACACGCCCGCTGAGGAGGGCGTCACCCGCCTGGTCGCCGCGGGGCACACAAGGGCCCCGGTGTTCCGTGACGAAGTCGACGACGCAGACCGTGTCGTGTCGATCATCGATCTGGTCGCGGCGACGGGAACGATCGCCGAACACGCGACCCCGGCCGTCTCGCTGCCCGAGTCGGTGTCCTTGATCGACGCGCTCCGCAGGCTGCAGGCCGACCGGCAGACGATGGCGCTGGTCGTGGACGAGTACGGGGCGCTGGAAGGGATCGCGACCGTCGAGGACCTCGTCGAGGAACTCGTCGGCGAGATCCATGACGAGTATGACCGCGACGTGCGGGAGGCCGTCAGACACCCAGACGGGTCGGTGACCGTCGTCGGTCACTTCCCGATCCACGACCTCGATGACCTCGACGTCGATCTGCCCGAGGGCGACTACGTCACGGTGGCGGGTCTGATCCTCGCCGAACTCCAACGGATCCCGTACGAGGGAGACGTCGTGACCGTGGGCAACTGGAACCTCACCGTTGATCAGGTACGGGACCGTGCGGTCCGACAGATCACCATCTCGCGGCGGGTGTGACCTCTAGCATCCCGCTCCTTGACCTCGTCACGAACGGTGCGTCGCCATGGAACTGCTCACCAGTCCCGAGATCTGGGTCGCCTTCGCCACGCTGCTTCTGCTCGAGATCATCCTCGGGATCGACAATGTGGTCTTCATCTCGATCCTGGCGGACAAGCTGCCGGAGTCGCAGCGCAAGCGGGCAAGGATCATCGGCCTGGCGCTGGCGCTCGTCAGCCGCCTGATCCTGCTGGCGTTCCTGTCGGTGATCATCGGGCTCACGGAACCGTGGTTCACCGTCGTGGGGCAGGAGATCTCGGGCCGCGATCTCATCCTGCTGCTCGGTGGGCTCTTCCTCATCATCAAGGCGACGATGGAGATCCACGAGCGACTCGAGGGCGAGGATGCCCACCACGCCGAGGCCGGCAAGGCCACGATGCGGTCCGTGTTGATCCAGATCGTGCTGCTCGACGTGGTGTTCTCGCTGGACTCCGTGATCACCGCTGTCGGCATGGTGGACGAGTTGGCGGTCATGTTCGCGGCCGTGATCGTGGCGATGGGAGTGATGGTCGTGTCGATCGGTGCGATCAGCGACTTCGTGACGCGGCACCCCACCGTCAAGATGCTGGCCCTGTCGTTCCTGCTACTCATCGGCATGAGCCTGATCGCCGAGGGCTTCGACCAGCACATCGCCAAGGGGTACGTCTACGGGCCCATCGCGTTCTCGATCTTCGTCGAGATCCTGAACCTTCGGGCCCGCGCCGCTCGCGAACGGAAGGGCAAGGCCGAGCGCCCCGAACCCGTGAACCTGCGTCCTGCCTACGTCAAGGAAGCCCCAGAGGTGGCCAAGAGCTGACGCCCCGATCCGCGTCAGGGGGGCGTCGTGTCGACCTCGATGTGGCCGGCGGTGGGGACGCCCGACCAGCGCTCCACCTCGGCAGCCAGGTCGAGCCGTTCGATCGGGGCGGTGTTCTCGTACGCGCCCCACTCGTCGCGGGGCAGCATCCACATCATCTCGAACTCGTTGCCGTCGGGGTCGGCGCCGTAGAGGCTCTTCGTGGCGCCGTGGCTGGATTCTCCTGTGAGGGCGTTCGCCTCGAGCAGGGCTTGGCGCGCCTCAACCAGTTCGTCGATCGTGTCGACCTGCCATGCCAGGTGGTACAGGCCGATCGCACCCCGCTGTCTGGGGCCGCCGGCCGTGCCGACGCCGAACAGGCCCAGGTCGTGGTGGTTGTCCCCGCGTGGCAGGCGCAGGAAGGCCGCGTCGGCGCGGGGTTCGCGCGCGACGACCTGCATGCCGAAGACCTCGGTGTAGAAGTCGACCGACCGTGCGAGGTCGGCGACGAACAGGACGGCGTGGTTCAGGCGGACGGGGGAGAAGGTGCGCATGGTGGACCTCCGTGCGTTCGATGCCGGTGCCCGGAGGGCCAGTATGGCCGACTTCGGACACCGACTCGGGGTGGATCGTCAGTTCGCTTCGTCGGACTTGATGGCCGAGACCTCGAACTCGAGGGTGACCTTCTCGCTGACGAGAACGCCACCGGCTTCGAGCGCGGCGTTCCAGTTGACGCCCCAGTCCTTGCGGTTGATCACGGTCGAGCCTTCGAAGCCCAACCGCTGGTTGCCGTAGGGGTCGACGGCGTTGCCCGTGTACTCGAAGTCGATCGTGACCGGCTTGCTCACGCCCTTGATCGTGAGGTCGCCGACGACGCGGTACCCGTCGCCCAGGGCCTCGACGGACGTCGAGAGGAAGGTGATCTGCGGGTAGTCGTCCATGGCGAGGAAGTCGTTGCTGCGCAGGTGCGCGTCGCGGTCCTCGTTGCGGGTATCGATGCTGGCGGCCGCGATGGTGACCTCCAGCGTGCTGTTCGAGGCGTCGTCAGCGTCGAGGTAGCCCTGGCCCTCCACGTCGTTGAAGGAACCACGGACCTTGGTGACCATGGCGTGCCGGGCGACGAAGCCGACGCGGGAGTGCGAGGCGTCGAGCAGGTACTTGCCGGTCAGGGTCGTGGGGACGGTGAGTGTGGACATGATTTCTCCTGGTTGCCGGACTCCGTGCTTCATGCTTGAAGCTTCAACTAATGTACCGGCAATTAGATGACGCGTCAAGTAAACTGGCCGAAGTGCACGCGGAAGGTCGTCTACGGTCCCCGTCACCGAGGAGGTGCGCCAATGGTCGAGCCGCGTTGGTTGACCGATCGCGAGCAGTACGCCTGGCGCAGGCTGGCCGCTGTCCTGCTGAAGTTGCCGACCGAGCTGGAGCGGCAGTTGCAGCGCGATGCCGACATGACCCACTACGAGTACTGGGTGGTGGCGATCCTCAGCGAGGCACCCGGTCGGACACTGCAGTTGCGTGATCTCGCCGCGCGGTCCAACGCGTCGTTGTCGCGGCTGTCCCACGTCGTGTCGCGCCTAGAGAAGCGCGGGTGGTTGCGGCGGGAGCCGTGCCCGGACGACGCCCGGGCCAGCAATGCCGTGCTCACGGATGCGGGCTGGCGCAAGGTCGTCGAGGCCGCACCAGGCCACGCGGAGGCCGTCCTTCAACTGGTCTTCGACCGTATGGCTGACGAGGACGTCGACCACCTCGCGCGTGTGTGTCAGTCGATCCTCGATCAGATCGAGTGTGACCCGATGACCCTGCCGGCCGACTGAGGTCCCCGGATCCTCACCGCAGCCTGCGGCGCAGTGCCCACCACACGCCGGAGCCACAGGTCAGGAGCACCGCGCCGCCCAGCACGGCGGTACCGGGAAGCGCGAGCGCCAGGGCGGCACACATCACGACACCCAGTCCGGCCAGCGAGCGTGGCCAGCGGCGCTCATCGCTCTGCAGGGTCCATGCGGATGCGTTCGCCAGGCCGTAGTAAGTGAGGACGGCGAAGGAACTGAAGCCGATCGCGCCGCGAAGGTCGGCGAACAGGACGATCACGCTGACGACGATGGCCGCCGTGACCTCGGCCCGATACGGGGTCCGGTACCGCGGATGGACGGCGTCGAGGTAGCCGGGAAGCTCCCATCGGCGTGCCATGGACAGTCCGGTCCGGCTGATGCCGGCCAGCAGCGACAACAGGACGCCGGCGGCAGCCACGGCAGCGCCGATCCCCACGACCGTGGCGAGTCCCGGCCAGGGGCCAGCCTCGACGACTGCGGCGAGGGGGCTGGTGACGATGCCAGCGTCGCCGGTCCGACGGCGACGAGTGCCGTCGTCAGTACGAGCGCATGCCGGCGTCGAACGTCGACAGCCGTCGGGCCAGGCGGCCCTCAGTCACCTTTTCCCCTGCGATCAGCGAGGCCTGTTCCAGGGCCACGTCCACCCCCATGGCGGGAATGTGGAGCCACCCGCACCGGGGGTCGACGATCCTGGTGATCGTGCGCGGAACCTCGAACTCGATCTTGCCGATGGTCGCGATGAGCACATTTGTGTCGTCGAGGTCCGTGACCGCGACCAGGACGTCGCATTTGCGCGCGCCGTGCGCCTCGAGAACATGGGGATCGATCCCGTCGCCGAGGACGACGTCGATGTCCTGCCGCTCGGCGGCCAACCAGTCGCGCCGATCCGGACGTTGCTCGAGCACCGTCACCTGGTGACCTGCGTCCGCGAGTTCCACGGCGAGCGCCGAACCGACCCGGCCGGCGCCGACGATCATGACCTGAAGTCCCATGACAGCCTCCTGTCAGTCCTGGTCGAGCAGTCGTTCCAGCCGACCGAAAGAGGAACCGATGACGGCGACGTCGACCAGGTCACCGGCCTCCAGAGGGGTTGCGGGATTGGCAAGGAACGTCCGACTGTCGCGGGTGACCGCGACGACGCTGATCTCTCCTGGGACCTCGAGTTCGCGTGTGGGACGACCCTCGAGCAGATGTGGCACATGGACGCGCACGACCTCGACGTCGCCGACGCCGAGCGCAGCGACCGGCTCCAACGGGCTGGCGGTCAGTAGGTCGGCGATCCGGTGGATGCCCCACGTCACGGGGGCGACCGTGCGGATACCGAGCCGCTCGTGAATCGCCGCGTTCTGCGGGTCGTAGAGTCGGGCGATCACGACGGGAACCCCGAAGACGACCTTCGCCGCATGGGCGACCACGGCGTTGACCTGGTCGCGCCCGGTGACGATCGCCACGGCGTCCGCTCGATCGATACCCGCCTCGACGAGGACGCCTCGATCGAGGGCTGACCCGTGGACGCATGTCAGGGGGAGGTCTCCAGCGAGGCGATCGAAGGCCGCTTCATCCTTGTCGATCACCGTGACGTCGTGCCGTCGAAGCTTCAGGTTGTGGGCGACACCGGCACCGACACGGCCGCACCCGAGTACGAGAGCCTTCATGGTTGGACCTCCTGCAGGTCATGCGAACGCCGACGGGCCTTGCGAAACTCGTCGACGACGAGCAGCAGCGGCGACACGGCGATCAGTGGGAACCACAGCCACAGCGGGAACGCTCCGGTGCCGATGATTCGCGCGACGGGCGGCACGTGGAGGAAGATCGCGATGATGACGATTTCGCTGGCAATGCCGTACCAGATCAGACGGTTCCTGCCGAACCCCACCTTGCGCAGCGACACCCGATCGGTCCGGTGTGCCAACAGGTTGCCGATCTGGGTGGTCACCACGGCGGCGAGTGCGGCACCGGTGGCTGCGGCATACGCAGGTCCCGTCGTCGGCAGGTCGAGCCAACCCCGGTAGCCGAGGGCCCAGAACGCGGCATAGAAGGCGAGCATCACCGCAGCGGCCTGAACGGGTCCCAGCCACAGGTAGGAGCGGCGCAGCAGCGCAGGCGTGATCAGGTGTTCGTCCCGTCGACGAGGCGGCCGGTCCATGATGCCCTCTTCCGGCGGCTCTCCCCCGAGCGCCAGTGCAGGAGCGAGATCGGTGCCGAGGTCAACGGCGAGGATGTGCATCACGTCAAGAGCGATCGGGATGCGTCCAGCCGACAACCCGAACAGCACGAAGGGCACGGCCTCTGGGGTGTTGCTGGTGAATATGTAGCCGGTGAACTTGCGGATGTTGGCGTAGACGGCCCGGCCCTCCTCGATGGCGGCGACGATGGACGAGAAGTCGTCGTCCAAGAGCACCATGTCCGCGGCTTCTCTGGCGACGTCGGTGCCCGATGCGCCCATCGCCACGCCGATGTCCGCGCGCTTGAGCGCCGGTGCGTCGTTGACCCCGTCACCCGTGACGGCGACGACCTCGCCGTTGCGCTGCAGTGCCTCGACGACCCGCAGCTTGTGGGCAGGTGTCGATCGGGCGAAGAGGACCGGATCTGCCAGGACCGTGGCGAGTTCGTCGTCGCTCAGCGTGTCGATCTCGTCGCCGTTGACGATGCGCACCGAGCCCCCGGGTGGCACGATTCCGACACGGCGGGCGATGCTCTCGGCGGTCAGGCCGTAGTCGCCGGTCATCATGAGGATGCGGATCCCCGCACGGTGACAGGTCGCGACGGCCTCGTGGATCTCTTTGCGTGGTGGGTCGAGCATCGCGGTCAGCCCCAGGAACACCAGGTTCTGCTCGGCGTCCTCGGCGCTCCGGGGTCGCGAGCCGAGTTTCCCGACAGCAACAGCGATCACGCGGAAGGCATTGCGCGAGTAGTCGTCGTTCGCGGTCGTGATCGCCAGGCGGTGTGTGTCTTCGAGGGGGACCTCGCGGCCGTCGACGCGCACGTACGCGCAGCGTTCGAGCAACGGCTGTGGCGCTCCCTTGACGGCCAACGTGTAGCCGTCGTCCTGACGGTGGAGTGTCGAGATCCGCTTTCGGGACGAGTCGAAGGCCCACTCGTCGATCCGGGGAAGGTTTGCCCGCAGTTCGCCGACGTCGCATCCCGCTTTGACGGCTGCCACGAGCAGCGCGCCGTCGGTCGGGTCGCCGATCACCGACCACGAGGGATCGTCGGTGGAGGGTGCGACCAGTCGGGCGTCGTTGGCGAGGGCAGCAGCGGTGAGGAGTTCCCGCAGCTCGGCAGGGGGGTCGTCGATCCCCTTACCGAGGACGGTGACCTCGCCGGTCGGGTCGTATCCGACGCCGGAGAACTCGTAGGTCGCGTCGAGCTGGAACACCGCGCGTACCGTCATCTGGTTCGCCGTGAGCGTGCCCGTCTTGTCGGTGCAGATCACCGTCGTCGATCCGAGTGCCTCGACTGCGGACAGCCGTTTCACGAGCGCGTTGCGGCGGGCCATTCGTTGTGTACCCATGGCCAGCGCCAGCGTCACGGTTGGCAACAGCCCCTCCGGGACGAAGGCCACGATCATCCCGAGCGCGAAGATCAGCCCTCGCGCCAGGGGCATCGGGGTGAGGAGCTGGGCAAGCACGAAGAAGGTGACTCCCACCAGCACCGCCATCAGCCCCACGATCCGGGTGAGCGTGGCCAGTTCCCGCTGGAGGGGGCTCAGCTCGCGACGCATCGACTGCGTCATCCCGGCAATGGAGCCGAACTCGGTTGCCATACCCGTCGCGAACACGACGGCCTTGCCCCGCCCGGAGGTTGCGGACGTCCCGGCAAACACGAGGTTCGTGCGTTGCGTCAGTGGGAGGGCTGCGGCCGGAAGGGCCTGTGACGACCGGCGTGCCGGGTGCTGCTCGCCGGTGAGGGCTGACTGATCGACACGCAGCTCATGCACCTCGACCAGGCGGGCGTCGGCGGAGATGCGGTCGCCGGCTTCCACGAGCAGGACGTCGCCCGGAACAAGCTGCTCGGCGGTCACCTGCTCCTCCCGGCCATCCCGGATGACGCGGGCGTGTCGCGGCAGGAGCGTGCGCAGGGCCGCCACCGCGCGCTCGGCGCGATGTTCCTGCCAGAAGCTGAAGGCTCCGTTGAGGAGGTTCACGAGCCAGACGGCGACGCCGAGTTGCGCAAGCCCGGCCAGGAAGGCGAGCAGGCCCCCGGCCCAGAGCAGGATGGCCATCACGTGCGTGAACTGGGAGAGCAGCTGGGGGAGCACCGACCGCGCGCGGACCTCGACGAGGTCGTTCCGTCCGAACCGCGCGAGGCGCTCGTCGACCTCGGCTCGCGTCAATCCCGTGACACGTGAGTCCATCACGCCGAACACAGCCCCCTCGCGGACGGAGGAGACCGTCGCGGTGTCGGCATCCGTGCGGGCCGTTGCTCTCGCCTGGATCGGTGGGGCGCTGGCAGACATGGACAGCCTCGAATGAGCGCCTGTCACGCGCTCTCCGCCGAGAATGGCGCGTCGGGGGAGGAGACGGCAGGGCCGCATGGTCCACGGTCGTCGGGACCTCCGTTGGGCTCCACGGCTACGATCCGTGGTCATGGACCTGCCCGTGATGGCCCCCGTCAAGCCGATGCTCGCGAAGCCGGCCGCGAAACTGCCAACTGTCGACCTGGCGTTCGAACCGAAGTGGGACGGGTACCGCTGCATCGTGTTCCGCGACGGCGACGAGGTGCTGCTCGGGTCGCGCAACGAGAAGCCGCTCAACCGCTACTTCCCCGAGATGATGGATCCACTGCGCGCCTGCCTGCCGCTGCGGTGCGTGGTCGACGGCGAACTGTTCGTCGCGGTCGACGGCAGGCTGGACTTCGATGCGCTCGGGCAGCGCATCCATCCCGCCGAGTCGCGGGTGAACATGCTGGCCGAACAGACCCCTGCCGAGTTCGTCGCGTTCGACCTCCTCGCTCTCGACGACGAGTCCTACGTCGACCGACCCTTCCGCGAGCGGCGGGCGGCCCTCGAGGCGGTCGCCGGCGCGTTCGAGCCGCCGGTCCACCTCGCCCCGTCCACGCTCGATCGTGACCTGGCGATGGAGTGGTTCGACCGGTTCGAGGGCGCAGGCCTCGACGGCCTGATCGTGAAGCCGTTGGACGACCGCTACCAGTTCGGCAAGCGTGCCCAGTTCAAGATCAAGCACGCCCGGACCGCGGACTGCGTGGTCGCCGGCTACCGCATGCACAAGTCAGGAGACGGCGTCGGGTCGTTGATCCTCGGGCTGTACGCGGACGACGGCCAACTGTGGCACGTCGGCGTCGCGGCGAGCTTCACGGCCAAGCGCCGCAAGGAACTGATCGACGAGGTCGGGCCGCTCGAGCTCACCGACATCGCCGAGCACCCGTGGTCCTCCTGGATGGACGCGGAGGCGAATGCTGACGGCTCGATGCCCGGAGCCCCCAACCGCTGGAACGGTGCCTCGGGCCGTGACCACTCGTGGATCCCGCTGCGGCCCGAACGGGTGGTGGAGGTCTCCTATACCTGGGCGACCGCCGGCCGGTTCCGCGGCACCACCAAGATGCTGCGCTGGCGTCCCGACAAGGATCCGCAGGTTTGCTCGACGGACCAGTTGGCCGAGCCTGACCCCGTCCCGATCGCCGAGGTTCTCGCAACTCATCCCCCAAAGGTTGCGGGGTCGCCGGACTGCCAGCCCTCTTCGAGGATGACGTCGCCTTCGCCGTAGGCGTCCCACGTCGCCGGCATGAACTGCATCGGCCCGTGGGCGCCAGCCGTCGAGGTCCCGCGGATGCGTCCCATCCTGGTCTCGACGAGATGGATCGCCGCCAGGTACGTCCAGTCCACGCCGAACTCGTCGCCCGCGGCGCGGTAGTGCCCGAGCAGTTCGTCGGCCGGAGGCGGCGCGACGATCATCCACTCGTCGGGCAATTCCTCGCGTCGAGGTCGACCTTGGCATCACGGATCGCCTGTTCGGCGGAGGGTGTCAGCGACGCCGCAGGGCGCGGGCGCCGGCCAGGCCGAGCAGACCGAGCAGCGCGAGACCGCCACCCGTGGTCGGCAGGGTGGTGTCCTCGACGGGTGCAGGCTCGTCGGCCGGCTCGGGCGCCGGGGCAGGTGTGACCGTGTCGTCGACGGTGGCCGCAACATCGAGCGCACAGGCGATCGCCTCGGGCGTGTCCACCATGCCGTGACCGCTGTGGATGTCGTAGCCCTCGTCGAGCAGGTCATCAGCCGTGTCGACCAGGCACGCCTCGGCCTCGGCGGGGGTGAGGTCGGGGTTGGCCTGCTGCATCAATGTCACGACGCCGGCCACGTGCGGTGAGGCCATGGAGGTCCCGGACAGGCAGTAGTACGCCGGCTCGATGTCGTTCTCGTTGCACTCGGTCAGAGGGATCAGGATCGACGGTGAGGCCGGCGCCAGAATCGTGTCACCCGGCGCGGTCACGTCCACCTGCGGGCCGGAGCCATCCTCGGCGCCGCGACTCGAGAAGTCCGCGATGACCTGGCCCTCCTCGCACCGGGCCGAGTTCACCGACTTGCAGGCGGCAGCCACCAGGATGGCGTTCGTCATGCCGGGGCCGGGCCGGATCGTGCCGGGCTCGGGCCCGCTGTTGCCGGCCGAGAACACCATCGTGATCCCGGCTGCGGCTGCGGCATCGACGACGTCGTTGGCGGCGTCGTAGTCGGTGTCCTCGATCGGGACGGTGCCCGGTTCGGTGGGCAGCAGCCCCCAGGAGTTGTTGGTCAGTGTGACGCCCATTTCGGGATGGCGGATGAGGTAGTCGATGGCGAACAGTGCGTTCTCCTCGAAGCCGTAGTCCTCGACGACACCGTTGGCGGCGCTTGCGATCTTCAGCGACACGAACTCCGCACCCGGCGCGATGCCGGCGAGTTCACCTTCCTCGAACATGACCGAGCCCGCGCCGGTTCCACCGATGGTGCCGGCAACGTGGGTGCCGTGACCGACCTCGTCCTGCATGGCGGACGGGCCGGTGCCCTCGGCATACTGGTCCCACTGCTCGACCGTGAACAGGCCCTGGTCCTGCGCCTCGGTGAACTCGAAGTTCAGGCCGGCGACGACCTTGCCGGCCAGTCCCGGGTGCTCGGCGAAGATGCCTGAGTCGATGACGCCGACGGTCACGCCGGTCCCGTCGTAGCCGGGCAGATCGAACGAGCCGCCCAGGCCCTCGTAGGTGCCGGGTTCGGTGATCGTGTGCGCCTTGATCTGTTCCTTGGACGCGTACAGGTGCAGTTCGATCTTGCGCTGCGGCTGCACGGCGACGACGCCGGCAACGTCCGCGAGTTGGCTGATGACGTTTGGTAGCGCGGTGACCGCCACGGCGTCGATGCTGCGGATCTCGAACCCCTTCTGGACCCCGAGCGCAGCGAGCGCCTCGAGGTCGAGCGGGGTCACGTCATCGTCGAACTTGACGATGGCCTTCTGCAGGGCGGCGTCTTCGGCGGGGTCCTGCTGTGCGGCGGCCCCAGCGGGTAGGGCGGCAAGGCCAGCGACGAGCGTGGCGGACAACACGAGGGCGGGGAGACGGTGGAGGGTCACGGTGGTGACTCCGGTGGTCGGGGATTGGAGTGCGGGGACGTGGGCTCCTGCTCCTGTCTTCGCGGTCGGCCGCGAGATCCCCCCCGTACGAACGGGCATCGCGCGATGTCCGCGCACAGGCGATTCAGCGCGGAATTCGCAGAAACTCCACCGGCAGGCCCGTCCCACCTGTCGTGGCCAGATCCGCCAGCGCCTCGCCGAGGACCGGAGCGAACTTGAATCCGTGACCCGACAGTCCGGCGGCGAACACGACGCCGGGCAACCCCGGGTGCTCGTCCACGACGAAATGGCTGTCCGGCGTCATCGTGTACATGCACGCCTCGTGGCGAGTGACCCGCGGGCCGAGGTCGGCGAGCCGGGCCTTCGCGAACGCTGCGGTCCGCTGCAACGCGACCGGGTCGTCCGCACGGCCCATCGCGCCGGGATCTTCGATGACCGTTCCGCCGGTGTGCTCGGCCACCTTGACGCCGAGGTCGTCGACGGCGGGAAAGCCGTAGAAGATCCCGCCGGGACGCTCGAACAGGAACGTCGGTGTGTTGGTGGCTCGATAGGCACATGCCTCGTCCGCGAACCAGTGGACGTGCTTGCGCAGTACCTGCAGGGGCACACCGAACTGGCCAAGCAGTCCCGCCGACCATGCTCCTGCCGCGACGACGACACGGTCGGCCTCGAACACGCCATCGTCGGTACGTACCACGACCCCGTTGGAGGTCGCATCGAGCCCGTGCACTGCGACTCCGGTCCGCAACTCAGCGCCGTGATGCTCCGCCAACCCGGCGTGGGCCGTCACGCAGGCCTCGACGTGCAGGATGCCGGCGTCGTGCTCGTGGACGGCGACCTCCCCGTCGTCGAACCGGAACATCGGGAACGCCGCCCTCGCCTCGTCGACGTCGAAGCGTTCGACGGCCAGCCCGTGCCGTTCGGCACTGCGCAGCACTCCGGGGACGACCTCGCCGTCGGGTGGACCGACCTGCAGCAGGCCCGTCCTGGTGAGAAGCGCGTGCCCTGCCTCGTCCGACAACTGTTCCCAGAGTTCGTAGGCACGCCGCAGCAACGGCACGTAATCGGGGTGTTCGAAGTAGGCCAGGCGGATGATCCGGGTCCGGCCGTGCGAACTGCCGCGGTCGTGTCCCGGTGCGAAGCGATCCAGTCCAAGAACCCGCACACCACGGCGTGCGAGGTGGTACAGCGTGGCACCGCCGACGCCGCCGCACCCCACCACGATGACGTCGTGTCCCATCGGATCACCTCCGTTCCACGCAGGAGCATGTACGCTTGGCGAGCCCTGTCCAAGACAGGCGAACACGTCTCCCGGCCCAAGCTTGCATGCTGGCCGCTTTCTCACGCTCCTGCGTGGTTCGTGCGTGTTCATTCACGTACCCACCCACCCATGGAGCAACAGACGTGACCGCATCCTTCCGTGACCTCGGCGTGCCCAAGAAGCTGACCGAGGTTCTGTACCGCCAGGGCGTCAAGACGCCCTTCCCGATCCAGGTGCAGGCGCTGCCCGACGCCCTGGCCGGCCGTGACCTGTGTGGTCGCGCCCCGACCGGGTCCGGCAAGACCCTCGCCTTCTCGATCCCGCTGGTCGAGAACACCGACAAGGCCCGTCCGCAGCACCCGCGGGCCCTGGTCCTGACACCGACCCGCGAACTCGCCAACCAGGTCCGAGCCACCATCCAGCCGCTGGCGCAGGCCCGCGGCCGTTGGGTCGCATCGTTCTACGGCGGCACCAACATTCGGCGCGACATGGATCGCCTGCGCCGCGGCGTCGACATCGCCGTGGCAACGCCGGGGCGGCTGGCCGACCTGGTCGAGCGCAAACAGATCTTCCTCGACGAGGTCACCGTCGTCGTCATCGACGAGGCCGACCGCATGGCCGACATGGGATTCCTGCCCGAGGTCAAGCGTCTGCTCGACATGACCAGTCCCGACCGGCAGACCCTGCTGTTCTCGGCCACGCTCGACGGGGATGTCGACGTGCTCATCCGCCGGTATCAGAACAAACCCGTGCGGGTGGCAGTCGAGACCCCGCAGGACGAACTGGGCCAGGTCAACCACCTGTTCTGGGCGACCGACCGCGACCAGCGACGGGCGCTGACGGCGCAGATCCTCGACCGGATGGGTCCGTCCATCGTCTTCACGCGCACCAAGCACGGCGCCGATCGCCTCGCGCGGCAGTTGGCGTCCGACGGCGTGAGCACCGCGGCGATCCACGGCAACCGCTCCCAGTCGCAGCGTGAGCGTGCCCTGAAGCAGTTCGCCGACGGCCAGGTGTCGGCGTTGATCGCTACGGATGTCGCCGCGCGCGGCATCCACGTCGACGACGTGGCCCTCGTCCTGCACTTCGACCTGCCGGGCACCGACAAGGACTACGTCCACCGCTCGGGCCGGACCGGCCGGGCAGGAGCCCGCGGCGTTGTCGTCAGCCTCGTGTGCGAGGACCAGCACAAGGACCTCCACGGCATGCAGCGATCGCTGGACATGCCCGAAGGTGTCCACGAGATCCACCTAGATCACCTGCACGAGGACGTCGTGCCGGCACCGCGCCCGGCGCAGACCTCGGCCCACCGTCCGGCCACACGTTCCGGCCAGCCCAAGCGGTCCGGACCGAACCGCGGAAACCAGTCACGCGGGAACCAGGCGCGCGGGAACCAGGCGCGCGGCAACGGCAAGCGCAAGCCCGCACGGCAACGGTGAGCCGGCAGGGATCGGCCGACCGGACGTCGAACTGAAGGGCAACCGCTTCCGGAGTTGTCCTCGTGCCGTCCCGTCGCCGCCTTGCCGCCCTCGTCGCGGCACTCGCCGCCTTCTCGCTCACCGGTGCTCTCCCAGTCGACCCGATCGACGTCCCCGCCGAGGTCCCTGACCGTGGGCCCGTCCTGGCCGAGACGATCGCCCGTGGCCAGGTCGTACCCGCCGGGACGTCCGTCACCACCCCCTCGTCCAAGATCGTCGATGGCGACCCGTCGGATTGGATCGGGCAGAGCAGCCGCATGAGCGGGTCGACGGTCTGGGACGCGGGTGAGCACATCCACACCGACTTCCTCTTCGACGCCCACGGCGCCGACAACGGCGGCGATGCCGCGCGTCTGGCGGACTTCGCGGACGCGCTCTACGCCGTCGATCGCGCCTCGCGGGTCGACCAGCTCCTGCGGACCTCGGGCAGCCAGCTCGGCGTGCCGGAACCGTTCGGCGCCGACGACCAGTACGGCGACCAGGGGGGCCTCGACGTCGCGGATCTCCGTGAGGTGCGGTGGGCCGCCAGCCCGGACGGGACAACGCTCGAACTGCTCGTGCGGGTCACCAACCTCACCGACCCGGCCGCTTTCGGCGTGCTCGTCCTCGCTGACCGCGGCAACGGCGGGGGAGCGGTCGGTCACGGGACCGACCTCGCCTCGGACCGGTTCGGTCGTGCCGTCCTGCTCCGCGCCGATGGCGCCGAGATCCATGACCTCGCCGACGGCACGGCTCTGCCAGGCGACATCGCGGTTGCGGTCGACGCGGACGGCTGGACCAACGCGCTCGAGGCGTCCATTCCGACGGCACTGCTGACCGACGGCGGCACGTTCGACGTCTCGGTCATCACGGGTCGGTTCGAGTCCGACGGGGCGTTCACGCCGTTGAACGTGGCCTACCGGGCTGTCGAACCGCTCGAGATCTTCAACGACCGCGTGCAGGCTCTCGATCTTCACGCCGGGACCGTCGACCGGTTCTCCAGCGGGCCGATCACCGTCGCCGACCTCGTCGCGGGACGCACTGAACCGATGCTCCACCCGGGCCCCGGCTACCACGAACGGCACATGCCGTCCGCCGAGTGGATCTCCCGTGAACAGGGCCAGCACGGCATCTGGCAGCCGTACGGCCTGTACGTGCCGACCGGCTACGAGCCAGGTACGGCCACGCCGACCACCTTCTGGCTGCACTACCGCGGCGGCAAGGCCCACTCTGGCGTCGTCATCAACCCCCGACTGGTGACCCAACTGGGCGAAGAGGTCGGCAACCTCATGGTCTTCCCGCACGCCCGCGGAACCTCAGAGTGGTACGTGACCGAGTCCCACCAGGACTTCTGGGAGGTCTATGACGACGTCCACGCGCTGCTCCCCGACATCGACCCGCGCCGCCGGTACCTGTCGGGCTACTCGATGGGTGGCTACGGCTCCTGGCTGTTGGGCACGCTGTACCCCGACCGGTTCGCCGCCGCCTTCGTCCAGTCCGGGGCGGTGACCCAGGGGGCATGGGTCGGCGGCGGGCCCGAGGAGGGCGAACCCGACCCCACCTTCGACCAGGGATGGATCGAGGCGAACGACGGCGACGCACGCGCACAACTGACCTACCGGGCACTCGAGAACCTCAGGCACGTGCCGTTCGCGATCGACCACGGCACCAGCGACGAACTGGTCCCCGTCACCGGCATCGAGCGCATGGCGCTGCGGCTCACCGAACTCGGCTATGCCCACCGCTTCACCCGCCTACTCGGGTACGAGCACTTCACCCAGGCGATCGTCGATGAGTGGGCGGAAGGCGCGGCCTATCTGCAGCAGCACCAGGCGCCGACCAACCCGCGACAGGTCACGTACGCCGTGGTCCCCAGCCTCGTGTGGGGGGTGAACGCCATCGACCCGCCGAGCGGGGTGACGTTCGAGTTCTCGCCCGACGGTGCCTACTGGGTCGACGACGTCGTCGTCCGGGACATCCCGCTGAGCGACCCGGCGACGGGCCGGCCCGACCTCGCGACCAAGGGGCTTGTCGACCTCGTCGCGCAGCCGCTCGAGCAACTGCCGAGGGTGAGCGTGCCGGAGGCTGGCGCGGTCTCGCCCCCTGGTCACTCCACGCCGTACGTGCGCACCGGGCTCGCCCACCTGGCGGTCCCGGAGGCGATGGTGCTGGAACCAGCCGTGATCGCCAACGCGTTCGTCGGCAGCCTGACAAACGTGGCAGCCGTCACGCTCGATGCCGCCAGGATGGGACTCGACCTCGGCTACGGGACTGGCGAGGATTTCGCCTTCCAGGTTTCCGTCGACGGGCCGACGACGATTCGCCTGGTCAACGGGTTCGTGGGAGGACGCGCGATCGTGAACGGCAAGGGGATCTCGCAGGACGGGATCACCATCCGTCGGGACGAGCGCGACATCCTGATCACGCTGGCGGGGGCCGGCACCCAAACGTTCGGGATCTAGACTCGGCAGACAGCCTCCCATGAAGGCCAGGCTGACGATGCTTCCACTGGACATCGTCGGCGATCCCGCAATACTTGCCGTCGGCCCCCTCCTGGCCACGCACGACCGTGAGCTCAGCATCCGCTGAGCGACCCGCACGACTGCCAGAGAGGAACAGCAATGTCCATCTTCACGAACCGCGACCGACGGATCGAGGAGCTGCGCCGCGTCGGCCTCTTCGCGGACCTTCCGACCAAGGACCTGCAACTGCTCGACCGTCACGTCACGCCGACGAAGGTGGCCGCCGGCACCGTCCTGGCTCGCGAGGGGCGTGCGCCGCAGCAGTTCGTGCTGATCGTCGAAGGCACGGCCAGCGTCAAGGTCGGTGACCGTGTTGTCGCGACGCTCGGCCCGGGGGACTCGGTCGGTGAGCTCTCGTTGCTCGATCGCGGCGCCCAGTCTGCGACGGTGGCCACCGAAGAGGAGTGCGCCCTGCTCGCTGTGGCTGCGAACGAGTTCCAAGCCATGCTCGAGGAGTCCCCGGGCTTCTCCCGCAACCTGTTGCAGTCCATGGCCCGCCGCCTGCGTGCGATGGACGAGCTCGTCACGACCTGACCCGGATCCCGGCGAGGCCCCGCGCGCTCACGCCAGTCGTCGGGGTAGCGTCCGGGCGTTCACGCAGCTACCTCGGAGGTCAGTCATGTTCGAGCGCACGATCTTCACCGACGACCATGAGGCGTTCCGGGACATGGCCCGCACGTTCGTCGAACACGAGATCGTGCCCCACCATGCCGATTGGGAGAAGGCCGGGATCGCGCCACGCGAGATCTGGGAGAAGGCCGGCGCCCAGGGACTGCTCTGCACCGACGTCCCTGTCGAGTTCGGCGGCGGGGGAGTCGACGACTATCGCTACAACGCGGTCATCGGCGAGGAACTCGGTCGGGTGAACGCCAGCGCCATCGGGTTCGTGCTGCACTCCGACATCGTGGTGCCATACCTCCTGAAGCTCGCGACGGACGAGCAGAAGCAGCGCTGGTTGCCGAGCATGTGCGACGGCACGAAGATCACCGCGATCGCCATGACCGAACCGTCGACGGGATCCGATCTCGCCGGCATCAAGACGACGGCGATCCGTCAGGACGACGGCACCTACCTCATCAACGGCGCGAAGACGTTCATCACCAACGGGATCAATGCGGACCTCGTCATCGTCGCGGCCAAGACCGACCCGTCGCAGCGGCACGCCGGTGTGTCGCTGCTGATGCTCGAGCGCGGCATGGAAGGATTCGACCGCGGCCGCAACCTCGACAAGGTGGGACTGAAGGGCCAGGACACCGCCGAAATGTTCTTCGACGACGTGCATGTGCCCGCCGAGAACCTGATCGGCGAGGAGGGACGAGGCTTCGCCTACCTCGTCGACAACCTCGCCCAGGAGCGCCTCTCGGTCGCTGTCGGGGTGCTCGCCACCGCCGAGGCGGCGCTGGACTGGACCCTCGACTACGTCAAGCAACGGACGGCGTTCGGCACGACCATCGGCGCGTTCCAGAACACGAAGTTCACGATCGCCGAGATGGCCACGAAGATCGCCGTCACCCGCGCGTTCGTCGACCAGTGCCTCGCACTGCACAGCCAGCCGGGCACCGAGTTGACCGCCGAACAGGCCGCCATGGCCAAGTACTGGGCCACCGACATCGTCAACGACGTCGTGAACCAGGGTGTCCAGTTGCACGGCGGGTACGGCTTCATGTGGGAGTACGCCATCGCGCGCGCGTACGCCGATATGCGCGTGACCTCGATCTACGCCGGCACGAACGAGATCATGAAGAGCATCATCGCCAAGCACTATGGACTGTGACGCAGCCGAGCTGCGATGGCTTGTGAAGCACTCTCGGGACAGCAGAAGGCCCGGGCTTCTTGTCCCGGGCCTTCCTAGTAGGAGATCCGTGATGGTCAGGTGACCGTCTCGTACTCCTTGGAGCGGCTGATCAGACGCTCTTCCTCTTCCTTCTTGACGAGGGTCGAGGTGAAGAGGCCAGCACCACCCAGGGCGAAGGCGAAGCCGATGAGGATCGTCTTCCATCCGTCGAAGTGCGAGAAACCAGCCAGCATGTCGGCAGCGGTGCCAGCGGACAGTTCGGCGAGCAGACCGTGGGCGACGGGGCTCCACGCCATGGCGCGGGCCGGGCCTTCCAGCGGGTGCAGGCGGTCGAAGTCGTTCCAGTAGCGACCGTCGACGTCGAACTCGTAGGTGCCGGCGGCGAAGGTCTCACCGTTGTACTCGACGTCCTCTTCGAGGGTGACGTTCACCGTGCTGTGGAGGGTGTGGTAGCTGATCGTCGCGAACTGGTACATGAGTTCGGTCGGGGTGTTGACGAGCGGGTCAGCCGGGTCGAGGGCCGCGTTGTCGACCGGGAACTTCCAGTCGTCGACCAGCAGGGTCATGATCGCGTCGGCGCCTTCGGTGGTGCCGCGGTCGACCAGTTGACCGTCTTCGTTGTAGGCGAGTTCGAGGCCCTGCGCGTCGTAAACGGCGTTGAGGGAGTCGATGCCCTGGGTCGCCTTCATCATCGTGACGCCGCCGATGGCCATGATGCCGAAGCCGACGAGCACGAGAGTTGCGGCGATGAGTTGGGTGATGCGCTTCACGGATCTCTCCTTGGGAGTCGGCGGGTTCTTCTCCGTCGATCTGTTCGCAAGTGAACGGGATCACAAGGGACCCCGCCCATGCGGTTCGCCCCTGCATTCCTGCAGATGGTCCCGTCCGAAAAGGACCTACCGGCCCGTCCGCGCCGGGCCCCGGTCCGGGACCTTGGCGCTAGGTGAGGAGCTGCCGCCCCTCGCGGGCGGACGGCGACCAACGGCGTCGCCGACCCTCTCGGCGAGCTCCTGTGCATCGGCCAACTCGTCCGCCAAGGTCACATGGATGTACGAGCACCCGGCCTCGCCGGCGGCGATCGCGAACCTCCGCGCGGTCTCGGCCGCCAGGTCCATGAGGCCGGGTGCCAGGATCATCCCCGGCTCACGCCGACGCAGGTGGAGGGCGACCGACTTGTACAGGACGGCTCGGGCACCACCGGCGTCGTGGTCGAACACATGGAGAGTCATGCCCTGGCCGCTGACATCCACCACACCCGTCCGCATGCCAGCCACGGTACGCCGAGCACCTTGTCGACCCCTTGCGGCGAGGTGAACATCGCGTGGCGGTCGGGCGTTCCCCAGCGTTGCACGACACCCTCGACTCGGAGGTCACGTGACCGCCTTCGACGTGGCTGATGCCGCGGTCCGTGACGGGCCGACCATCACGCGGATGCGCGTCCGCCAGGGCAACCGCCTTTCCGGTGTCCATGGCCCGCGGGGCGACGTTCGACCCTGACCTCGAGGAACGGGTGGGTGAGGCGATCGGAGCCGAGATCCGCGCCGCCTGATGCACCTACACCGGCGCGGTCTGCATGAACCTCCTGCGACACCCCGCCTGGGGGTCGCGCCCAGGAGACCTACGGCGAGGACCCCCATCACGTCGGCGAGATGGCGGCCGCCCTGACGTGCGGGCTGCAACGCCACGTGATGGCGTGCATGAAACACGTCGCGTGCAACTCGATCGAGAACTCCCGCTTCGACGCCCTGCCCCGTGCGCTCGACGACGGTGAACTCGGCCTCGCGATCGTCGACCGGCGCGTGCAGGAGATCGTTGCCGCGCTGCTGCGTTTCGCCGACCGGATCGCGCAGCGATCATTGGCGGAGGTCATCGCATCGCCCGCACACCGGATGCTCGCCCGCGAGGTGGCCGTCGCAGCGACCGCCCTGTTGCGCAACGAGGACGATCTACTGCCGATCTCACCGTCGTCGTCGGATACACGCACGCCGACGAGGGGGAGTTCGTCAACCCCGAGGGCACCATCGGCATGTTCCACCTGTTCCCGCCGGCGGACCACCCGCACCTTGGCGTCGATGCGGCCGACATCCCCACGAGCGTGACGCAGGACGACCCGCCGCTGCACCCCGCCGGCGAGGACGATGCCCTCATGATGGGCCCGGGCGGCGACCGAGCGTCGCTGCGGCTGCGGCCGGACGACGAGGCGTTGATCGCCGCGGCAGCCGCGGTCTCGGATCAGGCGTCGTGGTCATGGCGGGCAGTGCCGTGGCTCGACACCGTGCCCGCGACGCTGCTGGTCTGGTACCCCGGGCTCGAAGGCGGACACGCGCTCGCGGACGTCCTGGTCAGTACGGCAGAACCCGCTGGCCGGCTGGCGTTCGCGATCCCGCTTGACGAAGACGATCTGGTCCCCTTCGACAACACCGCCGAGCGCGTCACCTGTCGCCTCCTGCACGGGCTGTGGTGGTTGGACGACCGGGGCGTCGAATCGCACCTGCCGTTCGGGTTCGCCAAGGTCACCCTCGACCCGGGTGCGACCCGGCGCATCCAGATCCGTCCCGACTTGGATCAACTCCGCGTGTGGCTCGACGGCGGATGGGTCGTCGAGGACGCGCCCGTGGACCTCCCGATCGGCGAACATGCTCATGACGAACGGTTCGTCCTTCGAGCTACACCATGAGGTCGCGGCGGTCGAAGCGCACCACGGCCAGCAGCGTGAAGACGACGGGGATGACCGCCAGCAGGACAAGCCCTTGGACGTCGAAGCCATCGATCAGCGGACGGCCCTCCAGGTACCACGCGAACGGGGACACCGCAGTCATCCAGCCGGCCTCGATGGTCGGACCAATCGCGTTGAACACGAAGGCGACCACCGCCGCGCCGGCCGCGGTGCCGAGCGCGATGCCCCGGCGACCCGTGGCTGCACCGACGGCGTAGGCGATCGTCGCGAACCCGATCGCGAGCAGCCACAGGCCGATGCCCCCGGCGGCGATCCTGTCCATGCCGACGTCGAGGTCGAGGCTCATCACGAGGGCGATTGCGACGACGCTGATCACGACGACCAGCGTGGTCAGCCCCACCCACAGGACGGCGAGCCTCTGCAGGAGCAGCGCCCGCCGTGACACCGGGCTGGTCAGTTCCAGTTCGAGGGTCCCGTCCTCCTCCTGGCCTGCGATGAACCGGGCGCCAGCGGTGATGCCGAACACCAGCAGGAGGAGCGGGCCGATCAGTCCGTACACGGTCGACGACATCCACCCGCCTGCCGTCCCGATCTGGTCGTAGCCGAAGGCGTTGATCATCGCTTCCGGGAGGTTGTCGATCATGGCCTGCATCTCGCCGTTCGCCCCCATCGAGGGATACAGGCCGATGTACATGGTGCTGATCGCCGCCACGGCGACACCCCACTTGAGCAGGGAGCGGCCCTGGTCGCGTAGCAGGTCCGTGAGGACGGCGAGTGGTTCAGCGCGCATCGGCGGTCACCTCGGTCGGTTCGTCGGCGGGGAGGCGGTAGAAGTCGAGGAAGAGGTCCTCGAGCTCCCGGTTCTCGGCGGACCACCGCAGCACCGGATAGGGCGCGGCCGCCTTGAGCAACGCGTCGGGCGAACCCCGCAATAGACAGGTCAGCGTCGTCCCCGCGACACCGTCGCCGTCCCATCGTGTGACCTGGAGATTCTCGATGTTGGCGATGCCGGCGAAGACGTCGGCGTCGACGCCGGTACCGAAACGCAGTTCGACCTGCTGGCCGGCACGGTGCCGCAACGTGTCGACGTCGTCGACATCGACGATCCGCCCGGCGCGGATGATGGCGACCCGGTCCGCGACCTGCTCGACCTCGCTGAGGACGTGCGACGACATGAACACGGTCGCGCCGGCGCCGGCGGCCTCGGTGACGAGGTCGAGGAACTCGCGCTGCAGGAGTGGGTCGAGCCCACTCGTCGGCTCGTCGAGGACGAGCAGTTCCGGCGCGTGCATGAAGGCCTGGACCACACCGACCTTCTGCTTGTTTCCCTTGGACAGGCCGCGGATGGGGCGGGTGAGGTCGAGGTCGAACCGGTCGGCGAGTTCCGCGTACCGCTCGCGGCCTTCCCCACCGCGCAATCGCGTGAGGTGGGCGAGCAGGCCGCCGGCGGTCTGCCGCCCGGCCATCGCGAGTTCGCCGGGCAGGTACCCCATCCGTGCCCGCAGGTCCGGACCTCCCTGCTCCGGAGTGATCCCGAGGACCTCGGCGTGCCCGTCGGTCGGCCGCAGCAGGTCAAGCAGGATCCGGATGGTCGTCGACTTCCCGGCGCCATTCGGTCCGAGGAAGCCGAAGATCTCGCCCCGTCGAACCTCGAGGTCGACGCCGGCCAGAGCCCGGACATCGCCGTAGTCCTTGACGAGTCGGCTGGTGCTGATGACCACGTCGTCGTTCATTACTGATCCCTGCGGTCGAGGTCGTCGTGGGGGACGAGGGTTTCGGCCAGGCGGTCCGCCATGGCCTCGCTGAGCACGCCGTTGGTGAGGATGTCGGTAGCGCCGCGGAAGTAGCCGGCACCGGTCGTCGCGAGTTCGGCCGCGGATCCCACCAGGTTCGCGCCCAACGCGCGGTGCACGTGGTCGTGCAGGACGAGGGCCCCGAGCGACCACAGGGTCAGGACGGCTGCGCGCTCGCGGGGATGGTCGGTCGGCACCAGGATCCCACTCGCCACGCCTTCCTCCATGTAGGCGGTGGCATCCGTGATCATCTCGTCGAGCAGCGCGGCGACCTCGGCGCTGCCGTCGGCGAGCGTGCGGGCGAGGTACCGCAGGACGGGAGGATCCTCGTCGGCCTCGCGGAGTGCGGCGAGCGGATCGAGTCCGGTCCCTGCGGCCATGGCCTTGGACTTGCGTTCCCGGATGATGGCGGCGACATGTCGGTCGCAGGCACGGCGCAACTCATCCATCGACCCGAAGTGGTGGATGACCGAGGCGGGCGATACCCCGGCATCCAGGGCCACGCCCCGGACGGTCGTTGCCGGGACGCCGTCGCTGGCGAAGCGACCGATGGCAGCGTCGCGGATCCGCGCAGGGGTGGTGCGGTCGTCGGGGAGGTCCGCCGGCATGCGGTCGATCCGTGGGTGGGGAACAAGGGTTGAACAGCTGTTCATGAGTCTGAACGGACGTTCAGCCGCTGTCAAGAGGCACGATCTGGCCGGGTTCGGGAGTCAGCGACCCGGTTCGCTCCACAGGGCCAGTTGGCGCGACAGGAGCACGAGTTGGCCCGTGCTGTCGTAGACCTCGGCGTCCTCTTCGAGGAAGCCGTCGTTGACGCTGGCCGTCATTGCCACCACGTCCAGCGGACCCGGCGCCGGTCGGGCCCGGAGATGCGCGGTGAGCTCCACCGTGGGGACCCAGCCGCTCTTGCCGAGCACGTTCCATGCGGCGGGTGGCGTGATGTCGCACGCGATGATGGCCAGGAGCTGATCCGTTGGCGTGCCCTCTGGCGCCTCGACTCGCGAGCCGACGACCGCACGGTCGGCAGTCCTGCCAAGTGCGAAGTGCGCCGTGGCGCGCTCGAGGCGCAGGCCGAGTTGGCGGGCGATGGCGGGCGAGACCTGCGGCTCGGGCAGTTCCTCGGGGCGGGGACCGAGGTCGGCATCCGCGTACGCCGGGGCCCTGCGGTCGTGCCAGCTGGGGCCGTCGAAGGTCGTGCGGTCGCCGACGGAGGCCATCGTGACGATGACCGTGCGATCGTCCTGCCGGCCCTCGGCGAGCACCGTGTGGAATCGCCGGCTCCCGCCGAGCTCCCGCAGCGAGAACTCGATCGGGGCATGGTCCGTCTTGCGCAGGAAGTGCGTCGTGACCGTGAACAGGTCGGGCTGGGCGGTCCACGTCAGCACGGCGTTGGCTCCCAAGGCGGCCATGTAGCCACCGTGCGGGATCCCGAACACGTCGAAACCGTCACGCACCGTCGCCGAGGCCACGTCGCCGGCGACCTCTACGGAAAGGGCGTCGTGCAGCGAGATGTGGTTGGTGTCAGGCATCAGGCGACTCGGCGGAACGTCGATCGGCTCGGGTATCGGGACTCTACGCGGACCCTGGTCCGGTGACCTCGTCGGGGATGTCGAGCGACGTGGTAAGGATCCCTTGGATCCGGACATCGACTCTGTGCCGGTTCGTCCGGGCCGGCGCCAATGGACACGGTGGAGCCGATGGCAGGCGACCACGACGATCCCGGATGGGGATCGATTGGTATGGCTGTTCGCAGTTGCTCGCCGGGTCCTGTCGAACCACAACCGATCGGTTCGTCGGCAGGACCGTCTGAACTCGCGAGTGGCAGGGCTCGGCGAGGTGGCGGACGCTTCGCCGCAGGGTCAGGCGATCGAACGTGAGGACCGCCAGCGTGTCCTCGAAGCCCTCGACAGGCTCAGTGCCGACGAACAGGAACTCCTGCGACTCGATGCGTGGGAGGGGCTGTCGTCTCAGCAGTTGGCCGAGTATTTCGGCTGCACCCCGTCCGCCCTGTACGTGCGAATGCACCGAGCCAGGAAGCGGCTCGCGTCGGCGTACGAGCGGACAGAGCGACGCCGCCTGGCTGGGAGGTGACAGCCGATGAACGAGGAACAGGTCGTCGACCTGCTGCGCGCGGCCAACCCCGTCCCGCACCACCGCGATGCGATCCGGGTCGTGCGCGAGACCGACCCCCCGTCACGGAGCATCCAGGTGATGCTCCGTGACGGGGGAGATATCGGACACGCCGATGTCTGGCCACTGCCACGACCATCACAAGGGAGAGAGCACATGTCTGAACACGACATCGCAACCCACACAGGCAGTTCGCGGCGGTGGTTCGCCGTCGCGGACGGCTGCACGAGCCTCGGAGCCGTCGAGGTCGTTGGCGATTCGGGCTATCTCGCGACCACCTCGGACCGCGGGCTGTTCGGTACGCGGGTCTTCGACTTCCCGTCCACAGACGCGGCCGCCGAGTTGATCGGCGTGATCGAGCAGGACATCCAGGACTGCGACAGAGCCGAACACCCCCTCTTTGTGGCCGACCTCGTGTCGATCGACGACGTGGTGACAGGCGACAGGGCCTTTGTCATGACGACCGAGAACGAGGGTGAGCGCGAATGTTGGGTGTTCGTGAACGGGGGTCCGCGGATCGCCGTCACGCTCCTCACGCCGGGCTACTACGGCGACGGACAGGCCTGCATCGCCGTGGCCGAGGCGTGGGGGACGCTGCTCAGCGACAGCTGACCGGCAGGATTGAACTCGCTTCCACGCCGCTGCGTAACACTGGTGACACCTGGCCGGAGCGGGAAACGTGGAACAGACGCCCGACGTCATGTCGGTGACCGCGCTGCACGACCGGTTCGCCGGCCCCCTGTTCGTCTTCGCGCTCCGCGCGTTGGGGGACAGGGGAGCCGCCGAGGAAGTCGTGCAGGACACGCTCGTAAACGCTTGGCGGCACGCGGACCGCTACGACCCTGCTCGTGGGGCCGTGTCGACGTGGCTGTTCGCGATGGCGCGCAACCGCGTCGTCGACCGCATGCGCCGACGCGCTGTCCGCCCTGAGGTGGTCGTCGACCTCACCGACCGGGCCCTTGCCTCGGACGACCTCGAACTCGACCGGGTGCTGGAGGCATGGCAACTCGCCGAAGGGTTGGCTGCGCTGTCCGACGACCATCGGGCCGCCATCGTCGAGGTCTACTACCGGGGGCGGTCGGTCGCGGAAACAGCCGCCGAGCTGGAGATACCCGAGGGGACGGTCAAGTCCCGCGTGTACTACGGCCTGAAGGCGCTGCGCCTGCGGCTCGAGGAGATGGGAGTGGTGTCATGAACGAGCATCGTGAACTACGCGAGGCGGTCGGGGCGTACGTCCTCGGTGGGCTCGATCCCTCGGAGCGCCATGCGGTCGAGGATCACCTGCAGGTCTGCATGGAGTGCCGCGAGGAGGTCGCCGACCTCGCCGCGCTGCCGCCACTGCTCGGCCGTCTGCGGCCGGACGAGGCCGCGGCCGACCTCACCGGTGGACCGGTCGACGTCCTCGACCGGGTGCTGACGGCCGTGGCCGCAGAGCGACGGCGCCAGAACATCTCCGTGTGGGCGTGGCGGACGGCGACAGCGGCCGCCGTGCTCGCGCTCGTCTTCGTGTGGCGGCCGTGGGTCGCTGCACCAGTCGAGGAGGCCATCCAGGCGCAGGCGCGCCCCGTCGTCGCGGCCGCGTCGGCTACGTCCGGCGTCGCCGACGCGTACGCATGGGAGTGGGGCACGACGGTGCAGTTGGACGTCCAGCAGCTCCCGGACCGCGCCGGCTACGTCCTGTGGGCTGTCTCCGACGACGGCATGCGGCAGCAGGCCGGCGCCTGGGGGCCGACGGCCGCCGGCGGCGCCAAGGTCCGGGGCGCGAGCGCGATCCAGCGCGACGACCTCCAACGGGTCGAGGTCACCGACGAGTCGGGCGAGGTGCTGCTGATCTTCGCGTTCGGTTGAACCGACGCGGCGCGAGCTGCGTACCACCCGACGGACCCGTCTTGGAGGACCGCGCATGCACCGCAGGATCAGCACACTCGTCGCCGCAGCCGCTCTTGGACTCGTGCTCCCTGGCATGGCCGTGGCGCAGTCCGGCAACGAGGTCGAGGTTGTCGACAGCTCGTTCGAGCCGGCGAGCCTGACGGTCACCGCCGGTGAGGAAGTCACCTGGACCCACACCGGTTCGCTGCCCCACACCGTGACCTCCAGCGACGGGGACTTCGACTCCAGCCCGGGTTGCGCGTCCTTCTCTGACGGCGGGTCCGGCGCCTGCATGGACAACGGCGAGACGTTCCAGTTCACGTTCGACTCCCCGGGCACCTATGCCTACTACTGCAAGCTGCACGGCACTTCTGAAGGGGGCGGCATGGCGGGCACGATCGTCGTGCAGGCCGCCGGCACGCAGGCCACCGAGACGGCCACCGAGGAGGCGCCCGAGGACGAAGGCGCGCCCATCACCGGGGCCATGACCGTCAGCGACCAGTCCGGTGACGGTACGACGGTGACGGTGGCATCAGTGACGATCACCGGCGCCGACGGCTTCGTCGCCGTGCACAGCGATGCCGACGGGTCGCCCGGTCCGGTGATCGGTCACGCCGTCATCGAGGAGGGCACGAGCACGAACGTGCGGGTCACGTTCGGCACGCCGCTGACCGCCGACGCGACCGTGTGGCCGATGCTGCACGTGGACGCAGGCACGTTGGGCACCTACGAGTTCCCCGGTGCCGACGGTCCGGTGTCCGACGCCAGCGGCGTGGTCGTGCGACCGCTCGACTACACGGTGGTCGCCGGGGACGAACTGGCCTCGGCCGGACCCGACGTCGCGCGTGCAGTAGCCCTGGTCGTCCTGGCCATCTTGGTCCTGATCGCCGGTGCGACCCTCATCCGGAGGCGCGAGGCGGCCTGAGCCTCGCGCCGGGCATCACATCCCGTCGCCGTCCCAGCGGCCCCGGCTGCGGGAGCGCACGGGAAGCGACGAGATGATCGGCGGAGGAATGGGGTCGCCTTCCTTCCAGGCCCGGCCGGCGCCCCAGTCGTGACGGTGCTCGTCCGACCGCTCGTCGGGGTGCTCGAGGCCGCGTGGTGCCGGCCAGCCCAGTGTGTCGTGACTCGGGACCTCGCCGTCACCGTGCTCGTGGTCACCTTGCCCGTGGTCGTGGTCGCCGTGTCCGGCGCCGAGACGCGCCATGTCGAAGGCCTTGGCGAGCTCGATGAGGCCCCGGTCGACACCGGTGCCGTGCGGCACGAACGGGGCGTCCTCGGCACCGCTGTCCCACTGGAACTGCAGCGACGCGCGGAGCCGGTCCAGGTCCGGTTCGGTGCGCCACGTCTGCGGCTCGCCGAGGTCGTGTGAGGAGTACGACCAGGTCGTCCGCTGGCCCTCCGGGCCGTAGTTGACGGCCTCGCCGCCCCAGCGGACCCACTCGTTCTGGGTGTACCAGTTGAACAGTTCGCCGTCGGAGCGCAGCAGCCAGGTGGCGCCGCCCTCCATGGAGGTGAAGTGCCCGTGCTTCACGCGTGCTGGGCGGAAGAAGTACGTGCCGACGTCGAGGGTCCCGAAGTTGTACTCCATGTACCCCTGGGTGGTGTAGGCCTCCTCGTAGCACGGGTGGTGGGCCAGTCGGTGGTCAGCCCAGCCCTCGCTGGCGTGCACCAGTCGGGTGTAGAAGCCCGTTACGGGGTCGATGTGCAGGTACTTGATCATGAGTCCGGGCATCGGCCCGGGGTTGGGGACCGGGTCGAACGGGATCGCCTCGGTGTCGATGAGGATGACCTCTTCGCGGGCGTCCTCCCATGCCGGGGCCTCGACCGAGTCCACGCGGTCGAAGCCGGCATCCCCGTACTCGCGGTAGTGGAGGATCTGGGTGCCCTCCCGGAAGCGCAGGGCGTCGGCGGGGACACCCTTGGGCACGTACAGGTAGGCGCCCTTGCCCATCGTCGTGTCGCCGTAGGTCATCTCGCCGTCGAGCACGTGGTACTCGGTGTTGGCGTGATGGATGCCGGGGCCGCGCCCCCAGTCCGTTTCGAATGCGATCTTCAGCGACGACGACCCGTCCTCCTCGTCGACCGACAGGCGGCGCTCGCTGGCCCGGCCCTCGCCCCGCGGCAACTCGGCGATGTGCCAGACATGATCGGCTTCGTGGATGACCTCGACATGTGGACGCATCGCCCGTCTCCCTCCGACATACGTTCCGTTGAACGGAATAGTGTTCCGCTCATTGAACCACGGCGATCGGAGCGGCGCAATTGACCGGCCGAATGAACGACGCCGGCCCCTGACGGAGCCGGCGTCGTCGTCTTGGTGCTGTCAGGCGGCGCGGACCGTGGTCATGGTCGGGCCGACCTCGACGGGGGGCTCACCGGCGCGGTGTGCAATGGCGTTGACCACCGAGCGGAGGAATTCGCCGAACGCGACCAGGACCAGGCCGGTCACGACCGGGTGCATCCAGTCGGCGCGTAGCGTCTGCCCGAACGCGGCGAACACGGAGTAGTCGATGGCCCAGACGAGGCCGATGCTGATGAAGAGGGTGATCGTGCGGGCCAGGGCTGCGGGGGCCTTGATCGGCACGAGTTCGTCGAGCGTGCGGTGCACGACGGCGAGGGAAAGGGCCAGGGCGATGAGGACGATGAAGGGGTACATGCCAACTCCTTTGGTGTCGGCTCCGGCGGGACCGGTTCGTCCCGCTCGAAGTATTGGACTCGGCAACCACCGGATCGGTTACAGGTGAATTCCTGATCGATCCGTGACACTCGAGGGATGAACGTCGACCCGGAACTGGTGCGCGAGGTCCAACGCGGCGCTCCGGGCGCGATGGAGGACCTCATCAGGGCCACCTATCCGGACGTCCACCGCCTCTGCCTGAGGCTGCTCGGCGATCAGACCGACGCCGCCGACGCGACCCAGGAGGTGTTCCTGCGGGTCATGCGGTCGGTGTTCGGCTTTCGCGGCGAGGCCGCGTTCGGCACGTGGCTGCACCGCGTCACCGTCAACGTCTGCACGACCGCACTGCGCCGGCGGGGCGATCATCGCGCCCGTGGACAGGCCGCAGGGACGCACGCGTTCGCCACGCCGGACGCGACCGACAACATGGTCGGCCCCGACGACACCGAGGCACGGGTCGTCGAACTCGACGACGCGGCACGCGTGGCCACCGCACTGCAGGAGCTGTCCGACGACGACCGCGAGGTGGTCGTCCTCCGCGACATCGAGGGACTGTCGACCAAGCAGACGGCCGAGGTGCTCGGCATCAGCGAGAGCGCAGCCAAGGTGCGGTTGCACCGGGCACACGCCAGACTCCGTGAGGTGATCGAACGATGACAGAATCCACCAGCCGGATATGCCGTGAGGTCCAGGCGTACCTGCCCCGCCTGGTCGACGGTTCCCTGCCCGCCTTCCGCCAGCGCATGGTCAGCCGACACCTGCGACGCTGTGACGATTGCGCGGCGGAGCACGCCCGGCAGGAGGCGGTCGCGGACGGCCTCCGAAAGGTCGGGGGGTCGGCACCCACGGAGCCTCCCGAGGACCTCCTCGATTCGATCCTCGCCCGCGCGCAGTCGCCCGGTCTTCGGGAACGCGCCGCCGTCCCGGCACGGGGTGCCGTCAGCGGCGAGCGACCGGTGCTGTCGATCACATTCCTGATCGCCGCCGCACTGGTCGGCACGGCCCTCGGGATGGTCCTCTGGCGAGCCGGCCGGACGGTTTCGGCCTGGTTCGGCAGGGGTCCCAACGGCACGGGGCCGTCCGGCACTTCAGACGTGTGACGTTTCCTGCCACGCTCGTAGCAGAAGTCAGGCGGAAGGTCACGCCATGCTGGAGATCAGCAAGAAGCAACGGGAGAAGGCGCTGGCGTTCGTGCAGTGCGAGGACTGCTCGTACGACCTGGAGACGGGGGAGGGTCAGCGCAGTTGCCACTGGGGCGACTGCCCCTACCTGCCGGAGGAGCTCACGCTCGTGTGCCCGACCTGCCGGTTCAACTTCGGCAACATGGACGGCAGCCCCGAGTGTGGGCAGACCCCTCGGTGCGAGTTCGCCACCCAAGTCGTCCCCCGGCGCCTCGCCCTCTTCAAGGAGTGGCAGTCCCTCCACCCCACCAAGGCGATGTGAGTACGTCCAACCGATGTGATTCCGTCCAACATCTTGGACCAACCCACATCGCTTGGACCGATTCACATCAGGTTGGGGGTGGCTGGGTTGGGAACATCTCGTCGAGCCAGTGGTCGAGGTCGGTGTGGTGGGCGTCGGCCGGCGGGAGGCCGGCGTCCTCGATCCACAGGGGTGGTGAGAACCCGAAGCGTGACGGGGCGGTGGCGACGCGGCGCATGACGCGGCCGGCGGGCGTGTCGGGAAGGTCGGCCGGGTCGGTGGGCAGCGGATAGTCGACCAGCAGCAGGCCCCCACCCGCCGGCTCCAGGGTCGCGCCGAGTTGCTCGAACAGTTCGAGCATCGCGGTGTTGCTCGCCACCACGTAGTTCCGGAACACGCTGATGCCGGCCTCGATCGCGCTCGTCCCGAGGACGGCGAGCAGCACGGTCCCCAGCCCCCGCCCCTGGTAACGGTCGATGACGGTCACGGCGCCCTCGGCAACGGTCGGTTCGTCCTTGAGGCGGATGTAGCGGGCCACCCCCATCCCCGGTCCGGCCTCGTCGTCCTCGTCCAGCGCGACCCAGGCCATGTGGTCCGAGTAGTCGATCTCCGTGAGGTAGCGCAGTTGATCGGCGGTCAGCCGGTCGACGCTCGCGTTGAACCGCAGTCGCCTGGCCTGCGGGGACAGGAGCTGCAGCCCGGCCTGGAGTCGATCCTTGTCGTCCGGCCGGATCGGTCGGATCAGGCATCTCGTGCCGTCCCGCAACCGCACGTGACGCTGGCGTTGGTGCATGCCGACCCTCGGTCGTGGAGCAACGAAGGTAATCGTTACGGTGACCGAGGTTGGCGGAGGCGCCCCCGAGCACGTACCTTCTGCGCACCTCGCTGGGCCAACGTCGTCCCGCCGCAGGTTCCGCACACCCGTGCTGCCCGCTACCGACTTGCTTCAGGGGACGACGCCGATGTTCGAACACGCCCGCGCCGCTGCCGCATCCGGCCTGTACGACCCCCGCTTCGAGCACGACGCCTGCGGCGTGGCCTTCGTCGCCGACATGCACGGCCGCCGCAGCCACGAGATGGTGTCCAAGGGCCTGACTGCCCTGTGCCACCTCGACCACCGCGGCGCCACCGGCGCCGAGGCCAACGTCGGTGACGGCGCCGGCATCCTCACCCAGATCCCGCATGAGTTCCTCGTGGAGGTCTGCGGGTTCGACCTGCCGGCCATGGGCGCCTATGCCGTCGGCATCGCCTTCCTGCCCCAGGACGCGGGCGAGGCCGACGACATGGCTGACCAGGTCGGCAAGATCGTCGTCGACGAGGGCCTGCAGGTGCTCGGTTGGCGTGAGGTACCCGTCGACGACTCGATGATCGGTTCGTTCGCCCGCAACGTCGAACCGACGTTCCGGCAACTGTTCGTGGCCGGCGACGGCGAGGACCTCACGGGGATCGACCTCGACCGCAGGACCTTCGTGGCCCGCAAGCGGATCGAGCATGAACTCGACGTCTACTTCCCGAGCCTGTCCGCCCGCACCCTGGTCTACAAGGGGATGCTCACCAGCCTGCAATTGCAGGAGTTCTTCCCCGACCTCTCCGACGAGCGCTACGAGACGGCACTGGCACTGGTCCACTCGCGCTTCTCGACCAACACGTTCCCGTCGTGGCCGCTCGCCCACCCGTACCGGATGATCGCCCACAACGGCGAGATCAACACGGTCATGGGCAACCGGAACTGGATGCACGCACGCGAGGGCAACTTCCACTCGAGGCACTTCGGCGACCGCCTCGCGCCGGCGTTCCCGATCATGACCGACGGGGCGTCCGACACCGCCAGCCTCGACGAGGCACTGGAACTGCTGCACCTGTCCGGCCGCTCGCTGCCGCACGCGGTGCTGATGACCATCCCCGAGGCGTGGGAGAACCAGGACGCCATGCCGGACTGGAAGCGGGACTTCTACCGCTACCACGCCTCGTTCATGGAGCCGTGGGACGGCCCGGCGTCGGTCACCTTCACCGACGGCACCCTTGTCGGGGCGGTGCTCGACCGCAACGGCCTTCGTCCCTCCCGCTACTGGGTGACCGACGACGGCCTGGTGATCATGGCAAGCGAGGTCGGGGTCCTCGACATCGACCAGTCGACCGTCGTGCACAAGGGCAGGCTGCAGCCCGGCCGCATGTTCCTGGTCGACACGTCGCAGGGACGCATCATCGAGGACGAGGAGATCAAGCGGACCCTCGCCGACGAGCACCCGTACGGCGACTGGCTGCACGAAGGCTCGCTGTACCTCGAGGACCTGCCGTCACGATTCCTCCTGACGCCGCAGCACGCGAGCGTGGTCAAACACCAGCGCGTCTTCGGGTGGACGAACGAGGATCTGAGGATCCTGGTCGGCCCGATGGCACGAAGCGGCTACGAGCCGATCGGGTCGATGGGCTCGGACACGCCGATCGCTGTGCTGTCGCAGCGTTCGCGGCTGCTCTTCGACTACTTCAAGCAACTCTTCGCGCAGGTCACCAACCCGCCGCTTGACGCGATCCGCGAAGAACTCGTCACGTCCATGGTCACGACCATCGGGCCGGAGGGCAATCTCCTCGAGCCAGGCCCGGAGGCCGCCAAGCAGATCGTCCTGCCGACGCCGATCATAAGTAACGAGGACCTCGCCAAACTGCTGTACATCGATGACGACGGCGACATGCCGGATTTCCGGTGCTTCGCCGTCGACGGGCTGTACCCGGTGGATGGCGGCGGCGCCGCGATGGAGACAGCGCTCGACGACGTGTGCCGGCAGGTGTCGGACAAGATCGCCGAGGGGTACCGCATCATCGTCCTGTCCGACCGTCACTCGAGCGCTGAACTGGCACCGATCCCTTCGCTACTGCTCACCGCTGCCGTGCACCACCACCTGGTTCGCGAGAAGACCCGCACCATGGTCGGGCTGGTCGTCGAGGCCGGCGACGCCCGCGAGGTGCAGCACATGGCGTTGCTGACCGCGTTCGGCGCCGCGGCCATCAATCCCTACCTCGCGTTCGAGACCATCGAGGACATGGTCCGTGACGGTCAGCTCGGTCAACTCGGCGCGCGTGAGGCGATTCGCAACTACATCAAGGCGTGCACGAAGGGTGTGCTGAAGGTGATGTCCAAGATGGGCATCTCGACCGTGGCGTCCTATCGCGGCGCCCAGATCTTCGAGGCCGTCGGGCTGTCCCATGCCCTGATTGACCGCTACTTCACCGGTGTGTCGTCCAAGCTCGGCGGGGTCGGTCTCGACGTCATCGCCGAAGAGGTCGCACAGCGCCACCGCTTCGCCTACCTCGACAACCCGACCGAGGCCGCCCACCGCGACCTGTGGCTCGGCGGCGAGTACCAGTGGCGCCGCGAGGGCGAGTACCACCTGTTCAACCCCGAGACGGTCTTCAAGCTGCAGCACGCGACCCGGTCGAAGCGGTACGAGATCTTCAAGCAGTACTCGAAGCTCGTTGACGACCAGAGTCGCAACCTGGCCACGATCCGCGGCCTGTTCAAGCTCAAGGAGGGCAGCCGCCCGCCCGTCCCGATCGACGAGGTCGAACCCGTCAGCGAGATCGTCAAGCGCTTCTCGACCGGCGCGATGAGCTACGGCTCGATCTCGGCCGAGGCGCACGAGACGCTCGCCATCGCCATGAACCGGCTCGGTGCGAAATCCAACACCGGCGAGGGCGGCGAGGACGACGAGCGCTTCGTCGTCGATGACAACGGCGACCTCCGCCGCAGCGCGATCAAGCAGGTGGCGTCCGGGCGATTCGGCGTCACCGCCAACTACCTGACCAACTCGGACGACATCCAGATCAAGATGGCGCAGGGTGCCAAGCCGGGGGAGGGCGGCCAGCTTCCTGGTCAGAAGGTGTGGCCGTGGATCGCCAGGACCCGGCACTCCACGCCCGGCGTCGGACTGATCTCGCCACCGCCGCACCACGACATCTATTCGATCGAGGACCTGAAGCAGCTGATCCACGACCTCAAGAACGCCAACCCACAGGCACGGATCCACGTCAAGCTCGTGTCCGAGGTCGGTGTCGGCACCGTCGCTGCGGGCGTGTCCAAGGCCAAGGCGGACGTGGTCCTGATCTCGGGCCATGACGGCGGCACCGGGGCGTCTCCGCTGAACTCGCTGAAGCACGCCGGGACGCCGTGGGAGCTCGGCCTCGCCGAGACCCAGCAGACCCTGATGCTCAACGGACTGCGCGACCGCATCGTCGTGCAGACCGATGGGCAGCTGAAGACCGGTCGGGACGTCGTGGTCGCCGCGCTGCTCGGCGCCGAGGAGTTCGGCTTCGCGACCGCCCCGCTGGTGGTGTCGGGTTGCATCATGATGCGGGTCTGTCACCTCGACACGTGCCCAGTCGGTGTTGCCACACAGAACCCGGAACTGCGGCAACGGTTCGACGGCAAGCCCGAGTTCGTCGAGACCTTCTTCGAGTACATCGCCGAGGAGGTCCGCGAATACCTCGCCGCGCTCGGCTTCCGGACGCTGGAGGACGCGGTCGGCCACGTCGACGCCCTCGACGTCGACGACGCCATCGGCCACTGGAAGGCCAGCGGCCTCGACCTCACGCCGATCCTGCACCCCGCCGAGTCGCCATGGGACCAGGACCCGTTCTGTTCCAAGACACAGGACCACGGGCTCGACCAGGCGCTCGACGTCGAACTGATCCGGCTCGCCGAACCTGCGCTGGCGCGCGAGGAACCCGTGTCGATCGACCTGCCGATCGCCAACGAACACCGCACGGTGGGAACGATGCTCGGCCACGAGGTCACCAAGCGGTACGGCGGCGCGGGACTGCCCGATGACACCATCCAGATCGCCTTCACCGGATCGGCAGGCCAGAGCTTCGGTGCCTTCGTGCCGCGCGGGATCACGCTGCGACTGACGGGCGACGCCAACGACTACGTCGGCAAGGGCCTGTCCGGGGGCCGCATCGTCGTCCGGCCTCCCGACGACCGCCACGACGACTTCGTGGCCGAGGACAACATCATCGCCGGCAATGTCATTCTCTACGGGGCGACCTCGGGGGCGATGTACCTGCGCGGCGTCGTCGGCGAACGGTTCTGTGTCCGCAACTCGGGCGCGACCGCCGTCGTCGAGGGCGTCGGTGACCACGGCTGCGAGTACATGACCGGTGGGCGTGTGATCGTGCTGGGAGTGACCGGCCGCAACTTCGGCGCCGGGATGTCCGGCGGCATCGCCTACGTCTACGACCCTGACAACACGTTCGACCTCAACGTCAACCTCGACATGGTGACCCTCGAACAACTCGAGGAGGAGGACGAGGAGTTCCTCCGCGACCAGGTTCGCATCCACCTGCGCGAGACCGACTCGCTGGTCGCTGCGCGGGTCCTCGACCGCTGGCACACCAACGTCCGGCACTTCAAGAAGGTCATGCCCAAGGACTACCGGCGCGTGCTCGACGCGATGCGCCTGGCCGAGGAGCAGGGCCGCGACGTGGAGGAGGCCGTCATGGCCTCCGCCCACGGCTGAGCGGAGGGAGCAGACCCATGGGCGACGTCCGAGGCTTCCTCAAGCACCGCGAGCGGCGACTGCCGATCTGGCGGCCGGTCGATCTGCGCACGAAGGACTGGAACGAGGTCTACGAGGACTTCGACGAGCAGACGTTGCGCGACCAGGCCAGCCGCTGTATGGACTGCGGGATCCCGTTCTGCAACAACGGGTGCCCGCTGGGCAACCTGATCCCTGACTGGAACGACCTGGTCTACCGGGACCGGTGGAAGGACGCCATCGAGCGTCTGCACGCCACCAACAACTTCCCGGAGTTCACTGGCCGATTGTGTCCCGCACCCTGCGAGCAGGCGTGCGTCCTGGGCATCAACCAGCCCCCGGTGACGATCAAGCAGGTCGAGGTCGAGATCATCGACCGCGCCTGGGAGGAGGGCTGGGTCACCCCGCTGCCCCCGACGACCAAGACGGGCAAGCGGGTCGCGGTGGTCGGATCCGGGCCTGCCGGGCTGGCCGCCGCCCAGCAGTTGACCAGGGCCGGTCACGACGTCGTCGTGTTCGAACGCGCCGACCGCATCGGTGGACTGCTGCGCTACGGCATCCCCGAATTCAAGATGGAAAAGCGCCACGTCGACCGCCGCATCGCCCAGATGGAGGCGGAAGGAACCGCGTTCCGCACGAATGCGAACGTGGGCGAGAACGTCGCCATCGACGACCTGAAGCGGGACTTCGACGCGATCGTCCTGGCCGGCGGGGCGACCAACTGGCGTGACCTGCCCGTGCCCGGCCGCGAACTCGCCGGCATCCACCAAGCCATGGAGTACCTGCCGTGGGCCAACCGTGCACAGCAGGGCGACCTCGACCCGCGCGAGGTGCCCATCACGGCTGAGGGCAAGAACGTCGTCATCATCGGCGGCGGGGACACGGGCGCGGACTGCCTCGGCACAGCCCACCGCCAGGGCTCCGCGTCCATCAGGCAGTTCGAGATCCTGCCGATGCCGCCGACCGACCGGCCGGCGCACCAGCCGTGGCCGACGTACGCGATGACCTACAAGGTCACGTCCGCCCACGACGAGGGTGGCGATCGGATCTACTCGGTCAACACCGAAAGGTTCCTCGATGACGATCAGGGGCGGGTCCGCGCCCTGCGCGGCCACGAGGTGGAGTTCAAGGACGGCCGGTTCGAGAAGATCGAGGGGACCGACTTCGAGTTCGACACCGAACTCGTCCTGCTCGCCATGGGCTTTCTCGGTCCGCAGACCGATGGCATGCTCGAGCAGTTCGGCGTCGAACTCGACGAGCGCACCAATGTGAAACGCGACGATGCATATGCGACCAACGTCGACGGGGTCTTCGTCGCCGGGGACATGGGGCGCGGTCAGTCGCTGATTGTCTGGGCGATCGCCGAGGGCCGGGCCGCGGCCGCTGCCGTGGACACCTACCTGACCGGAGCGACCGCCCTGCCGAGCCCCATACCGTCGACGGCGCGAGCGCTCACCTGACGGCGACCGCCGCATGCGACTGGTTGACTGCCTGCACGACGAACGTGGAGCCGTGGCACTGGGCGAGTGGTTCGAGACGAGCAAGGTCGGCCGCGCGCTGACCCTGATCCTCGTCGCAGCGATCCTGTTCACACTCACGGTCTGGAATCTGCCGGACTCCCACATCAAGGACCAGTTGCGTCCGCCGCTGCGCCCCGTCGTGTGGGCAGTCGGCCTCGACCAGAACTGGGGCGTGTTCGCCCCCAATCCCCGGTCGATCGGCCTGGACCTGCATGCCGAAGTCGACTTCGCCGACGGCAGCATCGAGATCTGGCGGCCGCCGGCAGCCGGCGAGCAACTCCTGGCGCCGTGGCGGGTCTATCGCTGGCGCAAGTGGATAGAGAACGTCCGCTCCGACGACAACCAGCGGCTGTGGGAACCGGCGGCTCGGTTCGTCGCCAACGAGATGACCGAGGCTGGCAAGAACCCCACCCAGATCCGGCTCGTGCGGCGCTGGTACGACCTCCCGGCGCCTGGTCATCCCGTCGTCACCCCATCGTGGAACGCGTTCACGTTCTACACGTGGGACGTGCCATGAGCGCGCTCGAAGTACCAGCGACCGGGGAAGGACGGACCGGTCCCGAGCGCCTGATGGATCTGTTGTTCACGCCTCGTTCCGTGGCGCCGATGGCGGTCTACCGGATCGCGCTCGGCGCGTTGGTCACACTCTGGGCCGTCTCGATCGGTGCGGACATCCTGCACTTCTTCGGACCTGACGCCATCGCGACGCCGGCACGCGGGCGGGGGATGTGGACCCTGCTCGGATCCGAGCCCTCCAACGAACTGGTCATCGGCATCTACGTCGTGCTGCTGATGTCCTGCGTCGCCGTCATGGTCGGGTGGCACACCCGTGTCGCCTCGCTGGCGATGCTGGCCGTCCTGATCTCGTTCAGCCGCAGGGACCCGTGGGTCTACAACTCCGGCGACGCGATGTTGCGCATCCTGGCCTTCTACCTCGTGCTGATGCCGGCGGGGGCGGCCTACTCGCTCGACGCCCGGCGCCGCAGGGGTGACTGGCGGTTCGTCGCCCACCGCGCCCCATGGCCCCTGTGGTTGGTCCGGATCCAGGTCGCCGTCGTCTACATCACGACGGCCCTCGAAAAGATGCCTGGCGCCACCTGGTCACGGGGGACGGCGGTCGGCACGGCCCTGCGGATCACCGACCTGCAGCGGTTCCCGGTCCCTGCCTTCGTCACTGAGTCGCTCATCCTCGTCAACCTCATCACGTTCGGAACGCTGGCATTCGAGTTCGTGGCGGGCGTGCTGATCTGGCCCAAGGCGACCCGCAAGTACGTCATCATGGCCGGGATCGGTCTGCATCTGGGGATCGAGTACGCCCTCCAGGTCGGACCGTTCAGCTGGGCCATGCTGACCGCGTATCTGACGTTCGCCTCGGCGGAGGTCATCGAACACCGGGCTGGGCGTTGGTTCGGTCGGCCGGACGATCCTGACGCCGACGTGCCGGTCACCGAGGACCCTGTGCACACCACGGCCGGGACCGATGGCCCCTGACGCGATCGACGTCGTCACGCTCCGGCTCTACGGCGGGCTGACCTGGTTCGCCCCCGACGCCGATCGCGACGGCCACGTCGAGGTCCCCATCGCCGCATCCCGTTCAGTGAAGGACCTGGTCGAGTCGGCTGGCGTCCCCCACGTCGAGGTCGGCCGACTGGTCGTCGAGGGAGCCACGGTCCATTTCGACGAGGTCGTGCGGGGACCGTGCCGTGTCGCGGTCTATCCGGTGTCAGGGGACCTCGACGACCCGGACCTGCGGCCGGCCGTGACGGACCCGGTCCGATTCGTGGCCGACGTCCACCTCGGGGCGCTGGCCCGGCGACTGCGCACCCTGGGGTTCGACACCTGGTGGCAGCGCGATGCCGATGACGACGAACTCGCCGCGCGCTCCGAGGCCGACGGCCGTGCTCTGCTCAGCCGGGACCGCGGCCTGCTGATGCGGCGAGTCGTCGTGCACGGGTACTGCCCACGTTCCGATGTCCCCGATGAGCAGGTCGTCGAGGTGATCGGACGTTTCGACCTCCGACGTCGGGCGCGACCGTTCACGCGCTGCGTCACGTGCAACGGCATCCTCGACCCCGTGGCGAAACAGGATGTCTGGGACGCCCTGCCGCCGCGCACCCGTGTCGACCACGACGACTTCGCGCGCTGTCGCGACTGCGGGCAGGTGTTCTGGCCGGGGTCGCACCATGCGGCGATGACCGCGTGGATGGGCGATCTGTTCGGGAGCGACCCGGAGGCGTGACGACGATCGTCCACTCCGCATACTCGCCGCGTCAGTCGGTGATCCCGGCCTCGCGTTGCTGGGCACGGACGTAGGCGATGATCGCCCGCGCCTGGGCTTCGGTGACGGCCGGGACCGGCGGCATCGGCCCGAAGTCCCAGTGGTGGGGGGCCACGCCCTGGCGGATCGCACGCATGAACGCTTCGTCGGGGTGGTGGGAAGGGACGTAGTACTGGTGCAGCAAGGGAGGCCCCGTTGTCGTCCCCTGGAGACCCTCACCGTGACAGGACGCACAGCTGTTCGTGAAGAGCGCCGCACCGTCAGCCGTCGAGCCTCCACCGCCGCACGCCGTGAGGATCAAGGCCACGGCGGCCGTGACGGGCAGTAACAGCCGGTCGGGGCCGGTTGGCATGGAGAACCTCGGCAGTGGCGGGCAGCGAAGGTAGCGACCGGAGTCCTACTCGCAACGGACATCGGTTCCACGACTGCAGGACCCGGCTCAGTACGCTCGTCCGCGGGATCAGACGACTGGAGGTCCCGTGGCGACGTCAGACCGGCGTTCCAACCGTGTCGCGGTGGGGGTCGCGATTGTCACCCTGTTCGGGACCGCGTGTGGTGGGGGCGACGCGGACGACACCGATGTGCTCGGCCTGGTGATCGACCGCGAGTCCGCATCGGCGTCGGAGCCCTCCGACGAACCGAACGAGCCGTCGTCGACCCCCTCGTCGACCCCGTCACCAACGCCGTCACCAACGCAAACACCGTCGCCGACCGTTGCGCCGACGCCAACACCGTCGCCGTCGCCTACCGAACGGACCTATCCGGCCGAAGTCGCCGAGCCTGGGGCGTACGCAGGCGCGATGCAGGAATGGGCCATCGGCGACGACGGGGTCGCGTATCCACGCACCGCCCTCATCGCTCCGACGCAGACCGAACGAAATGCCGACGGCACCGACGGTCGTGAACCGGACTGGTACGACGTCATCGACGTCACACCGCTCGACGATCAAGACGTCGAGGGCGTCTGCTCCGCCGTTGCGACCGCGGACGACCACCGTGACCTGCAGGTTCGCGGCACATTGACGATCGACCTGCTGATCGACGACATCGTCGTTGCGACGACCAGCGGACCGAGCGACGCGGTCGTCGGCGCCGGGACGACCGCGTCGCTGCTGTCAATGGACCCTCACGGACCCATCCTGGTCGGCACCCAGCCCGGGGACGACGTGACGTTCACCTGCCGGGTCACGCTCTCCTAGTGTCCTGTCCGCTAAGTTCATAGGATAATTGGTGTCGATGGGTTAGATTGTCCTGAACGGGCCCGTAGGGTCCGCGATCGGGAGAATCGGGATGGCGCGTGCGGGACGTCCGACA
>Ga0326597_10000955_pt1 | contig 48453 bp, 55 predicted proteins | sample RVTome_12_FD_203789 | JGI IMG/M metagenome (GOLD analysis project Ga0326597, IMG submission 203789) | Soil microbial communities from uranium-contaminated site in the Upper Colorado River Basin, Wyoming, United States - RVT100D185 | ecosystem: Environmental > Terrestrial > Soil > Contaminated >... | reverse complement strand
ATCGGCGTGCCGGGCTATCCTTGGGATAGATCCGCGTAATATGACCCATCTTGCGCCCCGGCCGCGCCTCGCGCTTGCCATAGAGATGCAAGCCCGGCGTGTCGAGCTTGCTTAGCCAAGCCGTCACCTCGTCGCCCAGGATGTTCTCCATCACTGCGTCGGAATGGCGTTCGGTGGAACCCAGCGGCCAGCCGGCCACGGCGCGGATATGGTTCCCGAACTGGCTCGCCGCGCAGGCTTCGATCGTCCAATGGCCGGAATTGTGCACGCGCGGCGCGATCTCGTTGACGATGAGTGTCTGGTCGTGCGCGACGAACAGTTCCACGGCCAGCACGCCCACATAGTCGAGCGCCTCGGCGATCCCGCGCGCGATCCGCTTGGCGCTCTCGACCTGCGCCTCCGACAGCGGCGCGGGCACGCTGGAGCGCCGCAGGATGTGGTTTTCATGCTCGTTCGCCGGCGGATCGTAGGCGCCGAAGCTTCCGTCGCATCCGCGCACGGCGATGACGGACGCCTCGAAGGCAAAATCGACGAAACGCTCCAGGATCGCGGGCGCACGGCGGAGTGCGGCGAAGCCTGCTTCGGCTTCCTCGGCGGTTTGCGCTTTCGCCTGACCTTTGCCGTCATAGCCGAGCCTGCGCGTCTTGAGCACGCAAGGCCCGCCCAACCGCGCGAAGGCGCGCGCCGCATCCTCGGCCGTGTCGACGGGATCGAACGGCGCCGTCGCGATGCCGAGACCCGCGATGAAGCGTTTTTCCGCCAGCCGATCTTGGGTGAGACCCAGTGCGCGCGCGCCGGGCGCCACGGGCTTCAAGGCGGCGAGCAGGGCAAGCGTCGCCTCCGGCACGTTCTCGAATTCGAAGGTGATCGCGTCGCAGTCGCGCGCGAAACGCGCGAGCGCCGTCTCGTCGTCATAGGCCGCGCAGGTCGCGGCCGCCGACACCTGGAACGCGGGCGCGTCCGCCTCCGGCGAATAGACATGCGTCTTGAGGCCGAGGCGCGCGGCCGCCTGGCAAAGCATGCGTCCGAGCTGGCCGCCGCCGAGAATGCCGATCGTCGCTCCGCGCCCAAGAGGCGCCGCCAAAACCCGGACGTCGCTCATACGATCAGCGCCGGCCCTTCGGCTTGCGGGGTACGGATTTGGTTTGCCGCGCGCGCCACGCCGACAGGCTCTTCGCAACGCGCGCGTCCGTGAGCGCGAGGATGGCGGCCGCGTGAAGGCCCGCATTCTTCGCGCCGGCCTCGCCGATGGCGAAGGTGGCCACGGGGACGCCCCCGGGCATCTGTGCGATCGAGAGCAAGCTGTCGAGACCCTTGAGCGCGCGCGATTCCACCGGCACGCCCAGCACCGGCAGCGTGGTGAGCGACGCCGTCATGCCCGGCAGATGGGCCGCACCCCCCGCGCCCGCGATGATGACCATCAATCCGCGCGCGGCGGCCGATTGCGCATAGCGATAGAGCCGCTCGGGCGTGCGGTGGGCCGAGATCACGCGGGCTTCATAGGCCACGCAGAGCGTATCGAGCATGCCCGCGGCGTGCTTCAGGGTGGGCCAGTCGGACCGGCTGCCCATGATGATTCCGACACGGGCCTTGGCGCGGGCCTTGGCGCGGGCCTTGGCGCGGACCTTGGCGCGGACCTTGGCTCCGGATTTCCTGGCCTTGGGCGCGGCCATCGCGAACTCCCCTGCGGGAAGCGGCGGATTATAGGGATGGCGGAGGCCTATGAAAGCGCTTTTCGCGGCTCTTTTTCGCCGTTGCCGTGTGGCGAAACCCATGAAGTGCGGCTAAATAGATTCGCGGGTACCAGTGCATCGGACCGGCGGTTCGAACCGCCGGCCTCGCAGGTCTGGGAGGCCATGAAAGTCGGAAAGCCGGGGGGATTGAGCGCGCCGTTCCGGGTCGCCGGAGCCGCCTATGGCCGGCGCGCCGGCCGAAGCCAAGCCGTCTCGGGTCCCGGGCCCGTCGAAGCCGTGGCCGCGACGGCCTCGATCATGGGGATTCCCGACGCCGAATTCACGCCCAGCGTGCGCGACGCGATCATGCATCTGATGGCCGAAGTCGACGGCCTGCGCCACGAGCTCGAAACCACGCGCCGCCGGCTCGAGGAAGTCGAACGCACCGCCGATCAGGATTCGCTCCTGCCCGTGCTGAACCGCCGCGCCTTCGTGCGCGAACTCACGCGCTTCATCGCATTCGCGGAACGCTACGGCACGCCGGCGAGCCTGATCTATTTCGATCTCGACGAGTTCAAGGCGATCAACGACGCTCACGGCCATGCCGCGGGCGACGCGGTGCTGCATCATTTCGCCAAGGTCCTCGGCGAAAACATTCGCGATTCCGATGTCGTCGGCCGCTTGGGCGGCGACGAATTCGGCATCATCCTCGCCCATGCGACCGAGGACCAGGCGGCCAGGAAGGCGGCGACGCTGGTGAACGCGCTCAAGGCCGCGTCGCCCGTTTGGGAAAGCAAGACGCTGACGATCGGGTTCACGCACGGCACTTACGAGCTTCGTGCCGGCGAGAACGCCGACGCCGCGATGGCACGCGCCGATCAGGCGATGTACGCGCGCAAGAGAAGCGCCGCGCGCTGAGAACCGGCGCGTTCAGGCGATGATGTCCGGCAGGAACGAATCCTCGATGCGCGCGATGGCGTCCTTGAGCTGGAGCTTGCGCTTCTTCAGGCGCGTGAGCTGAAGCTGATCGCTCGGCCCGGCCGCGACCATCGCCGCGATCGCGGCATCGAGATCGCGATGCTCTTCCTTGAGCTCGGCGAGCTTGGCCCTGAGCGTTTTTTCTTCTTCTTCCGTCATCGCAGCATGCCGTGACCCGCCGCCTGCGGACCTTGCCTTGTAGGGCGTGGGATGGAGCCCGCCAAGCCCGTTCAGCTCCTCCGGGGCGCGCCGGCCGAGGGCTTTTTCGGCGTCTTGCGGCGTCCCTTGGCAAGGGTCTCGCCCCAGCGTTTCACTTTGGGCCAATCGAGGCCGAAAAGGTCGAGCGTGCGGCCCACCGTCTGATCGACGGTATCGGACAGCGTATGGGGTTCGGCATAGAAGGCCGGTACCGGCGGGGCGATCACCGCGCCCATCTCGGCCAGCCGGGTCATGGTCCTGAGATGGCCGAGATGAAGCGGCGTCTCGCGCACCAGAAGCACGAGGGGCCGGCGCTCCTTGAGCGTCACGTCGGCGGCACGCGTCAGCAGCGTCGTCGTGACCCCCGTCGCGATCTCCGACATGGTGCGGACCGAGCAGGGCGCCACGACCATGCCCAGGGTTCCGAAGGATCCCGAAGCGATGGGGGCGGCGATGTCCGCGGGCGCATAGGACGTGGCGGCCAGGCGCGCGACATCCTTGGGGTTCACGTGCATTTCGTAGCCGAAGGTCATTTCGGCCGCCTTGCTCATCACCAGATGAGTCTCGATTCCGAGCTCGGCCAGGGCCTCCAGGAGGCGTACGCCGATGGTGACGCCGGAGGCGCCGCTGATGCCCACGATCAGGCGTTTTTCGCGCATGAAGAGTGGTTTACAGCCCGGAAGCCATATGCGGAAGAGGGTGGTGACAGAAGGGCGGACCAGTGCTCTAATATCGTCATCTTCCACCGATGAGGACGGAGATGGCCTTGCAAGCTCATATAAAAGAGCTCACGGACAAGCATAAGAAACTGGAACAACTCATCGAAGCGGAAATGACCCATCCCGATTGGGACGATCTCAAGGTCACCACGCTGAAAAAAGAAAAGCTGCGAATCAAGGACGAACTCGAGCGATTGCGATCGCCGGTCCACTAATGACTGGCGACTGACGCTCGGCCCCTTCTGGGGCCGGCGGCCGGCGTATCCGGCCTGTCTTCTTGCGCGTGCGGGTCGAAACCCCGGACGAAGATCGCCTTTTGGCGCCGTGGCGCGGGTTGATTGCTTGAAAATTTCCGCTCATGGCGGCAGATAGGCAGCCGGACGGTGCGTCGGATCGTCCAGCCACGGCGATTTGCCGCTTCGCGGGAGACGACATGACAGATTCGCTTCACAGCGCCCGACTTTCACGCGCCCTTACGCTCCTCCTTCTCGCTCCTTTGGCGTCTTTCGTGGCCGCGGGCTGCACGGCGGGATTCTATTCGAGTTCGCTCACCGAGAACGGCAGGCTGCTCGCCATCGCCGAGCAGCGCTACGATGTCGCGCAGGATAAGATGCGCAATGCCGAGGCGGTCCTGGGAGAGAGCGAGCAGCTGCGCCGTACCGGCGAGAGCTATATCCAGCAGAGCGACCAACAATTGGCTGTCGGGACCGAGCTGATGGTGCAGGCGCGCGACGAGCTTTGGGCGGCCCAGCGCGCACTCGACGCCGCGCGCCGCCGGGCCGAGGTCGAAAACGTCCGGGCGTCGCTTCCCTAAGATGCGCCTCTATTCGGGGCGCAGGAAGATCGCCGGATCGATCTGCGGGTTCAGCGCGATCGTCTTCGTCACGTCGGTCTGCACGACGGCTCCGGATTCGAGATCGCGCTTCTCGCTCTTGAAACCGAAGAGAACGCCGTTCACGGCGCGATAGTCGCCCGGGCGCGTCTCGAAACGCTTTTCCTCCGGATTGACGTCGGGATGCAGCGCGCTTTCCTCACGCACGCGGGCGATCAGATAGGTCTCGGGATCGAGAAAATAGCGCCGCTCGAACCCGTCGGCGAACGTCGCGTCGACAACCCAGTAATCGGTATCGTCGATCTTCTCGCGGCCTCGCAAGGTCACCGTATGCCCCAGGCCCGTCAATTCGTGCAGGCCGTAGAGATTGCCGACGATGCCGCGTTTCACGGCCGCCTCGCCCTCGGGGCTCATATCCGTGCCCGCCGTCTCATTGGCCGGAAGCTGCCAGCCGCGCGTGCCGTCGAAGCCTTCGGAGAACACGCGTTGGCCGTCGACGACAACGTCGATGCGCATCTTGCCGTCGCGCGTCGCGCGATAGCGGCCGTCGACCTGGAAGTTCGGCTCGGCGATCTGCACTTCTATCTCGACCGCCCGAACCGCCTCGATGGCGGCGGCCCCGCCGCGCGCGTCGGCATGGCGTTTGAGAATCTCGGCGAGATCGGGTTCACCTTGCTGGCCGCAGCCCGCGATGGCGAGCGCGACGAACGCGATTGCGATGCGCTTTACGAACACGTGAATCTCCCTCTTGGGTCTGAAGTATGCCGCTCACGCTAGTGTGGTGGTTCAGAAGTTCGCTTCATTGTCGATATCGGTCTCGGTGACGAACTTCCGAACCAAAACCACACTAGTGTCGTGGTTTCGAAGTTCGCTTGATTTCGATATCGAGCGTCTGGCGAACTTCGAAACCAAAACGGCACTAGGAATCAATAGGTTGCTAGTGTCCTTTCGATTCCGAAATTCGCAAAATGCCGATATCGAGATATCGCGAATTTCGGAATCGGGACACTAGAATCTTAGAGTTGCTAGTGTCCTTCCGATTCTGAAATTCGTCGCGAGACCAATATAGGATGGTACGAATTTCAGAATCGGGACACTAGTTCGCGCGCGCGGTCTCGCAACTTAAATTTCTGTATCTTCCCCGTCGACGTCTTCGGCAGCTCGCAGAAGACGATCGTCCTGGGCGCCTTGAAATGGGCGAGCTTGTCGCGGCAATAGGCGATCAGGTCCTTCTCGCTCACCTTCTCGAAGCCCGGCCTCTTCTCGACGAAGGCGCACGGCGTCTCGCCCCATTTCTCGTCGGGGCGCGCCACGACGGCTACGAACATCACGGCAGGGTGCTTGAAAAGCGTATCCTCGACCTCGATGGACGAGATGTTCTCGCCGCCCGAGATGATGATGTCCTTCGAACGGTCCTTGAGCTGGATATAGCCGTCCGGATGCATGACGCCCAGATCGCCCGAATGGAACCAGCCGCCGGCGAAGGCGTCCTCGGTCGCCTTGGGATTCTTGAGATAGCCCTTCATCACGATGTTGCCGCGGAACATGACCTCGCCCATGGTTGTCCCGTCGGCGGGCACGGGCTCCATGGTCTCGGGGTCCATGACGGCAAGATCTTCGAGCCCCGGATAGCGCACGCCCTGGCGTGCCTTCCGGCTCGCGCGCGCGTCGCGCGAAAGCCCGTCCCACGCGCTTTTCCATTCGTTGACGACCGCCGGGCCGTAGGTCTCGGTGAGGCCGTAGACATGGGTTACGTTGAAGCCCGCCTCCACCATGCCGGCCAGCACGGATTCGGGCGGCGGTGCGGCGGCCGTGATGAACTCCACCTTGTGCGAGAAGGCCCGCTTTTCTTCCGGCGTCGCGTTCAGCAGCGTCGCCATGACGATCGGCGCGCCGCAGAGATGGGTAACGTGGTGATCCGCGATCGCGTCGTACATCGCGCGCGCGCGCACCCAGCGCAGGCAGACATGCGTACCCGCGAGCGCCGAGATCGTCCAGGGAAAGCACCAGCCATTGCAATGGAACATGGGCAGCGTCCAGAGATAGATCGGATGGCGGCCCATATCGGCGGCGAGCGCGTTGGCGAAGCACATCAGCCCCGCGCCGCGATGATGATAGACGACGCCCTTGGGATTGCCCGTCGTGCCGGACGTGTAGTTGAGCGAGATCGCCTCCCACTCGTCGGCCGGCATGCGCCAGGCGAAATCGGGATCGCCGCCGGCGATGAAATCCTCGTATTCGATCGTGCCCAGAAACTCGCCCAGATTGGGAAACTCCGGATCGTCATAGTCGACGACGAAGGGCTTCGCCTTGCAGAGCTTGAGCGCCTTCTTGATCGTGGGCGAGAATTCGCGATCGGTGATGAGAAGCTTCGCCTCGCCGTGATCGAGGATGAAGGCGATTGCGGCGGCGTCGAGGCGCGTGTTGAGCGCGTTCAGCACCGCGCCCGTCATCGGCACGCCGAAATGCGCCTCGAGCATAGCGGGCGTGTTGGCCAGCATCGCCGCCACCGTCTCGCCCTTGCCGATGCCGGCGTTGACGAGCGCGCTCGCGAGCATTTTCGAGCGCCTGTAGAACTCCGCATAGCTCGCCCGCGTGTTGCCGTGAACGATCGCGACGTGGTCGGGATGCGTCCTCGCCGTGCGCTCGAACAGCGTGACCGGCGTCAGCGGCTGGTGATTGGCGGCGTTGCGTTCGAGGCCCGACGCGTAAGGCCCACGGCCGGGACCGCGCTTGATGACGCGCCCGAGTACGGGGCGCGCCTGGGGTTGAAGATGGCGGCGTTGCGCGGGGCCGAGGCTGCGCTGTGCCGGCCTTTTGATGCCGCGCGCGGAAGCGGCGGCCTCGGCGGTCGGCTTGCCGGCCGGACCGGCCTTCCTCGCCGGTTTCGCGGCCGGTTTGGCGCGTGCCTTCCGCGCCACCTTGACCGCCGGCCGTTTCGCACGCTTGCGTCCGGGCTTGCGCGCCGGCGCGGGCTTTTTCCTTCGGGATGCGGTCTTCGCTCGGCCGGGTTTTCGCGTCGCCATCGTTCGCCGCCGGTTGGAAATGCAGGGAGGCAGGGTGGCGCGAAGCTAAAGAACCCGGCGTTTCCGGGCAAGCATGCTTAGCATTTCCTTTACGCCCGGAGCGTCAGGATGGGGCGCGTGCAAAGGCGTGGGGAGCGCCGGGAGTTCGCCATGACCCATTTTCTCGCCTCGCAGAACGATCCGGACGGCCGCAAGCTCGAAGAGATCCTCGCGATGTTGCGCCGCGACGTGATCACGCAGTCCGAAAAGATCGCCGAGGATCCGCGTCCCGAAGCGCGCCAGGTTCTCGACAACAATGTGCGGATTTTGCAGCTTCTTACCGAAGCCATCCATCTGTCGGAGACGTCGACTCGCGTGCTCGACCGGGCCTTCGGTCCGAGCCAGTCGGGCTCGGGCGGCAGCCCGCGCATTGGGCGCGCTTAGGGCACTTCAGCCCGCCGAAACGATCTTGTCGAGCGGTTGCGCGCGGGCCTCGGCTTCCGGCCGCGAAAGATACAGCTCCGCCAGATAATGGCCGTCGCGTTCGAGGCCTTTCGGGGAGATGCCCTTCGCGGCCAACTGCTCCTCGACATGGCGCTGCTCGTCCGCGTCCGCGAAGCGGCGTTGACGGAAGACGCGGCCCGCGAGTTTTTCGGTCGCGTAGCCATAGCGCTTGAGCGATGCCGCGATCGGATCGTAATCGAACATCCTGAGCACGAAAGATGCGATCCACGGCATCTCGTTGGTCGGCTGGCATGCGGCGATACGTTCGAAAGTGCGTTCGGTGACGTAGCCCACAACGCCTGTGGAGATGACGAGATCGCAGCGCGCGAGGGTTTCGGCGGCCTGCGGCGAGGGATCCTCGCGTTCCAGGTTCTCCGGAATCGCGTCGTCCAGAAGACCTGCCCAGAAGGCATAGGACGCCGCGAACTGCGCGCAATCGATGCCGACGACGGAAAGCTCGCGCTTGGGTTCGCGCGATTCGAACAGCTTGCGGTCGGCGCGGAGCACATCCTGGGGCGCGGCATGTTCGGCGTCGAGTGCGCCATAGCGCGCGCGCAACTCTTCCATCCGGCAGCCGTATTTCAGCACGGCGGCGTTGATTCCGTAGGAGCATCCGATATCGAGGACCGTTAGCGCGTCCTTGGCGCGGCTTGCTTCATAGGCCTTGAACAGCTTGAGGAAGACGGGCGCCGCGCGTTCCGGGATCGCGTAATCGAGCGCGCCGAGCGTGGAAAAGTAGCTGCGCGGATCGAGCTGGTTGTAGATCCGGTTGAAATCGGCTTTTCCGGAGTTGGCGTCGCGATAGCCGGGGTGCGCGCCGCCATTGGTTTCTCGAAGGCCGGACCGAGGCATGAGTTCTCCGCTTTTTCGCCATCGGAGCGGCCACGCGGAAAGGGCGTGACGGCGCGCATTTTTGCAACGCGCCTGCCCGACGGACGTTTTCTTTGCTGACAAGGCAAGACTACCCTTCTGGGTTCGCCATGCCAACCCCAAAGGGCGATTTTGACTTGCGCGCGCGGACGCGCTAGCAGGCGCGCCTCGGATATCCCAGTTTTCCGCCGAATTCGGTGTCGCGAAATGCGACAATTGTTCAGCGGTGCTGGCGCGTGAAATTCGGCTCTAAGACGCGGATCATGGCATCACAAATTCTCGCAATCGGCGCGATTCTGCTTTCCACGATCTTTCTTCTGATGGGCAACGGATTGCTCGGCACGCTGACGCCGATTCGCGCGCATCTCGAAAATTTCAGTGATATCGAAATCGGCGTGATGGGCTCGTTCTACTTCGCCGGCTTCGTGCTGGGCTGTGCGGCGGGGCCGCGCCTTCTCGCGCGCATCGGCCATATCCGGACATTCGCCGTCGCCGCCGCGCTCACCGCCGCCGTCGTTCTCGTGCAGCCGATCTATCCCGATCCGGTCGTGTGGTACGTCGTGCGCGCGGGCTTCGGATTTTGCGCGGCCATTCTTTTCATGACCATCGAATCCTGGCTCAACGATCGCGCGACCAACGAGACGCGCGGGCGCATCCTGTCGACCTATGTCGTCGTCAACCTGACGGCGCTCACGGCGGGGCAATGGTTGCTGCTCGCGGCCCCTCCGGAAGGCTACGAGCTCTTCAGCCTTGCCGCGATCGTCTATGCGTGTTGTCTCGTTCCCGTCGGCGTGACACGTCTCCCCGCGCCCGAACCCGTGCCCGCGCCCACGCTTCGCCTGAGGCGTCTTGCCGCGATCTCGCCCGTGGGTGTCGCCGGCGTCGCCACCGTGGGCCTTGCCAACGGTGCGTTCTGGACACTGTCTCCAGTCTACGCCCAATCGCTCGGCTTCGACACGGGCGGCGTCGCGCTCTTCATGACCGTGGTCATCCTCGGCGGCGCGTTCGTGCAGTTTCCGCTCGGACGGTTTTCCGATCGCATGGACCGGCGCTGGGTCATCGCCGCGGTCAGCGCGGTCGCCTGCGCCGCGGGCATTCTGCTTGCGCTCGCGGGAATCGGCGTATCGGCGTTGCCGTGGCTCTTCTATCCGCTGGTGGGGCTGTTCGGAGCCGCGATGCTGCCGCTCTATTCGCTCTCGATCGCCCATGCCAACGACCGCCTCCCGCGCGAGGAATTCGTCGAGGCCTCGGCGGGACTCCTGCTGATCAACGCGCTCGCCTCGATCGCCGGACCCGTCATCGCCGCCGTCGTGATCTCGTTTGCCGGCAATTCCGCGCTCTTCGCGTATACGGCCATCTTTCATGCCGCCATGGCGGCCTTCGCGATCCTGCGCATTCGCGTCCACCAGCGGCCGTCCGAGGACACGCGCGAGCCCTTCGAGTTGCTGCCGGCCCAGCCGCAAAGCTCCCCCGGCGTGCTGCCGCTCGATCCGCGCGGGCCCGAGCAGGACGAACGCCCCGGCGAAGCGGTGGCCTGAGACATGCGGCTCACGGACAGGATCGCGGTTGTAACGGGTGCGGCTGGCGGCCCGGGCGGCGCCGTGGCGCGCGCGTTCGCGCGCGAAGGTGCGCGTCTTGTCCTTGCCGACACGGACGACGCCAAAGGCGAGGTGATCGCCGAGGAAATCACGGCGCGGAGCGGCAAGACGCGCTTCGTTCATTGCGACGTCGCCAGCCGGCTCGACGTGCGCAAGTTGATCGCGCGCACGCTCGACCTCTTTGATCGTATCGACATCATCGTCAATGCCGCGCTGCTCGAGGCCGCGGGCGCAGCCCTCGAGCTCAAGGAGGATGTGTTCGAAACCGCCCTGCATGCGGGGCTGCTCGGTCCCTTCCTGCTCGCGCAGGCGGCCGCGCGCCAGATGGCGTCGCAAGGAACGGATGGCGCGCCCGCGAAGCCCTATCTGATCTTGAATGTCGCACGCCAACCCCAGCGCCGCGGCGCCGCCGTGTCGGCAAGTTTCGGCGGCCTGATGCGGCTCACCGGCGCGCTCGCGCGCGAATTCGGCCCGCTGGGCGTGCGCGTCAATCTCTTGCGCGTGGAAAGCACGGAAGGCACCGATGCGCTCGACGCGATCGCACGCGCGGCGCTGTTTCTCGCGAGCGATGTCGGCGCCGATGTCACGGGCCAGCGGTTGACGCCCGCGGGCGCGCTCGCACTTGCCGGCACGCCGGACGGCGCGCCTTAATCTTCCTTCGTCTCGCCGCTTTCCGGAAAGACGGAAGCAATCGTCGGTTCCGCGACTTTCTCGGCGGGCGCCTCCTCGGGCGGGGATGCCGGCGCGGGCTCCGCCTCGGCTGGAGCCGGCGGGACCGCACCCGTTTCGAGGCCGGCGGTCGTTTCTTCGATCGGCTTCATGCCTGCGCCGCGTTTCGTCGCCGTTTGCGTCGCCTTGGCGCGGCGCTTGGCGGCCTTGGCGACGGCGAAGTCGAGCTCGAGCTGCGTGCAGAGGCCGAGCGTCACCGGATCGACCGCCTTGATGTTCTGCGAATTCCAATGATGGCGCTCGCGGATTTTCGTGATCGTCGCCTTGGTCGTGCCCACCATGCGCACGATGTCGGGGTCGGTGAGCTCGGGATGATTGCGCAGGAGCCAATAGATCGCGTCGGGCTTGTCTTGGCGTTTCGACACCGGCGTATAGCGCGGCGACTTTTTCAGCTTCACGTGCGGCAGCTTGTACTTTGGCGTCGCCATCTTCATGCGGTATTCGGGATCGGCCTCCGCCTTCTCGATCTCTTCGCGCGTGGTTTGGCCCGCCGCCACGGGGTCTTGCCCCTTGATGCCCTTGGCCACGTCCTCGTCGGCGATGCCCTTCACTTCGAGGGGGTGGAGCCCGCAGAAATCGGCGACCTGCTCGAAGGTGAGCGAGGTGTTGTCGACCAGCCAGACCGCGGTCGCCTTGGGCATCAGGGGTTTGTCGTTGGCCATGGCTTTTTCCTTTCCCGGGCGAGGGTTTCACACCCCGTCCCTTCGCTCGAAGACGGATGATTTCGAGGAAGGCGGCCTTCTTAGCGTCCGACGGCCGAAAGGGAAAGCGAAGAATCTAAGCCGTGAGCAGAATCTTCCCGATATGGCCGCCTTTGGCCATACGGGCATGGGCTTGGCCCGCCTCGGCCAGCGCAAATGTGCTGTCGACCACCGGGCTGATCTTGCCCGCTTCGATCAGGGGCCAGACTTCGCGGCACACCGCGTCGCGGATGAGGCCCTTTTCGGCATCGCTGCGCGCGCGCAGCGTGGTTGCCGTGAAGGAAAGCCTGCGGATCAGCATGACCAGGAAATCGACCTCGGCGCGCGATCCGTTCTGAAAGGCGATATTGACCAACCGCCCGCCGCGCGCGAGCGCGTTCAGATTGCGCCCGATGTAATCGCCGCCCACCATGTCGAGGATGACGTCGACGCCCTTGCCGGCGGTCTCGTCCTTCACGATCGCACCGAAATCCTCGGCACGGTAGTCGATCGCGCGCGCGGCGCCGAGCCGGGTGCATACGCGGCATTTCTCGGGTCCGCCGGCGGTGGCGAACACGCGGTGCCCGCGCGCGCGCATCAGTTGAATAGCCGCCGTTCCAATCCCACTCGTGCCGCCATGGACGAGGAAGCTCTCGCCCGGCGCGAGGCGGGCGGAATCGAAGACATTGGTCCAGACGGTAAAATAGGCCTCCGGCAGCGCTGCCGCGTCGGCAATCGTCACGCCCTTCGGCACGGGCAGCGTGCAAAGATGGGAGGCCAAGGCGTATTGGGCATAGCCGCCGCCCGCCAGCAGCGCGCACACGGCATCGCCTTCCTTGAAGGACCCCGCATCGGGGCCGAGCGCGGCCACGTTTCCCGAGACCTCGAGCCCGAGCGTGTCCGGCGCGCCGGGCGGCGGGGGATAAAGCCCCATGGCCTGCATCAGATCGGCGCGATTGAGCCCTGCCGCCGCCACTTTGATAAGCACCTGCCCGGCGCCCGGCCGGGGAACGCTCCGTGACGCGGGCGTCAGGCGTGGCGCGTCACCCTCGCGCGCAACCGCGATGGCGGTCATCGTTGCGGGAAGCGGGGCCATGGGTTCCTCCGAAGCAGGCTCGAGGGTTGCGGCGCGAAGCGGGGGCGTCGAGACTACACGGGCGCAAGACCTCGGAACATATGACGCGAACAGCCATGGCGATCGACCCCGAAGAGTTGCAACCCAAGAAACCCAAGGCCGAAATCATTGTCGGCACCGATCTTTCGACGTTCTCGGTCTTCGAGCTCGAGGCGCGCATCGCCGAACTGGAGAAGGAAATATTGCGCTGCCGCGAGGCTCTGAAAACGCGGGTCGCGACGAAGGCGGCGGCCGACGCGGCGTTCAAACGCCCCGCATGACGTTATGCATTCGGCAGCCAACAATGGGTGCGATTAATCCCGCGTTAACGTTCATATCGCGTGATGCGTGTTGCATCGCTGCTGCGATGCGCCGCGAACGTCGCCGTTAAGCTATATCGATGCCATCGGCGACTTGTCACCGCGCGCGAGCTTGCTAGTGTCGTGGTTTCGAAGTTCGCTCGATTTCGATATCGAACGTCTGGCGAACTTCGAAACCTAAACGACACGAGGAATCAATTGGTTGCTAGTGTCCTTTCGATTCTGAAACTTGCAGGGAGCCGATATCCCGATCATGCGAATTTCAGAATCGGGACACCAGCCTGCGCGGGGAACCTGACGGGGCGGGGGAATGTCGCAAGTGGAACTCGTTGAGGAGGACGTCGTCAGGGGCATGTCGCTCCAGAGCTTCGCGGCGTCCGCCCTTTTTGAACGCACCTTCGACGAAGGCATGGCGCTGGTCGAAGAAACCGCGCGCTACCTCGACGGCCGTGGCCGCGACGAGTCGCGCACGCTGCCGCGCAAGGCGGCGCTCGTCTATGCCGGCGAGAGCATGCGCGTGACCACGCGCCTGATGCAGGCGGCAAGCTGGCTTCTCATCCAGCGCGCGGTGCAGGAAGGCGACATGACGCCCGAAGACGCGGCGTCGGAGCGCTATCAATTGGGCGCGCGCGAGATCTGCATGGGACGGCGCGAGGATGGGGCGGATATCCTGCCCGGGAAGCTGATCGATCTCCTGGAGCGCAGCGAAAGCCTCTATCGGCGCATCTCGCGGCTCGACGAGGTGCTGTTCCGCCGTAAGGGCCGCGCGCCGGGCGTGAAGACGCATTTCCAGCGCCTGGAAGCGGCTTTCGGCTCCGGTGCGCCGGGCGAGAGCGAGAAGCGCTAGGATTTCACGAAACCCTGGAACTTCTTGTTGAAGCGGGTCACACGGCCGCCGCGGTCGAGCAATTGCTGCTGGCCGCCGGTCCAGGCCGGATGCGTGGTGGGATCGATATCGAGGGTCAGCTTCTGGCCCTCCTCGCCCCAGGTCGTGCGCGTCTGGTAGGTCGTGCCGTCGTTCAGCGCCACCGTGACGAAGTGGTAGTTGGGATGAATATCTTTCTTCATCGGAGGTCTCCGCACGGCCTGCTCGGTGGGCGAGCCGGGGCTTATAGGCGATGGCCGGTTGGCTGGCAAGAACGGTGTCCAGAAGCGCCTGCGTTGGGCTATACGAGGGGCGGATTCCGCCGGATCGCACCCCATGTCCCAGACGGGCGAGGATTTTGCAGCCGAGGCCGCGCGCGTTGCCGCCGGCCGGCGTCCCTCGCGCGACGTAAGGCCGCTCCGCCAACTCCTGCCCTATCTCGCGCCCTATAGGGTGCACGTTGCCCTGGCGCTGCTCGCATTGCTGGCGGCGGCCAGCGCCACGCTTGTCGTGCCCGTCGCCGTGCGGGGCATGATCGATCACGGTTTTTCGGCGGCGAGCGCGGGCAACATCCGCGATTATTTTCTCGGCCTGATGGGCGTATCGGTTGTGCTGGGCGTCGCGACGGCCGTGCGCTTCTATTTCGTGACCTGGCTCGGCGAACGCGTGATCGCCGACATCCGCAAGGCCGTGTTCGGTCATGTGCTCGATCTCACGCCGGCCTTCTTCGAAATGACGCGCACCGGCGAGGTGCTTTCGCGTCTCACCGCCGATACGATGCTGATCCAGACCGTGATCGGGTCCAGTGCCTCGATCGCGCTTCGGAACATCGTGATCGTCGCGGGCGGCACGATTCTGATGATCGTGGCCGCCCCCGGGCTTTCGGCGATGGTGCTTTCGGGCGTCCCCCTCGTCGTGGGCGCGATCGTGCTGTTCGGGCGCCGCGTGCGGAACTTGAGCCGCTCCTCGCAGGATCGCGTCGCCGATACCAGCGCCATCGCCGGCGAGACGCTGAACGCGATCGCGACCGTCCAGGCCTTCACGCATGAGGATTTCGACCGCCGGACCTTCGCGGGCGCGGTGGAACGCGCCTTCGCGACCGCGATCCGCCGCGTGCGCACGCGCGCGGTCATGACGGCTTTCGTGATCGTGCTCGCCTTCGCGGGCGTCGTGGGCGTGTTGTGGGGCGGCGCGGTGCAAGTGCAGGGCGGGGGCATGAGCGGGGGCGCGCTCGGCCAATTCATCATCTATGCCGTGCTGGTCGCGAGCGGCGTGGGCGCGCTCAGCGAGGTATGGGGCGATCTCCAACGCGCGGCGGGCGCGACCGAACGTCTGATGGAACTGCTCGCGGTGGCGCCGCAGGTGCGCTCGGCGAGCCATCCCTCGCCGTTGCCGGTGCCGGCGCGCGGCGAAGTGCGTTTCGAGAACGTCGTCTTTCGCTATCCCGCGCGGCCCGACGCGCGCGCGCTCGACGGCTTTTCGCTCTCGCTCGCGCCCGGCGAGGGCGTGGCCCTCGTCGGTCCGTCGGGAGCGGGCAAATCGACCGTGCTGCAACTGGCCCTCCGGTTCTTCGATCCGCAGGAAGGGCGCATCCTCTTCGACGGCGTGAATGTCGCCGAGGCCGATCCGCGCGCGCTTCGCGCGCGCATCGCCGTGGTGGCGCAGGACCCTGTCATCTTCCACGGTACCATCGCCGACAACATCCGCTATGGCCGCCCCGAAGCGAGCGACGACGAGGTCCGCCGCGCGGCAATTGCCGCCGCCGCGCAGGAATTCATCGATCGCCTGCCGGACCGCTACGCCACGCCGCTCGGCGAACGCGGCGTGACGCTATCGGGCGGCCAGCGCCAGCGCATCGCGATCGCGCGCGCGATCCTGCGCGATGCGGCGCTTCTTCTTCTCGACGAAGCCACCAGCGCACTCGACGCCGAAAACGAAAGGCTGGTGCAGCGCGGCCTGGAAAATCTGATGCAGGGGCGCACCACCATCGTCATTGCCCATCGCTTCGCGACCATCCAGCGCATGAAGCGCATCGTGGTGATGGATCGCGGGCGGATGGTCGCCGAGGGAAGCCACGAGGCGTTGGTCACCGAGGGCGGGCTCTATGCGCGCCTCGCGGCGCTTCAGTTCGCGGCGGCCTGAAGTTGGCGATAGCTATCGGGACAGTTTGGGGTTGGGGGAAATCATGTCCATCTTGCGGATTGTTGGCGCCGTCTTGGGCGTCGTCGTTGTGGTTTTCGCCGTGCTGGTCGTGCGCCTGTTCTGGATCGCGGGTGCGTTCAAGACCTTGGAACCGCACTTCGACGGCACGTGCGAGAACGTGCCCGTCCCGCCCGGCCCTGAGGATCTCGTCGTCGATCGCGCGACGCGCAACGTCTTTCTGTCCTCCACGGACCGGCGCGCGATGCTGGCGGGCGGCGATGCGCGGGGAGATATCTATCTTCTGGCGCTCGGCGATCTTGCGACGGCCGTGCCGCTGACCCAGGGCGTGCCGGCCGATTTCCGTCCGCACGGGCTCAGCCTCTACGTCGCGCCCGACGGCGCCAAGACGCTGATGGCGATCAACCATCCCAAGGCGGGCGGCCATGTCGTGGAGTTCTACGACATGGCGGAAACGCCGCGGGACGACGGCACGGTCGGGGTTGCGCTCGTTCATCGGCGCAGCGTGGCGGGCGGCGCCATGCGCTCCCCGAACGACGTGGCGGCCAGCGGACCCGGCAGCTTCTACATCACGAACGATCATGGCAGTACGAGCGCGCTCGGCTTTCAGCTTGAGACCTATCTGGCGCTGCCGCGCGGCAACGTCGTGTACTTCGACGGCGCGGAGTTCTCGGTGGTGGCGGAGGGTTTCCGCTACGCCAACGGCATCGCGCTGTCGCCGGATGGCGGCCATGTCTATGTCGCCGAAACGACGGGCCATCGTCTTTCGAGCTTCGCCCGCGATGGCGCAACCGGCGCGCTCGATATCGCGGGCACGCTCGACATCGAAACCGGTCTCGACAATATCGACGTGGACGAGAACGGCGATCTGTGGATAGGCGCGCATCCCGATTCGATCGCCTTCCTCGGCCATGCTGGCGACGCGGCGAAACTCTCGCCGAGCGAAGTGCTCAAAGTGAAAACCGAGAACGGGATTCCCGTTTCGGCCGAACAGGTCTATCTCGATGCGGGCGATGAGATGTCGGGATCGAGCGTGGCCGTGGTCGTGGGCGGCAAGATGCTCGTCGGCGACGTGTTCGAGCCGAAAATCCTGGTGTGCGACTTGCCTTAGCTCGCGCGGACGAAGACGTCCACGCGGTCGGCCGTGCCGCCGTCGTCGGCGCCGCCGAGTGCGCGCACGTCGATGCGATCCGACGGCACGCCGCTCTCGATCAGGAGCGCACGGACCGCGAGCGCGCGCTTGAGCGACAGACGCCGTGCATTCGAGGATTTGTCGCCCCGCTTCCCGCCGAAAGCTTCGAGCTGAACGCGGCCCGCGCCGTTGCGCAGCGTGACGCTGAGATCGCCCGCGAGCGTGCGCAATTCCGAGACGGTCGAAGGCGCGGGTTCCACGGCATCGCCCGCGAACACGATCTCGGTGCGTTTGGCGAGCTTGGACTGCCGGCCCGTCTCCGCGCGGGTGGGTTCGATGCGCGCGGCGGTGACCGTTTCGCGCGGTTCGGCCCTCGGCTCGGGCGGGGGCACGCTCGGCTGCTCGGCCGCCGGGCTGGGCGGCGGCTCGGACGGGGGTTCGGACGCCGCTCGCGTGCCGGGCGCACGCACGACGACGTCGTTCGACGTGGGCGTCAGCGCGAAGGGCACGGCGGCGGATCGCGCAGCCACGCGCGCCTCGGACGCGGCCGGAGGCGGCGTCTCCTCGCGTCGCGGCTGGGCGGTGGACGTGACCGGGGCCTGGGGTCTCTCCCGCGCCGCCATCGCGGGCGGCGGAGCGCGATACGGCGTATCGGCCCGCGAAGATTCGCTTCTTCGCGATCCCGGCGGGACGAGCGTGATGCGTTCGGCGCGCGCGCCCGGCTGGAACAGGGGTGGCTGCACGCGAATGGCGGTGCCGCCCGGATAGTAGAGTACGTGGCCCGCGCCCAGTATGGCGTGCGGGTTCACGACGATGCCTTGGCCGGGATACATCGCATCCTGCGCCGCGGCGCCCGTCGCCGCGAACCCGATACAAGCCGCCGTCGCCATCAGCGCGCGTGCAAATCGCAAAGTCAGCAAATCGCGAATTCCTATGCGCTTATTCGCGTGGGCCCCGAGAATAGTGTCCGTTCTCACCGGCCACAACCGCCGCCGGACGTATTACCTGCCATCCCGGGTCCCTTTGAGAAGATCGAGGAACGGGCGGTGCAGCGCGTCATTGGCCGCGAGCACGTGGCCCCTGTCGAGAATCGCATCCCCGCCGTCGAGATCGGTTGCGGCTCCCCCCGCCTCGCGCACCAGAAGGATGCCCGCGGCCATGTCCCACGGCGAGAGACCGCGCTCCCAAAACGCGTCGAAGCGTCCGGCGGCGACATAGGCCAAGTCGAGCGAGGCCGCGCCGAAGCGCCGCACGCCGGCGCAGGCCGCCATCGCGGTTTCGAGCTCGGCCAGGAAGGTCCCATGCCCGTCCCTGCCGTGGAACGGCATGCCGGTGGCCACCACGGCCTCCTTGAGCACGGTGCGTGCGGCGACCCGCAACCGGCGGTCGTTCAGATAAGCGCCCATGCCGCGCTCGGCCATGTACAGTTCGTCGGTCACCGGATTGAAGACCAGCGCCGTGACGAGCTGCCCCTCGCGTTCCAGCGCGATCGAAATCGCGAAATGGGGGATGCCATGCAGGAAATTGGTCGTGCCGTCGAGCGGGTCGATGACGAAACGATGCGTCTTGTCGGGGCCCTCGATGACGCCCGATTCCTCGGCCAGGAAGCCGTAACCGGGCCGTGCCTTGGAAAGCTCCTCGATCAGGATGCGCTCGGTGCGCTGATCGGCGACGGAGACGAAATCGGCCGGCCCTTTTTTCGAGACCTGGAGATTTTCGATCTCGCCGAAATCGCGGTTGAGCGCGCGTCCCGCCTTGCGCGCCGCCGCGATCATCACGTTCATCGCGGGAGAAAGATACCGCATTACTCCGCGCGGCGAACGTAGGAGCCGTCCTCCGTCGCCACCACGATGCGCTCGCCCGCCGCGACGAAGGGCGGCACCATGGTGCGCAGGCCGTTCTCGAGCTTGGCGGGCTTGTAGGACGAGGCTGCGGTCTGTCCTCTCACCACGGGATCGGCCTCGACGACGGCCAGCGTCACATATTCGGGCAGCGAAATGCCGATGGGTTTGCCTTCATGGAGTTCGAGCACGACCTGCATGCCGTCCTGCAGGAACTGCGCGCGTTCGCCCACGAAGTCGGTCGGGATTTCGATCTGCTCGTAGGTTTCCGTATCCATGAACGCCAGCATGTCGCCATTGGCGTAGAGGTATTGGAAATCCTTCTGATCGAGGCGCACGCGCTCCACCGTTTCGGCGGCGCGGAAGCGGATGTTGAGCTTCGTGCCGGCCTGGACGTTCTTCATCTCGACCTGATTGTAGGCGCCGCCCTTGCCGGGCTTCACCGCCTGGGTCTTGATGACCGTCCAGAGCCCGCCCTCGTGTTCGAGGACCATGCCGGGACGCACCGCGTTGCCGTCGATTTTCATATGCGCGCGCTCACGCCGTTTCGCTAGTGTCGTGGTTTCGAAGTTCGCCCGGAGCTTGATATCAAGAATGGGGCGAACTTCGAAACCAAAACGACACTAGAAATCAATGGGTTGCTAGTGTCCTCACGATTCCGAAATTCGCCGGGAACCGATATAGCGATCATGCGAATTTCGGAATCGGGACACTAGATCGAATTGTCAAAAAGCGCGCGGGTTCTAGCAGGGGGGCTGCGAACTGGCAATCGGCGAAGAAAAGAGGGTATTGAACGCCAGCACCGCGGCTTCGGGCCCCGCCGCGTGGTTCCATACGCCCGACGACACGGCGAGGAAATCCGCGCCCGCCGCGATCAACGGCGCCGCGTTCTCGACCGTGATGCCGCCGATCGCGACGCATGGCACGATCATGGCCTCCGCCCAGGCGGAAAGCAGTTCGGGCTCGGCGCGCGTCCTGGCATCCTTGGTCATGGTCGGAAAGAAGGCACCGAAGGCGACGTAGTCCGCGCCGGCCTCGGCGGCCTCCATCGCCAGATGATAGGAGGCGTGGCAGGTGACGCCGACGATCGCGTCCTCGCCGACGGCCGCGCGCGCGTCCGCGTAGCCCGCATCCTCCTGGCCGATATGCACGCCGTCGGCGCCGAGTTTCGCCGCCAGGTCGGGCCGGTCGTTGAGGACGAAGGCCGCGCCCGCCTTTTGCACGATGGGCATCAGAATCTCGCCCGCACGCAGGATTTCGTCGTCGGAAAAATCCTTGAGGCGCAACTGCACGCAGGCCACGTCGCCCGCGCCAAGCGCGCGCTTCAACGTCTCGGCAAACGGCTTTGCCTCGAATTTGGGCGGCGTGATCAGATAGAGGCGGCAGCTCATCGGCTATCCGAGCAGATCGTGCTCGTCATAGACCGCCCAGTTGCTCTTGGTGCGGTCCATGTAATTCTCGTTGTCGGCAACGGCGCGCTTTCCTTCGGGAGTATCCCACGCCGCTTCGAACGCCGCGCGGTCCTCGAACCACAGCTCCGCGAGCGCGTCGAATTGTCGGGTGCCGGATTTTGCCGCGCCGTCGGGCCGCAGAATGTTCTGCGTGTATCGCTTGATCCCTGGAAGTGCGGCGACCAGCGGTCCGTGCACCTCGCGGAAATGACGCTCGAATTCGGCCCGGCCGAGATCGCGGCGTTTTTTGACGAACACCATGAATTTGATCATGTGCCGTTCGCCAGTTCGCTCACGCCGCCTTTTTCTCCAAATCCGGCTTCCATTGGCCGAGCGTGGCCAGCCCGTTCATGCGCGCGCGGTGCGCAAAGGCCGCCTGCGCGGACGCCGCGTTCTCCTTCTTGCCGGCCCAAGTCGTCTGCGGTGCGTGCTGCAGCGCGCGGCCGTAGGAGAAGGTAAGATTCCACGGCGTCGCGTAGCCCGCGTTCATCGCATTGAGATGCGCGGTCGCGTCCTCGTCGGATTGTCCGCCGGACAGAAACGCGATGCCGGGCACCGCGGCGGGCACCGAGCGCCTGAGCACGCGCACGGTCTTCTCCGCCACTTCCTCGACGCCCGCTTGGCTCGCGCATTTCTTGCCCGAGATCGCCATGTTGGGCTTAAGCACGATGCCTTCGAGCACGACGTTCGCGTAATAGAGCTGCTGGAAGACCTCCTTCAGCACCCATTCGCTCGCCATGGCGCAGGCGTCGATGTCGTTGTCGCCATCCATCAACACTTCGGGCTCGACGATGGGGACGATCCCGTTTTCCTGGCAGAGTGCGGCATAGCGCGCGAGCGCCTGGGCATTGGCATTGATGCAATTGAACGAAGGTTTGCGCCCTGTGGGATCGTATGTCGCGCGCCATTTGGCGAAGCGCGCGCCGAGGCCGTGATACGCGACGAGCCGTTCGCGCAACCCGTCGAGGCCTTCGGTCACCGTTTCGCCGTCGCTTCCCGCCAGCGGCTTGGCGCCCTTGTCCACCTTGATGCCGGGAATGGCGCCGGCCTCGGCGATGATCTTCACCAGCGGCGTGCCGTCGGCGGCCTTCTGGCGGATCGTCTCGTCGAACAGGATGACGCCCGAGATGCGATCGCGCATGGCGGGCGTGCGGAACAGCAGCTCGCGATAGTCGCGACGGTTGGTTTCGGTCGATTCCACATGAATCGCATCGAAGCGCTTCTGAATGGTGCCCGAGCTTTCGTCGGCAGCGAGAATGCCCTTGCCCTTCGCCACCATCGCGTTCGCGATCTTTGCCAGTTCCGCGATGTTCATCGTCCTCACCTTGCTATCTTTCGAGCGCCACGACGCCCGGTAGCGCGCGGCCCTCCAACCATTCCAGGAACGCCCCGCCGGCCGCCGAGACATAGGTCAAATCGTCGGCAACGCCCGCATGGGCAAGGGCCGCCACCGTATCGCCGCCGCCCGCGACCGAGACAAGCGCGCCCGATTTGGTGCGTTCGGCGACCGCCTTCGCCGCGGCGATCGTTCCGGCATCGAAGGGCGGCGTCTCGAAGGCGCCGAACGGCCCGTTCCACACCAGCGTCCTGGCATTTTGCAACGCCGCGACGAAGGCCTCAATGGTGGCGGGACCCACGTCCAGGATCATCTCGTCGGGCGCGACCCCATTGGCTGCTACCGTTCGATGGGCGGCGTTTGCCTTGAATTCCAGGGCGGCCACGACATCGATGGGGAGCAGGATCGCGGCGCCCGCGGCCTTCGCGGCCGCCAGGATGCGCCTCGCGGTTTCGAGATGATCGCGCTCGCAGAGCGATTTGCCGATCTCGAATCCCTGCGCCGCCAGGAAGGTGTTGGCCATCGCGCCGCCGATGACGAGCATGTCGACGCGCGTCACCAGGTTTTCCAGCAGCGCGATCTTGGTCGAGACCTTGGCGCCGCCCACCACCGCCATCACGGGACGCGCGGGTTTGCCCAGCGCCTTTTCCAAATGCTCCAGCTCCGCCTGCATGGCACGGCCCGCATAGGCCGGCAAAAGATGCGCGACACCTTCCGTCGAGGCGTGCGCGCGATGGGCGGCGGAGAACGCATCGTTGACGTAGAGATCGCCGAGCGCCGCCAGCGCCTTCGCCATCTCGGGGTCGTTCTTCTCTTCGCCCGCGTGAAAGCGTGTGTTCTCGAGAAGAAGAACTTGGCCGTCCGTCAGTTCGGCGGTCGCTCGGGCGGCTATGTCGCCGACACAATCGTTTGCGAACCCGACCGCGCGGCCGATCGTCTTTGCCAGCGGCTCCGCGATGGGTGCCAGCGACATGGCGGGAACGATTCTTCCCTTCGGCCGGTCGAAATGGGAAAGCACGATCACGCGCGCGCCCTTGTCCGCCAGCTCGCGGATCGTCGGCGCCTGGCGGTCGATGCGCGTCGTGTCCGTCACGCGCCCGTCCTTCATCGGCACGTTCAAATCCGCGCGCAGCAGCACGCGCTTGGATTTCACATCCAGATCGTCGAGGGTTTTGTACTTGGGCATCGCTCAGGCGATCAAACGAGCTTCCCCATCGCCACCGCCGTATCCGCCATGCGGTTCGAAAAGCCCCATTCGTTGTCGTACCAGGCGAGCACGCGCACCAGCGTGCCGTCCAGCGCCTTGGTCTGGTCGAGCGCGAACGAGGACGATGCAGGATTGTGGTTGAAGTCGGCGGAAACCAGCGGCGCGCTCACGATGTCGAGCACGCCCTTGAGCTTCTGCGCGGCTGCCTGCTTCATCGCCTCGTTGATTTCCTCGACCGTCGTGGCGCGCTTCGCCACGATCTTGAGATCGACGACGGAGACATTGGGCGTCGGCACGCGAATGGCCACGCCGTCGAGCTTGCCCTTGAGCTCCGGCAGCACCAGGCCCACGGCCTTCGCCGCGCCCGTCGAGGTCGGAATCATGGAAACCGCCGCCGCGCGTCCGCGATAGAGATCCTTGTGCAGCTGATCGAGCGAGGGCTGATCGTTCGTATAGGCGTGCACCGTCGTCATGAAGCCCTTGTCGATGCCGACCGTGTCGTTCAGCACCATCGCCACGGGCGCGAGGCAATTCGTCGTGCAGGACGCGTTGGAAACGACGACGTGATCCTTCGTCAGTTTCTGATGGTTGACGCCATAGACGATGGTGATGTCCGCCCCTTCGGCGGGCGCGGAAACGAGCACGCGCTTGGCGCCCGCCGCAAGATGCGCCGAGGCCTTTTCCTTCGACGTGAAGATGCCCGTGCATTCGAGCGCGATATCGACGCCCAGTTCCCTATGGGGAAGCTTGGCGGGGTCGCGTTCCGCCGTCACCTTGACCTTGTGGCCCGCGACGATCATGCGGTCGCCGTCGACGCTTACCTCGCCGGGAAAGCGACCGTGGACGGAATCGTAGCGCAGCAGATGCGCGTTCGTCTCGATGGGTCCCAGATCGTTGACGCCGACGATGTCGATATCCCTGCGTCCGGACTCCGCGATGGCGCGCAGCACGAGTCGCCCGATGCGGCCAAATCCGTTGATCGCGACGCGGATTGCCATGACGAAACCTCCTAGTCCTTCCTCTCGAGCTTGACGCGCGCGGCATCCGCCGCCGCCTCGGCCGTGATGCCGAAATGCTTGTAGAGGTCCTTGTGGGGCGCGCTGGCGCCGAAGCCGGTCATGCCGACGAAGCCGCCGTCCGATCCGATGTAACGCTCCCAGCCCTGCCGGCACGCCGCTTCGATGGCGATCTTGACGGTGCCCGCTCCCAAAGTCTCGGCACGATATGTTTCGGATTGTTCCTCGAACAGCTCCCAGCACGGCATGGAGACGACGCGCGCCGGCATGCCCTCGGCCTGCAACATGTCGCGCGCCTTGAGCGCGATCTCCACTTCCGATCCGGTGGCAAGGAACGTCACCTTCGCCGCGCCGTCGGCTTGGGCCAGTTCGTAGGCGCCCTTGGCGGATAGGTTTTCGTCCGCGTGGACGCCGCGTACGGTCGGCAGATTCTGGCGCGTGAGCGCGAGCACGCTGGGGCCCTGCTTGCGCGCGAGCGCGATCTGCCAGCATTCCGCGGTCTCGACCGCATCGGCCGGACGCAGCACCAGAAGATTGGGGATCGCGCGCAGGGCGGCCAGATGCTCGACGGGCTGATGGGTGGGGCCGTCCTCCCCGAGCCCGATGGAATCATGGGTCATCACATGGATGACGCGGATGCCCATCAGCGCTGCCAGCCGGATCGACGGCCGGCAATAATCGGAAAAGACGAGAAACGTGCCGGAATAGGGGATAAGCCCGCCGTGCAGCGCCATGCCGTTCATGGCCGATGCCATGGCGTGCTCCCGAACGCCGTAATGGATGAAGCGGCCCGCAAAATCGCCGGGCTTCACCTCCGCCATGTCCTTGGTGCGCGTGTTGTTCGAGCCCGTGAGGTCGGCCGAGCCGCCGACGGTCGTGCTCACATGCGCGTTCACGATCTCGAGCACGTTCTGCGAGGCCTTGCGCGTGGCGATCGCGGGTTTCTCCTCGGAGGTCTTCTTCTTGAGTGCTGCGAGCGCCGGCGCGAGACCGGCCGGCAGATCGCCGGAAAGCGCCGCGGCGAACGCCTCGCGTCCGGCGTGGGCGGCGTATCTCGTTTCCCAGGCCTGGCGCGCGACCGCCCCACGGCCGCCCAGCGCCCGCCAGCGCGCGAGCAGATCGCCCGGGATTTCGAACGGCGCATGCGTCCAGCCCAGCGCCTTGCGCGCGCCCGCGATTTCGTCGGCGCCGAGCGCCTCGCCATGCGCCTTGGCCGTGCCCGCACGCGTCGGCGCGCCGAACCCGATCACGGTGCGGCACGCGATCAGGCTCGGGCGGTCGGTGTTCTGCGCGCGCGCGAGCGCGAGCGCCACCTGATCGGCATCGAGACCGTCCACGCGCTCCGCGTGCCAGCCCATCGCCTCGAAGCGCTTGAGCGTGTCGGTCGAATCGGCGAGCGCGGTCGGCCCGTCGATGGAGATGTGATTGTCGTCGAACAGCACGATCAGCTTGGAAAGCTTGAGATGGCCCGCGAGGCTCGCCGCCTCGTGGCTCACCCCTTCCATCAGATCGCCGTCGCTCGCGATGACATAGGTCAAGTGATCGACAAGATCGCCGCCGAAGCGCGCGTTCATCATGCGCTCGGCGAGCGCCATGCCCACCGCATTGGCGATACCCTGGCCGAGCGGGCCGGTCGTGGTCTCGACGCCGGCTGGATGCCCGTACTCCGGATGGCCCGCGCAGGGGCTGCCCAATTGGCGAAAGCGCTTGATGTCGCCGAGCGTCGGGCTCCGGTAGCCCGTCAGATGGAGAAGCGCGTAGAGCAGCATCGAACCGTGACCGGCCGACAGCACGAAGCGGTCGCGGTCGGGCCAATCGGGCTTGGTGGGATCGAATTTGAGGAAGCGCGTGAAAAGAACGGTCGCGGCGTCGGCCATGCCCATCGGCATGCCCGGATGGCCCGATTTCGCGGCCTCGACCGCATCCATGGCGAGCGCCCGGATGGCATTGGCGAGCGTCCGTGTCTCGGCGGCCGAGGGCGCGTCCGTCGGCCCCGCGCCGCTCGAAGACGCGGAATTCGAGATCGGCGACACGGCGGCTTCGTTCATCGGGGCGGCGTCCCGGGGTGCGGGTGGCCTTAGCCATCCCTCCCGTCTCCCGTCAAGGGGCGATGCGGCGATTCGATCGAATCGCGCGCGAGGCGCGCCACCGGTGAATCGCACGCGAGGCGCGCCGTCGGCGAATCGCGCGTGAGGAACGCCGCCGGAGCGACATCGAGATCGATAAAGATGTTCCTATCTTCGTTTCCATCCCTGCCGTCTGGCGCGCTCGCGTTGACCCTTTCTTTGCCCTGCGCCTAAGGTGGCCTGGCGGGCGGGCGCTGAATTATGCAGAGGTAGCGCGATGAGCAGGCTCGATGTGGCGATGCAGCGATTCTCGGCGGCACTTGATACGCTCGAGGCGCGGATCAAGCTTCACCTCGAAACCGCCACGCCGGGCTCCGACGAAACACTTGCCCAGATGAGGGCCGAGCGCAACGAATTGCTCGCGCGCGTGGCCGAGCTCGAGGAGGACCGGAGCGCGATTTCCGGCTTGGCCGAGGAGGTCGAGGGCCGGCTCGACGGTGCGATCGCGGAAATCCGTGCGGTTCTCGGACGCAACTGAATCGGACGCCAGGGAGGAGCCTGCGATGCCGCTCGTCAATGTCATGGTCAACGCCCGGGCCTATACGGTCGCCTGCGACGAGGGCGAAGAGGGTCATCTGCGCGAACTCGCCAAGCTGCTCGACGCGCGCGTGCGCCAGCTCGTCGAATCGGTCGGCCAAGTGGGCGATGCGCGGCTGCTGCTGATGGCGGGATTGCTGATCGCCGACGAGCTGCATGAGGCGCTGGGCGAGCTCGCCACCAGGGAAAGCGACCTTGGCGGCCTCAAGGGCAAGCGTGCCAATATGGCGGAAAGGCGGGACGGCGAGGACAGCGGCACCGCCGAGATGATCGAAACGGCCGCCCGGCGCTTGGAGGACATTGCCGCCCGCGTCGCACGGGCATAGCTTGTACTCAAGGACGGTGCTGCGCCGCGCGTCAGGAATGCGATACCCAGGGGCCTTAATGGTACTCACCGGGAGCTGTCTCTGACCGGGGCCGTGGCCTCGGACATATGGCGCCCACCTGCTATGGCAGGCCCGTGAGGATCCATATTCCAACGGCGGTCGCGGCTCCGTCCCCTTCTTGCTTGATCCGCATGGGACGATGAGCACAGCGAACAAGCAGACATTGAGAGAAATGATGCGGACGACGCGCGCGATCCTCGCGGCCGAAGCGCCCGACGCCGCGACCCGCATCGTGGACAATTTCCGCAAGACCATTTCGCTCCAGCCCAATGCCTCTATCGCGGGCTATTGGCCGTTCCGCGACGAGCTCGACGTGCGACCCCTGCTGACTGCGCTCGCCGGACGCGGTCATGTCATCGCGCTCCCGCGCGTGCTGGGTTCGCGCAAGCCGTTGCAATTCCACAAATGGAGGCGCGAGGACCCCCTGGTCGTCAGCGTCTTCGGCGTCATGGAGCCCAAGGCCATCACCGCGATCATCACGCCGATCGTGATCCTGGTTCCGTTGCTGGCTTTCGACCGCGAAGGCTATCGTCTGGGTTACGGCGCGGGCTATTACGACATGACCCTGGCCGCGCTCCGGCGCGAACGGCCGGTGAACGTGGTCGGCATCGGCTATGCCGGTCAGGAAGTCGATCGGCTGCCGCGCGAGCCGCACGATCAGCGGATGGATTGGATCGTGACCGAAAAGGCCGCGCGCCGGATGGAAGGCTAGGCGTGCGGATTCTGTTCTTGGGCGACGTGGTGGGCCGCGCGGGCCGCGAAGCGGTGGGCGCGGAATTGCCGTCCCTGCGCGAGCGCCTTCGCGCCGACATCGCCATCGTCAATGCCGAGAACGCGGCGGGCGGCTTCGGCGTGACGCGCGCCGTCGCCGACGAACTGTTCGCAAGCGGCGCCGACGTGCTCACCACCGGCAATCATTGGATGGACCAGCGCGAGGTGCTGAGCTTCATCGCCGACGAGGATCGTCTCCTGCGCCCGCGCAATTTTCCCGCCGGCACGCCGGGCAAGGGCGCCAATCTCTATGCCGCCAAGTCGGGCGCGCGCGTGCTCGTCGTCAATGTGCAGGGGCGCGTGTTCATGGACGCGCTCGACGACCCCTTTGCCGCCGTCGAGGCGGAGCTGGCCGCGTGTCCTCTGGGCGAGGGCGCCGACGCCATCGTCATCGATATGCATGCCGAGGCGTCGTCCGAGAAGATGGCGATGGGCCAGTTCTGCGACGGGCGCGCGAGCTTCGTCGTCGGCACGCATTGGCATGTGCCCACGGCGGACGCGCAAATTCTGCCCTTCGGCACGGCCTATCAAACCGATGCGGGCGCCTGCGCGGATTACAATTCCATTATCGGCATGGACAAGGAAGAGCCCCTCCAGCGCTTCACGCGCAAGATGCCGGGCGGACGCATGACGCCCGCTGACGGTCCCGCGACGCTCTGCGGCGTGTTCGTCGAGACCGACGACAAGACCGGTCTTGCCAAATCGATCGCGCCGGTGCGCGTCGGCGGGCGGTTGAAACCCACGCTGCCGGAGTTCTAAGCCGCTGCCTGAAGGGATTTGGCGCCGTCCATCCCATCGAGCACGCAGGCCGCCGCGTGGACGACCGAGGCGATCCGCACCGCGGTCTGGATTTCCTCGGCCGTCGCGCCGTGCTGGCGCAGCACCTTCTCGTGGGAATCGATGCACATGCCGCAGCCATTGATGGCGGAAACCGCGAGCGACCACAGCTCGAAATCCTTCTTCGCGACGCCCGGCTTCGCCATCGCGTTCATGCGCAACTTCGCGGGCATCGCGCGGTAAAAGTGCCCGCGGCCGGCCAATGGAGGCGTGGCAAGCCGCGGGCGTTCGGCAAAGTCAGGCGGCGGGTTTGAGAACCTCGTCGCCCTTCTGCCAATTGCATGGACACAGCTCGTCGGTCTGCAGCGCATCGAGCACGCGCAGCACTTCCTGCGGATTGCGGCCGACCGAGAGATCCGTGACATAGGCGAAACGGATGATGCCTTGCGGATCGACGATGAACGTGGCGCGCTTGGCGACGCCTTCGTCCGCATCCAGGATGCCGAGCGCCGCAGAAAGCTCGCGCTTCACGTCGGCCAACATCGGGATGGCGATGTCGCGGAGATCGGCGTGGCTTTGCCGCCAGGCGAGATGGACGAATTCGCTGTCCGTCGAGACGCCGTAGACGACCGCGTCACGGTCCGCGAACTCGGGCGCGAGCTTCGCGAAGGACGCGATCTCGGTCGGGCAGACGAAGGTGAAATCCTTCGGCCAGAAGAACACGATCTTCCATTTGCCGGCGTCCGACCGGCCTGTCAGATCGGCGAAAGCCGTCTTGGGATCGGTTGAAACTACCGCTTTCACGGCGAAATCGGGAAATCTGTCTCCAACGCTCAGCATGGTTCCGGCTCCTCGGGGTTCGCCTATATATGCAAATTAGAATTATTATAAGAAATGTCAAGAACCGGAAGCGATGCGCGTCGGCCCGCCTCGGTGCCATTTGTCGCAAGCGTGGATTTGGGCGCCTGCGGGCCGTGCCGGGAACGCTCTTGAAACCAGGCTGACCGCCCGGCTATTTCAGCGCCGGTTTCGCACGCGAGGGGCCATGGCCGGCCATTCCCAATTCAAGAACATCATGTTCCGCAAGGGGCGCCAGGACGCTCAGCGCTCCAAGATGTTCTCCAAGCTCAGCCGCGAGATCACCGTCTCGGCGAAGCAGGGCCTGCCCGATCCCGGGCACAATCCGCGGCTCAGGGCCGCCATCATCGCCGCGCGTGCGCAGAACATGTCCAAGGACGTCATCGAACGCGCGATTCGGAAGAGCCAGGGCTCCGACGCGGAGAGCTATGACGAGGTGCGCTACGAGGGGTTTGGACCGGGCGGGGTCGCCATCATCGTCGAGGCGCTCACCGACAATCGCAACCGCACGGCGGCCGACATCCGCGCCGCGTTCTCCAAATATGACGGCGCGCTGGGCGAAACCAATTCCGTCGCCTTCATGTTCGCGCGCGTGGGCCATATCGTCTATCCGAAGGACAAGGGCGACGACGACGCGATGCTGGAAGCCGCCATCGAAGCCGGCGCCGACGAATGCGCCTCGACGGAAAGCGGGCACGAATTCCTCTGCCGCTTGGAGGATTTCGCGAGCGTGCGCGAGGCGCTCGAGGCCAGGTTGGGCGAGCCGCAATCGGCCGGCATCGTGTGGCGGGCGCAGAACAACGTGGCGGTCGACGAGCGCACGGGCGCCAGCCTGCTCAAGCTGCTCGACGTGCTCGACGATCACGACGACGTGCAGAACGTCTATGCCAATTACGAGATGAGCGACGCGCTGATGGAAAAACTCTCTGCGGCGTGAAGGTCACTCCGCGACGATCGTCCCCGTCGCCAGATTGACGCGCACCTTTGCCGTGCCGTGCTTGCTTTCGATCCCGTCGACATAGAGCGAATAGGGAAACACGATCAGCAGGCCCTTGTTCGGGTCGTAGCGCGCCGTCAACTTGTCGAAGGCGATGTCCTGAAAACCCATCTCGTCATGATCGCCGACGACGCGGCAGAGCGGGCCGAGCGCGTCCTCGCCCGGATCGGGTGCGATGATCAGCAGAAGGGTGCTGCAGCACACGGGCTCGCCGAACGTGTCGAGATACGCCACACGCACTTGGCCGTTGTAGAATGTCCTGGCGTTCTTCTCCCAGGGTTCGACAATGAACTGCGCGTTGGCCGACCAGCCGCATTCGCGGACTTCGACGGCGGAGGCCGTTCCGGCGGCGGCGATGAAGCCCAGTGCCGCCAAGCCGGCGGCCACGATCCGGTGCACGCGGAAAATCCTCTGCTTCGCGCGGCGTATTGTACGGAATAGTTCGGGCGGGCGCCTCGAATCGTTTATGGTCGGCCGAACAGAAGGAGTACGGACGGCGCGATGTCCGGCGAACCCATGCGAATCCTCGGCCTCGATCCGGGCCTCACGCGCACCGGCTGGGGCCTGATCGCGGTCGCCGGCAGCAGGCTTTCCCATATCGCGAACGGAACGCTGGCGACGAGCGCCGCGATGTCTCTAGGCGCGCGTCTCGCCGCGCTGCATGAAGGATTGAACGCCGTGATCGCCGAACACGCACCCGACGCCGCCGCGATCGAACAGGCCTTCGTCGCCAAGGATCCGGCCGCGGCCTTGAAACTCGGCCATGCCCGCGCGGTGGCGCTGCTGGCTGCCGCCCAGGCCGGGCTCGAGATCGCCGAATACGCGCCCAACCACGTCAAGAAATCCGTCGTGGGCTCCGGTCACGCGGCGAAGGAACAAATCCAGGCCATGGTCGCGCGCCTGCTTCCGGGCGTGCGCATCGACGGCGCCGACGCGGCGGACGCGCTGGCCGCGGCCATCGCGCATGCCCATCTCGCGGGCACACGCGCGCGCATCGCACGCGCGCTGAAGGCCGCGTCATGATCGGCAAACTCACGGGCCGGGTCGATTTCATTGCCGCCGATCATGTCGTGATCGACGTGAACGGGGTCGGCTATGTCGTGCATTGCCCGGCGACGACGCTCTCGAAGCTCCCCGCGCCCGGCGGACAGGCGAGCCTCGCCGTCGAGACCCGCGTGAGCGAGGACGCCATCCGCCTCTATGGCTTCGCCTCGACCGAGGAGCGCGAATGGTTCCGCCTGTTGCAGACCGTGCAGGGCGTGGGCGCGCGCGTGGCGCTGGGTGTTCTCTCGACGCTCTCGGTGCGCGAGCTCGAGCGCGCGGTGGCGCTGGGCGACAAGGCCGTCATCGGGCGCGCCCAGGGCGTGGGACCGAAGCTCGCGCTCCGGATCGCGACCGAGCTCAAGGATAAGGCGCCCGCCATCATCCTGCGCGGGCACCCGGCCAATGGGACCATGGGCGTCGCGCATGCCGCCCGCCCGGCCGAGGCCGACGCGGTCGCCGCCCTTGTCAAGCTCGGCTATTCTCAAGGCGTGGCGGCGGAGGCGGTCATGCGCGCCGGGAGCGAAACCGGCGATGCGGCCCTCGAAACGCTCATCCGCGAAAGCTTGCGGGCGATGGGGCGTGGTTGACCCGAAGCACAATTTGTCTTACGTCTTACTGTAAGAGGTAAGCATTATGACAGGCACGGCCTACTCCAAGATCACCTCCAAGGCGCAGACGGTCATTCCCCGTGAGGTGCGGGCGCGACTGGGGCTGAAACCCGGCGATCGCCTCAAATATTGCCTGACACGGAAGGGCGTACTCATCGAAAAGGCGGAAGCCGAAGGGGATGATCCTTTCGCCACCTTCACCGAATGGTCGAGCGAGGCCGACGAGCGTGCCTACAAATCGCTCTGACGACTACGCCGCCTTCGACGTCGTCGTCGTGCCCTTTCCTTACGCGGACCGGCTCATAGAAAAACGGCGGCCCGCGATCGTCGTCAGCATCCCCGAACTGGCGTCCGAATATGGTTTGGCCTGGCTCGCAATGGTCACCAGTGCCGACAATCGGCGCTGGGAGTGCGATATCGTGGTGGCGGATTTGAAGGCTGCGGGTCTTCCGGCGCCATCGCTGGTCCGTCCGGCAAAGATTGCGACGGTGGACGTCGCGCGTATCGTTCGGCGGATAGGCGCATTGGGCGAACGGGATCGGAACGGTCTTGCGGAGCGAATGCGGAGCTTTCTTGGATAGATGAAAGAAGTTGGGTCAACGCCAGGCAAGATAGCGTTCCAAGCGCCTCTCCGCGAAAGCTTGCGGGCGATGGGGCGGTAAGCTATATTCTGACTAGTCTGACTAGTCTGATTAGGTAGGAACCTCCGATGAGGCATTGGGCGCTGCAGGACGCCAAGGCGCGGCTCTCCGAACTCGTCCGCGCTGCCGAGAAGGAACCGCAGATCATCACCCATCGCGGCGTGCCGAAGGTCGAGGTGCGCGCAGTCGGGACGCGGTCCACTAGGAAGGGCAGACCGATGACGTTGCTTGAAGCTTTGCAGGCGTGTCCGTACGAATTCGAGATTCCGCCTCGAAAACGCGAGCGCGAACGCGATATCGGTCTGTGAGTTTTCTGCTCGACACATGCGTCCTGTCGCACGGCTCCAAGCGCGATCGCGACGAGGGCGTGGAGTTTTGGCTGCGGCACACGCCCGACGAGAACAAGCATGTCAGCGTGATTTCTCTCGGCGAAATTCAATTTGGCATCGGTTGTCTGCCGCCTGGCCGAAAGCGGTCCGAACTCATGGCGTGGTATCGGCAGATCGTGCGTCCGGCCATGGCAGGGCGCGTGCTTCCGTTCGACGAATCGGTCGCCGAACGATGGGCGGAGATGAGAGTTCGCTACCGCGACGCATCCATCTTAGATTGCCAGATCGCAGCGACCGCCTTCGTCCACGGGTTCACGATCGTCACCCGCAACGTGAAGGATTTCGCCTTCGAGGGCCTTGCCGTCTTCAACCCGTGGAGGCGCTAAGGCACACTGGCGTTCCAGGAGATTCGCCTGCATGCCCGCAGCCAAGACCAAATCCGATGCTGATCGTCTTGTCGCGCCCGAGCGCGGCGAGGAGGACGCGCTGGAGATGGGACTCAGGCCCAAGCGCCTTTCCGAATTCGTCGGCCAGAAACAGGCGCGCGAAAATCTCGAAATCTTCATCCGTGCGGCCAAGACGCGCGGCGAACCGCTCGACCACGTGCTGTTCTCGGGCCCGCCGGGCTTGGGCAAGACCACGCTCGCCCAGATCGTGGCGCGCGAATTGGGCGTGAATTTCCGCGCGACCTCGGGCCCCGTGCTTGCGCGCGCGGGCGATCTCGCCGCCATCCTCACCAATCTCGAAGCCAAGGACGTGCTCTTCATCGACGAGATCCACCGGCTCAATCCGGCGGTCGAGGAAATCCTCTATCCGGCGATGGAGGATTACGAGCTCGATCTCATCATCGGCGAAGGCCCCTCGGCGCGTTCCGTGAAAATCCAACTCGCGCCCTTCACGCTGGTGGGCGCCACCACCCGCTCGGGCCTCATCACCACGCCGCTGCGCGATCGCTTCGGCATTCCGGTCAGGCTCAATTTCTACGAGGCGTCCGAGCTCGTCGAGATCGTCGCGCGCGGCGCGCGTGTGCTGGGCCTGTCGCTCGAACCCGACGGCGCGGCCGAGATCGCCCGGCGCGCGCGCGGCACGCCGCGCATCGCGGGGCGCCTTCTGAAACGCGTGCGCGATTTCGCGGGCGTGGCAGGCGCCAAGACCATCGACCGCGCCGCCGCCGCCGATGCGCTGACGCGGCTCGAAGTGGATTTGCGCGGACTCGACGCGTTCGACCGGCGCTATCTGAAACTCATCGCCGAAGGCTTCGGCGGCGGACCGGTGGGCGCGGAAACGATCGCCGCAGCCCTCGGCGAGCCGCGCGACGCGATCGAGGAAATCATCGAGCCCTATCTCATCCAGCAGGGCTTCGTGCAGCGCACCCCGCGCGGGCGCCTTCTGACGGGCGCGGCCTTCGCCCATCTCGGGCTTCCCGCGCCCGCGCGCGATCCCTCGCAGTTCGGCCTTTTCGACGCGAACGGCGATGGCGAAGCCTAGGCCGCGTGGACATATTCCTCGCGAGCCGCGATGGAGGCGGAAATGACCGGATGGCAGGAAAGAAGCGCGGGGCGTATCGGCAATACGGCCAAGCTTCTTGACGCCCCAGCCGGTCATTTCCGCCCCATCCCGCAGGGACGCGCCGCTTTTGCCCGCCCGGTTCGTCGCCGGCCTTGCCCGTACTGCCCGGTACGCGCTGCGGCCGGCTCCTGCCGGAACGGGCAAAATCGGCAGCGTCGCGGCCGTGACGAATATGTCCACGCGGCCTAACCCGCCCACAAGCGGCTGGATGGACGGGCACTTCCACGTCCTTCCGCTGCGCGTCTATTACGAGGACACGGATTTCTCCGGCGTCGTCTATCACGCGAATTATCTGCGCTACATGGAGCGCGGACGATCCGAATTCCTGCGTCTGGCGGGCGTCCATCACACGGCCATGCTCGACGGGACGGAGCCCATGGCATGGACAATTCGCCGCGCCGTGCTCGACTACAAGAAACCTGCTCGCGTCGACGATGCGCTCCTGGTGCGCTCGCGGATCACCCATCTCTCCGGCGCGCGCATGACGATCGAGCAATCGGTCTGGCGCGGCGACGACTTGCTGGTGTCGGGCCATGTCGAGGCCTGCATCATCACGCTCGCGGGCAAGCCGCGGCGGATCCCGGCGGAGATCGCCGCCAAGCTGACTGCGCTCGGCGGCCCGGCCAAACCCTAGCGCGACAAGACCGCGCACGGGTTCCCGGCCCGGCAACGCCATTGAAACCATTTCGCGCCCAAATTCGGCCAAACTTGAAGGGCTTGGTGACCTGGGGCCGATGCTCCTGGCACCGGTCGGAGGGGGCTCGCGGGGGGCTGGAGAGACGCCGCGAGCGCAATGAGGGCTGCTCATGACATTCTTGCGTGCCGTCGCCGCGGCGTTGACGGCGTTTGTCCTGGTCCTGGCACTGGGGATCGCGCCCACGATGGCGCAGGCCCGCCCGCCGTCCGCCGCGCCGACCCCGCCGCCCGCGGAATCCCAGACGCTCGGCGCGCCGACCCAAGCCGTCGATCTGACGCTGATCGGCGCGCAGAGTTCGGCCATGGATCAGGCCTTCACGCCCTGGGCGCTGTTCCTGCGCGCCGACATCGTGGTGAAGGCGGCGATGGCGATCCTTCTGATCGCGTCCTTCTGGTCCTGGGCGCTCATCATCCAGAAATGGATCGCCTATGGCGGCCTCAAGCGGCGCTTCGACAAGTTCGAGCAGACCTTCTGGTCCGGTCGTTCGCTCGACGATCTTTATCAGCAATATGTTCCGCGCACGGAGAATCCGCTGGCCGTGCTGTTTGTCGCCGGCCTGCGCGAATGGAAGCGGGCCTTCGAGCATGGCACGCCCGCGCCGGCGGCGCTCATGGGCGCGCGCGACCGCGCGCAGAAGGCGATGGCGGTCACCATCCAGCGCGAATTGACCCGTATCGAGAAGGGTCTTGGCTTTCTCGCGACCGTGGGCTCGACCGCGCCCTTCATCGGCCTGTTCGGCACGGTGTGGGGCATCATGAACTCGTTCCGCGCGATCGCAGCGCGCCACGACACGACGCTCGCCGTGGTCGCGCCGGGCATCGCCGAAGCGCTGTTCGCCACCGCGTTGGGTCTTCTGGCCGCGATTCCCGCTGTCGTTTTCTACAACAAGTTCGTCAACGACGCCTCGGGCTTCGCCGGGCGGCTCGACAATTTCGCCGAGGAGCTCTCCGCCGTGCTTTCGCGTCAGCTCGACGAAAGGTCGCGCTGATGACGGTCAGCTTCCTCAACGGCAAAGGCACGCGTGGCAACGGCGGACGTCGGCGCAGCCGGCCGATGTCGGAAATCAATGTCACGCCTTTCGTCGACGTGATGCTCGTGCTCCTCATCGTGTTCATGGTCACCGCGCCGCTGCTCACGGTCGGCGTTCCGGTCGACCTGCCGAAGACGAAGGCGCTCGCGCTCGGCCAGGATCGCGAACCGCTCGCGGTGACGATCGACAAGGACGGACGGATATTCCTGCAGAACACGGCGGTGGGCATCGACGAGCTGGTGCCACGGCTCGAAGCGATCGCCGCCAATGGCTATGAACAGCGCATCTTCGTGCGCGGAGACGCGTCTGTCGGATACGGCAAGGTGATGGCGGTGATGGGAATGATCGGCGCAGCCGGCTTCACGCGCATCGGCCTTGTCACCGATACGGAAAAGAAACCGGCGAACTGAAGGTGACATGCGTATCGGCATCATCGGTTCGGCCGTCCTGCACGCGGTCGTGATCGGGGCGACGATGGTCGCCTTTCCCCGCACGCTCGACTTCGCCTCGCAGGACGTGCCCTACGTGCCCGTCGAACTCGTGACCGTCGCCGAAGTGACCAATATCGCGGCGCAGGTGAAGGACGAGCCCGAACCGGAGCCTAAGGAGCCCGAGGTTCCGCAGGAAATCGCGCCGGAGGAGATGATCGCGGCGCTCGAGCCCGAGCCGGCCCCGATCGAACCCGAGGCCGCTCCCGCGGAACCCGAGGAGAAAAAGGCCACGCCCGCCAAGCCCGAGCCGCGCCAGAAACCCAAGCCCGAGAAGAAAAAGCAGGAATTCAATCTCGATCGGATCCTCGCCGATCTGGAAAAAAAGCCGAAGGCGGCTTCTGCCTCGAATGCGACAAAATCGGACCGCATACAAAAGGGCTTCGGCGCCCAGAGCGCGATGACGATGAATATCCAGGACGCCATGCGCAACCAGATCAAGCCGTGCTGGAACGTTCCGGCGGGCGCGCCCGAACCCGAAAAGCTGATCGTCGCGGTCGACATCCATCTCGCGCCCGACGGATCGATCGCCCGCGCGCCCGAACTTTCGCGCGAAACCGAGGCCGCCGCCGCCGGCAACGCGTTCATGCGGACCGCAGCCGAGAACGCGTTGCGCGCCATCCATGTCTGCGCGCCCTACAACCTGCCCCCCGAAAGCTACAGCGTATGGAGCGATCTTCAGGTCGTCTTCGATCCCAGCAAGATGGTAGGACGATGAACCTCATGACCCGGCGTTTCCTTTCCCGCTTCTCAGGCGCGCTCGCGCTTCTCGCCATGTTCGCGGCGTCCGCCGAGGCGGCGCTGGAGATCCGCATCGAGGAAGGCGTGATGGAGCCGCTTCCGATCGCGATCCCCGATTTCGTGGGCGCTCAGCCGTCCGATGCCGCGGTCGGGCGCGATATCGCGGGCGTGATCCGCGCCAATCTCGAACGTTCCGGCCTGTTCCGGCCGCTCGATCCGCGCTCCTATATCGAGCAGATCGGCGACATCAACGTGCCGCCGCGCTTCGGCGATTGGCGCATCATCAACGCGCAGGGCCTCGTCACCGGTCAGGTGGCCACGCAACCCGACGGGCGGCTGCGCGTCGATTTCCGGCTGTGGGATATCTTCGGCGAATCCCAGATGATCGGACTGCAATATTTCACGACGCCCGAAAACTGGCGGCGCATCGCCCATCTGGTCTCGGATGCGATCTATGAACGCATCACGGGCGAGAAGGGCTATTTCGACACGCGCATCGTCTTCATCGCGGAAAGCGGCCCCAAGGGCAATCGGCGCAAGCGGCTCGCCGTCATGGACCAGGACGGTGCCAACCCGGTGTTTCTCACCCAGGGCGACTATCTGGTTCTGACCCCGCGCTTCAATCCGACCGCGCAGATGATCGGCTACATGTCCTACATCCAGGGCAAGCCGCGCGTTTACCTGTTCGATCTCGAAACCGGCCGCCAGGAGATGCTGGGCAATTTCCCGAACATGACGTTCAGCCCGCGCTTCTCGCCCGAAGGCAGCCGCGTGGTCATGACCCTCGAGCAGAACGGCAATTCCGACATCTATGTGATGGATTTGCGCACGCGCGGCGCGTCGCGGCTGACGAGCGATCCCGGCATCGATACCGCGCCCAGCTTCTCGCCCGATGGCGCGCGGATCGCTTTCGAATCCGATCGCGGCGGCAGTCAGCAAGTCTATGTCATGAACGCCGACGGATCGGATGCTCGTCGCATCAGCTTCGGCGAGGGCCGCCACGGCACGCCCGTCTGGAGCCCCCGCGGCGACCTCGTCGCCTTCACCAAGATCGCGAATGGCGCGTTCCGCATCGGCGTGATGCGTCCGGACGGGTCCGGGGAACGCGTGTTAACCAACGGATGGCAGGATGAGGGCCCGACTTGGGCTCCGAACGGCCGTGTCATCATGTTTACCCGAACGACACCGTCGGGCCCGGGCGGGCGCGGCGGCGGCTCGACCATCTGGTCGGTCGATGTCACGGGACGCAACCAAAGACAGGTTTTGACGCCCGGCGACGCCTCCGATCCGGCGTGGTCGCCCTTGATCCAGTGACGACGAATTTCTACAATTTGGAACCTTTGCGCGCCGGCAGGGATTAAGGGGGGGCGCAAGACAGATGAGGGTGCGCGTTACCCAATTCTCGCGCAGCCTGCGCACCCAGGCGAGCGCGTGCAACGGAGTTGCTCGAAAATGTTGAAGTTTGGGACCAGTGCGAAGCTGGCGGCCGTAGCGGCTGCGCTGCTTCTTGCCGCCTGCGCGTCGAAAAAGCCGGCTGAAGTCGCGCCGCCCGTGGCGGCGTCGGAAACCATCGCGCCGGGCAGCGCGCGCGATTTCGAAGTCAATGTCGGGGACCGCGTCTTCTTCGATTATGATCGTTACGATCTCGATGGCAACGATCAGGCCACGTTGCAGAAGCAGGCGGCTTGGTTGAACAAGTACCCGTCGGTGATGATCAACGTCGAGGGGCATTGCGACGAACGCGGTACGCGCGAATACAACTTGGCGCTCGGTGCGCGCCGCGCGAACTCGGTGAAGGAATTCCTGGCCAGTCTCGGCGTCAGCCGCAGCCGCATGGAGACGATCTCCTACGGCAAGGAAAAGCCGACCTGCGTGGAATCGAACGAGGCGTGCTGGGCGCAGAATCGCCGCGGCGTGAGCCTGATCACGGGCGGCACCACGTCCTGACGGGGCAGCGCTCGCGAACGACTCAGGGGGAAAGGGCGCTTTCGGGCGCCCTTTCTTGCGTCGAGGCCGCGACCGGGACCGGGACGCGGTCGCAGGGACGATCCGCAGCCGGACGTTAACGCCGGCCGCTCAAAATTCGGCCATGTTCTGGGTGTGCAGTGCCGGCCCATGTGCTGTCGTCGCGCTCGCCGCACCGGTGATCGCGCGGCCTTAACTCTTGGATTCGACACTCTTGGATTTGACGGATGAACGACCATGAATGACCAGCGCGTGGAGAGCGGCGGCGGATCGATCTCGTGGCGCGCGCTGCAATCGGCCGCGATCGCGGTTCTATTCCTTCTGCCGGTTCCCGCCTCGGCCCAAGGCGATGCGGAGCTTTCGCGGCGCCTTGACCGCATCGAGCGCGACATGCGCGATCTGCAGGCCGAGATCTTCCGCAATGCGGGTGCGAGCTATCGCCAGCCCGGCGCCATACAATTGCGGCCCGACATGAGCGAGGCCGAGATGGCGCCGCTCGCCCAGCGCGTGGGCGATATGGAACAATCGCTGCGCCGCCTCACCGGTCAGGTCGAGGAAATGAGCCATCGCCTGCGCCAGATCGACGAGCGCCTCGTGCGCACCCAAAAGGAAATCGACTATCGCTGGCAGACCAATCTCGCCGAACCGCCCGCGCCGCCATCCGTCGAGCAGGCACCGATGGCCGATGGCGGATTCAACGCGCCCGCCGAGCTTTCCGCGGCGACGCCGATGGAACCCGCGATGCAGGGTTTCGAGGAGCGCGTGACGCTCGTCTACCCGCCAGATCAAACCGCCGCGCCCGCGCAGGGCTCGCTCGGCACGCTTGCCGGCGCCGATCTCAACCGCCTGCCTCAGCCTAAGCCCGGCGTCGCGGCTCCCGATTTCGGCGCGCCGATGACCGCGCCGCGGCAGCGCGAAGTCGCCGCACTCGGCGATCCGCGGGCGGAGTACGACACGGCGATGGACCTTCTGGCGCGCGCGCAATACGGTCCGGCCCGCGAGGGCTTTCGCGGCTTCGCCGACGCGCATCCCGATCACGAACTGGCCCCGCAGGCTCTATATTGGAGCGGCGATATCGCGTTCGTGCAAAAGGAGAACGCCGAGGCCGCGCGCGCCTTCGCCGAGCTCCTGAAGAAATACCCCAAGAGCGCGCGCGCGCCGGAAGGCATGCTGAAGCTCGGCCTCGCCTTGTTCGAGCTCGGCCAGAAGCAGGAAGGTTGCACGACTCTTGGCGCGCTCTCCGCGAAATATCCCGAAGCCGGCCGGACGGTCACGAGCCGCGCGAACGCCGAGCGAAAAAAGGCCGGCTGCTAGAAAGCGCCCGGCCAAGGCGAAAATCGCCCGTGAACTCGAAGCGCGCTTCGCGCGCGCGATGGCGGCGGTCGATCCGGCCTTTCCGGCCGCGGTCGCGGTATCGGGCGGGGGCGACTCGCTCGCCCTCATGCATCTCCTGGCCGATTGGGCGCGCGCCAGGCGCGTCGCGGCGCCGCTCGTTGTCATCGTCGATCATCGGCTCCGGCGCGGTTCGGCCGCGCAGGCCCGGCGTGCGCGGGCGCGCGCGCGCGAAGCCGGTCTCGAGGCACGCGTTCTTCCGCGCCGCGGGCCCGCCCCCGAATCCGATATCGAAGGGGCCGCGCGCGCGGCGCGCTACCGGTTGATCGGAGAATGGGCGCGCGAGAAGAACGTGCGTACCGTCTTCGTCGCCCATACGCTGGAGGACCAGGCCGAGACCTTCCTCATGCGGCTCGCGCGCGGATCGGGCCTCGACGGGCTGACCGCGATGCGCGTGCTGGCGCCTTATCCGCTGGCGGAGTTCGCGGACGTGGCGCTGGCGCGCCCGCTCCTCGCCGAGCGTCGGGCCGATCTGCGTCTCTATCTCGCGGCGCGCGGGATCGCCTGGCACGACGATCCGATGAACGCGGATCCCAGATTCGCGCGCGTGCGCATGCGCGCGCTCCTGCCCGTGCTCGAGGAAACCGGCATGTCGGCCGCGCGCATCGCGGCGGCGGCGGCGCATCTCTCGCGCGCGCGCGATGCGTTGGAGCTGGCGACGGACGTGTTTCTGGCGCGCGCCGCGGTCGAGACCGGGGAGGGTGCGGTGGCGCTCGACGCCGAAGCCTTCGCCGCCGTGCCGCGCGAAGTGGGCCTGCGCGCGCTCGCTTGCGTGCTGATGGGGGTGGGCGGGGCGGCCTATCGTCCGCGCTTCGAACGGCTCAGTGCCCTGCTCGATGCGATCGCGCAGGATGCGCTCGGCGGCGGGCGCACGCTCGGGCATTGCCGCCTCGCGGCCGCGCCCAAGCGGTTGCGGCATTTCGGTCCGGCCACGCTGATCGTCGCGCGTGAAAATCGCGGGCGGATGACTTAAAAGGCGCGCATGGCCCTTTCGGTAATCGGCGCGGGCTTCGGCCGCACGGGAACGCTCTCGCTCAAGCTCGCGCTCGAGCGCCTGGGCTTCGGCCCCTGCTATCACATGACCGAGATATTCGCCGACTTCAAACGCGCGGACCCTTGGCTTGCCGCCGCGCGCGGCGAACGCGTCGATTGGGACGACGTTCTGTCCGGGTACAAGTCCGTCGTGGATTGGCCCGCTTGCCATTTCTGGCGCGAATTCGCCCAACTCTACCCGCAGGCCAAGGTGCTGCTCGGCGTGCGCGATCCCGCGAAATGGTACGACAGCATATCGAACACGATCTTCTTGCGGCTGGAGCAGATAAAGGGCGCGCGCGACGAGACCGACCCGGCCATGCGCGCGGCGATCGACATGGTGCTTGCCATCGTCGCCAAACGGACCTTCGGCTGGCGCTTCGACGCGGCACACGCGATCGAGGTCTTCGAAGAGCATATCGCGGCCGTGAAGCGCGAAATCCCGGGCGACCGCCTGCTGGTCTATGAGTCGGGCGAGGGCTGGGAACCGCTCTGCCGTTTCCTGGGCGTGGCCGTGCCCGACGAGGCGTTTCCGCGGGTCAATGCGCGCGAGGCGTTCTGGGAGGCCCAGAAGGACCGCCCAGGCGCGCCGCGCTAGGTTCCCCCGACCGCCCACGCCACGCTATTGCCGCAAATCCGTGCATTTCTTAACGTTCTGATGGCTGGCACAATGGTATGAAAATACCTATCTCTCCGGGCATGGGCCGGCATGAGGTGCGGCCCGGACGGCGGCAGCGCGAAAGGCAAGGACGGGCGTGAACAATCTTCGCAATCTGGCGCTCTGGGTCATCATCGCCCTTCTTTTGGTGGCGCTCTTCAACCTGTTCCAAAGTCCGGCGACGCGCAGCAACGCGACCACCATCACCTACAGCGAGTTCAACGACCAGCTCGCGGCGGGCTCGGTCAAGGCCGTCACCATCGAGGGCGAGCAGATCAAGGGCCAGCTTCAGAACGGCCAGCCCTTTTCGACCTACGCGCCGGACGATCCCAACCTCGTGCAGCGCCTGCTCGACAACAATGTCGGCGTCTCGGTGCAGCCGTCCGAGGACAACGTGCCGACCCTGCTGGGCGTGTTCGTCAACTGGTTCCCGATGCTGCTCCTCATCGCGGTGTGGATTTTCTTCCTGCGCCAGATGCAGTCGGGCGGCGGCAAGGCGATGGGCTTCGGCAAGAGCCGCGCCAAGATGCTGACCGAGCGCACGGGCCGCGTCACCTTCGAGGACGTGGCAGGTGTCGACGAGGCCAAGGAAGATCTGGTCGAGATCGTCGACTTCCTGCGCGACCCGCACAAGTTCCAGAAGCTGGGCGGCCGCATCCCGAAGGGCGTGCTTCTCGTCGGCCCGCCCGGCACCGGCAAGACGCTGCTCGCGCGCGCCATCGCGGGCGAGGCGAATGTGCCGTTCTTCACGATTTCGGGCTCCGACTTTGTCGAGATGTTCGTGGGCGTCGGCGCCAGCCGCGTGCGCGATATGTTCGAGCAGGCCAAGAAGAACGCGCCCTGCATCGTCTTCATCGACGAAATCGACGCGGTCGGGCGCCATCGCGGCGCTGGGCTCGGCGGCGGCAATGACGAGCGCGAGCAGACGCTCAACCAATTGCTGGTCGAAATGGACGGCTTCGAATCGAACGAAGGCGTGATCCTGATCGCGGCGACCAACCGGCCCGACGTGCTCGACCCCGCGCTGCTCAGGCCCGGACGCTTCGACCGCCATATCGTCGTGCCCAATCCCGATCTCTCGGGCCGCGAGAAAATCCTGCGCGTGCATATGCGCAAGGTTCCCCTCGCTCCCGATGTCGATGCTCGCGTCATCGCGCGCGGCACGCCGGGCTTCTCGGGCGCCGATCTCGCCAATCTCGTCAACGAAGCGGCGCTGCTGGCAGCGAGGCGCGGCCGCCGCGTCGTCACGATGGCGGAGTTCGAGGAAGCCAAGGACAAGGTTCTCATGGGTTCCGAGCGCCGCTCCATGGCGATGTCCGAGGACGAAAAGAAGCTCACCGCCTATCACGAGGCGGGCCATGCCATCGTGGCCATCAGCGTGGAAGGCTCCGATCCCATCCACAAGGCGACGATCATCCCGCGCGGGCGCGCGCTCGGCATGGTCATGCGGCTGCCGGAGCGCGATCAGCTTTCGCTCAGCCGGCAGAAGATTCTGGCCGACATCGCCGTCGCCTTCGGCGGGCGCATCGCCGAGGAGTTGACCTTCGGCCACGAGAAGGTGACGACGGGCGCCACCAACGACATCGAGCAGGCGACCCGCATGGTGCGCGCGATGGTGACGCGGTTCGGCATGTCCGACGCGCTGGGTCCGCTCGCGCTGGCCGAGAATCAGGAAGAAGTGTTCCTCGGCCACTCCGTGTCGCGCACGCAGAACATCTCGGAAGCCACCGCGCAGAAGATCGACGCCGAAATCCGGCGCATCGTCGACGTGTGCTACGAGCGCGCCAAGGCCATTCTGACCGAGAGGCGCGCCGATCTCGAAACGCTCGCTCAGGGGCTCTTGGAATACGAGACGCTGACGGGCGAGGAGATCACGGCGCTGTTGCGCGGCGAGCGCCCGGTGCGCCAGCCCTACGAGGAACCGCCGCCCGAGCCCAGGCCCGCGACCGTCACGGTGCCGAAGGCCGGCCGTCCGCGCGATGTCGGCATTGGCCCGCTCGCGCCGGAGCCCCAGCCGGGAACGTAACTGCCGATAGTCCCGATCGCGCTGGTATTGGGCAGGGCTTCTTCATATGATCGCGGCATGAATACGGTGGCCGCCTTCGATGCTCGGAATGTGCCCGCATACACTTTGACCGAAGCTGCCCGTTACTTGCGGCTGCCACCGGCAACGTTGCGGTCTTGGGTGTTGGGCCGGCACTATCCGCGATTGGGTGGCAGGGGACAATTTCCGCCGCTGATCCGTCCAACATCGCGGACGCCTACGCTCCTTTCGTTCCGGAATCTCATAGAAGCGCATGTTCTGCGGTCCCTGCGGACCGAGCACGGCGTATCCGTCAAGGCGCTGCGTAAGGCAATTTCTTATGCCGAAAAGCAGCTTGGTATAGACCATCTTCTGCTCCGGAAAGAGTTGAGCACCAAGGCCGGGAAAATCTTTCTTGAACGGTACGGTGAGCTAATCGAACTTTCTGCATCCGGACAACTCGCCATGCGCCGCCTGTTCGAGGAGCACCTTGATCGGGTGGAATGGGATTCGTCGAGCTTCCCCATGCGGCTTTATCCATTTCTTTCTGCAACGACATTTCGCGAAGGACGCGCGATCGCCATCGATCCCCAGATCGCTTTCGGACGACCCATGATTGCCCGTAAAGGCATCGCGACGTCGACGATCGCCGAACGCATCGATGTCGGAGAAGACGTTTCCGACATTGCCTCTGATTACGGGCTTGATATTCCGGAGATCGAGCAAGCAGTTCTCTACGAGCGGGCGGCGTGAAGCATGTGTTTTTCACGGATCGCGATCTCGGCAGGCAGTTTCCTGCGATATTGAAGTCGAATGGCCTTGCCGTGGAACGGCACGAAAATCATTTCTCGCCCGATACGCCTGACGAAGTTTGGCTTGAAGAAGTCGGCAGGCGCCGTTGGGTTGCTCTCACACATGATCGACGCATTCGCTATAAGCCAAACGAGCGGGACGCGGTTGTCCGCCACCGGGTGGCATTGCTCGTAATCGTGGGCACGGCTCCATACCCGCAACTGGCGCGGTCGTTCGTGGCAGCTCTTCCCAGTATCAACCGATTTTTGGATTGTCACGAACCTCCCTTCATTGCCAAGGTCTATCGGCAATCCCATGTCGTATCGTCACAACGTGAAGAAAAGCCCGGACACGTCGAACTCTGGTACCCGCGATCGTGACGAGAAGTTCCGCCCGAATGGCAAGGTCGTCCCCCCTCCTCCTCGGCATCGTCAACATCACCGAGGATTCGTTCTCCGACGGCGGGCGCTATCTCGATCCCGCCAAAGCCATCGCGCATGCGCGCGCGCTTTTGCGCGACGGGGCGGATGCGGTCGATCTCGGCGCCGCGTCGAGCAATCCCGATTCCGAGCCCGTGCCGCCCGCGCTCGAAATCGAACGCTTGGCGCCGGTCGTCGCCGCGCTCAAGGAGGACGGCGCGGCGATCTCAATCGACAGCTTCGCGACCGAAACCCAGGCCTGGGCGCTCGAGCAAGGTGTCGCCTATGTGAACGACATTCAGGGCTTCGCCGATCCGGCGCTCTACCCGAAGCTCGCGACATCGCAGGCCAAGCTCGTCGTGATGCATTCGATCCAGGGGCGGGGCAAGGCGACGCGCGAGCCGGGCGATCCCATCACAATTCGTGACAGGATCTTTCGCTTCTTCGAGGCGCGAATTGCGGCCCTCGCCGAGGGCGGCATCGACCGTGCGCGGCTGATCCTCGACCCCGGCATGGGGTTCTTCCTGGGGACCAGCCCGGAACCTTCCCTCGCCGTGCTGCGCGGCCTGCCGGAACTGCGCCGGGCCTTCGGGCTGCCGGTGCTCGTTTCGGTCTCGCGCAAATCCTTCCTGAGGGCCATTTCGGGCCGCGATGCCGGGGCGAGCGGGGCGGCCACGCTGACGGCCGAACTGTTCGCCGCGGCCCGCGGGGCCGACGCGATCCGTACCCATGACGTGGGCGCGCTCCGCGACGCCTTGACAGTCGGGCGCGCGCTGGGTCAAGGCTTCCTGCCCTAAGCCGGGCGCCGCCCCGGTGGGCGCAAACCCCAGGCGCGGCAGAGGGTTAACAGCGTCGTTCCGCAATTGACGCTAGTGTCCCGATTCTGACATTCGTATAGGTGCCGATATCGAAATGAAACGAATGTCAGAATCGCAAGGACACTAGCAATCCATTGGTTCTAGTGTCGTTTTGGTTCCGCCGTTCGCTTGCGAAGCCGATATCGGAAACGAAGCGAACACCGGAACCACGACACTAGCGTCCTGTGGATGCGATTTGGGGTTCTGATATGATTGGCCTTTGTTCGTTTTCGGCGAGTGCGGCAAGACAGGCGCGTGGGGGACGGTACGATGTCGCGTAGCTTGTTCGGCACGGACGGCATCCGGGGACTTGCCAATACATACCCGATGACGCCCGAGGTGGCGCTCAAGGTCGGAATGGCGGCCGGGCGCATCTTCACGCGCGGCGACCACCGCCATCGCGTGGTGATCGGCAAGGACACGCGGCTTTCGGGCTACATGATCGAATCCGCGCTCGTCGCGGGCTTCACCTCGGTGGGCATGGACGTCTTCCAGTTCGGCCCCCTGCCGACGCCGGCCGTCGCCATGCTGACGCGGTCCTTGCGCGCCGATCTCGGCGTGATGATCTCAGCCTCTCACAACCAGTATCACGACAACGGCATCAAGCTGTTCGGTCCCGACGGGCTGAAGCTCTCCGACGACAAGGAGCGCGAGATCGAGGCGCTCGCCATGAACGGGCTCGACGAAGGGCTCGCCACGCCCTCCAAGCTCGGCCGCGCCAAGCGCATCGACGACGCCCAGGCGCGCTACATCGAATTCGTCAAGCGGACGTTCCCGCGCAATCTGCGCCTCGACGATCTTCGCATCGTCATCGATTGCGCGAACGGCGCGGCCTACAAGGTGGCGCCCGACGTCTTGTGGGAGCTCGGCGCCGAGGTGTTCGCGGTCGGCGACGATCCCAACGGCTTCAACATCAATCTCGACTGCGGCTCGACGGCGCCCGCCGCCATGATCGAGAAGATCAAGCAGACACGCGCCGATTTCGGCATCGCGCTCGACGGCGATGCCGATCGCGTCGTCATGTGCGACGAACGCGGACACATCATCGACGGCGACCAGATCCTGGGCCTCATCGCGCGCTCCTGGTCGAAATCGGGCGAACTCAAGGGCGGCGGCGTCGTGGGAACGGTGATGTCGAATGTGGGCCTCGAGCGCAAGCTCGCGGAAACGGGGCTCAAGCTCGACCGCGCCGCCGTCGGCGACCGCTATGTTCTCGAGAACATGCGCAAGGGCGGCTTCAATGTGGGCGGCGAGCAGTCGGGCCACATCATCCTTTCCGATTTCACGACGACGGGCGACGGGCTGATCGCGGCCCTTCAGGTGCTGGCGGTGCTCGTCGAGGGCGGCGAGCCCGCGAGCAAGGCGGCCCATGTCTTCGAGCCGCTGCCGCAGGTGCTCGAGAATGTGCGGTTCAAGAATGGTTCGCCGCTCGCCGATGCGGCCGTCGCCGAGCGCATCAGGGCTTGCGAGGCGCGCTTCAGCGGAAGC
>Ga0326597_10000954_pt1 | contig 48458 bp, 40 predicted proteins | sample RVTome_12_FD_203789 | JGI IMG/M metagenome (GOLD analysis project Ga0326597, IMG submission 203789) | Soil microbial communities from uranium-contaminated site in the Upper Colorado River Basin, Wyoming, United States - RVT100D185 | ecosystem: Environmental > Terrestrial > Soil > Contaminated >... | reverse complement strand
GGCGAGAGAACGCAATCACGCGTGAAGATTCTCTTTCTGGCGCGTCACTTTACCTACTTCCGCAACTACGAGTCGGTCATCGCGACGCTCGCGGAACGGGGCCACCGGCTGCACCTCGCGGCGGAACGCGAAGAGGATCTCGGCGGTCGCGAGATGGTGGAACGCTTGGCACGGCAACGTGAAGGCGTGTCATTCGGCTGGGTGCCGAGCAGGAGCGATGCCTGGGGCGCGTTTGCGATCAGGTTACGGATGACCATTGACTACCTCCGCTACCTCGATCCCTCGTACGCGGGCGCGCCGAAACTTCGGGCGCGCGCCAGGGAGCGGGTGCCGAGGATTGCGCTCTGGCTGCTGGCGATCACCGGCGCCAGGACGAGGGTCGGTCGTCGACTACAACGGGCGACGCTCCATGCCTGCGAACGGGCCATTCCCCGCAGCGATGAGATTGATCAGTACCTCCGCGACCAGGACGCCGATGTGGTGCTCTTCACGCCACTGATTGGCCTGGTTGCGTCGCCTCAACTCGACTACCTGCAGTCGGCCAAGGCCCTCGGCTATCCAACGGCTCTCTGCGTGTGGAGTTGGGATCACCTGTCGAGCAAGGCGATCCTCCGAAGCGTTCCGGATCGGATCTTCGTATGGAACGACACGCAACGACACGAAGCGCTGACGCTGCACGGCGTGCCGAGTGAGCGGATCGTCGTCACCGGTGCCCAGTGCTTCGACCAGTGGTTCGATCGAACGCCATCGACTGGTCGAGCTGCTTTCTGCGCGAAGATCGGGCTGCCAAGCGATCGGGCCTTTCTGCTCTACGTATGTTCGGCTCTCTTTCACGGCAGCCCGAGCGAAGCCCTGTTTGTACGTCGCTGGATCGCATTCATACGCGGGTGCGGCCGGGAGCCGCTGGCCTCCACACCGATTGTTGTTCGGCCGCATCCGGCCCGGATGAAGGAGTGGACTGATATCGACATGTCGTTCGATCCCGCGGTGACGCTCTGGGGCCGGAACCCCGTCGACCCAGACGCCAGGACCGACTACTTCGATTCGCTGCATCACAGCGCGGCGGTGGTTGGGCTCAACACGAGCGCGTTCCTCGAGGGCGCGATCGCCGGTCGGCCTGTGTTTACGACTCTGCTGCCAGAGCACTACGAAAACCAGGAGGGCACCATCCATTTTCACTATCTGCTGAAGGTGGCTGGCGGTCTGCTGCACGCCGCGAGCACTCTGGAGGAGCATTGCCGACAGCTCAATGACACGCTTCGCTCCGGCCAGCAGTCGTCGCCGAGGAGCAGGGCCTTTGTGGAGGCCTTCATTCGCCCGAGGGGTGTGTCGGAAGCCGCCGGTCCCGTGTTCGTCGACGCTGTGGAGGCCTTTCGTTCGATCGCGAGGGTTCCGGTCGTGGACCGTTCGACCGATCGCTGGATCCGTGGCGTGCTGTCGCCGCTGGTGGCACTGACATCGCGCCCGGTCGCGGCGTCGCTCGTATTGAGCGAACATGAGCGGGCCATCGTGGCCCGCCAGCGCGCACACCGCGAGCGTGTCGATGCGGCATGGCGGGTGAAGGATGCACAGAATCTGTCAGAGCAGGAGCAGAAGAGTGCCCGAGCGGCCGAGCGCGAACGCTATAAGGCAAGTCGGGCTGCAGAATGGCGGCGTGCGAAGACAATGAGGAAGATCAAGCACCGGGTGCGAAAGCGAATTGGTCTCGTGCCATGAAGGTTCTGTTCCTCGCTCGCCACTTTTCGTACCTCCGGCTGTTTGAGTCGGCGATCATCGAGCTTGCCGAACGAGGCCATACGATTCACCTCTCAGCCGATCGAGAAGAGTCGATGGGCGGGGCGGGGCTCGTCGAACGGCTCGCGGCTCGATACCCCGCGGTGACGGTCGGGTGGACACCTGGGCGGCAATCTGGCGCGTGGGCAGATCTTGGTCGAAAGCTGCGGCTGGGCATCGACTATCTGCGCTTTCTCGACCCTCGATACGACACGATGCCACGCCTGCGCGGGCGGTCCGAGGAACGGACGCCGCGCATGGTGCGTTCGTTGGCCGCGCTGCCGGCGCTCAGGACGCCTGCCGGGCGGCGCGCACTGGCGTGGGTGTTGCGTCAGTTCGAGCAGGCAGTGCCGCGTAGTCGGGAGCTGCAGGCGTTCTACGCGGAGCAGCAGCCGGACGTGGTGCTGATCACGCCTCTCGTCGACCTGGGATCGCCGCAGCTCGACCATTATCTTGGTGCCCGTGCACGCGGTCTACGGACGGTACTGTGTGTGGGCAGCTGGGATCATCTGTCGAGCAAGTCGCTCCTGCGTGCGATTCCGGATCTCGTGACGGTATGGAACGACACGCAGAAGCGGGAGGCTGTCGAGCTTCACGGTGTGCCGCCCGAGCGGATCGTCGTCACCGGCGCGCAGTGCTATGACCAGTGGTTCGGACGGCAACCGTCACGTTCACGTGAAGAGTTCTGTGAGTACGCAGGCCTCGACCACACGCGGCCGTTCGTTCTGTACGTGTGTTCGTCCCTGTTCAAGAATACGGCGAACGAGGCGCGATTCACCGAGCGGTGGATTCAGCAGGTGCGCGGGAGTGGCGATCCGACGCTTCGCGAGGCGGGTTTGCTGATCCGGCCTCATCCACGAAGGCTGGACGAGTGGCAGCAGGTTGATCTGACAGAGTTCAAGAACGTGGGCTTCTTCGGCGATCACCCAGTGGATCCGTCATCGAAGAACGACTACTTCGACTCTTTGTTCTATGCGTCAGCCGTCGTTGGCCTCAATACGAGCGCATTTCTGGAGGCGGCAGTTGCCGGGAAGCCAGTCCTCTCGGTTCTGGAACCCGAGATCTCTCGCGACAACCAGGAAGGCACGATTCACTTTCATTATCTGCTGGAGGTCGGTGGCGGCCTTCTGGAAACCGCGCGCTCTCTGGAAGAGCACGTTGTGCAGTTGTCGGCGACGCTGGCCGATCCGAGAGCTGGCATAGAGCGCGCTCGTCGCTTCACGGAGGGGTTCATTCGACCCCAGGGCATCGATGAGCCCTCGACGCCGCGATTTGCCAGTGCCATCGAATCAGTCGCCCAACAACCGGCTCCAGCGCCAGTGGGCGCACCCTTCGCGGCGCTGGTCGCGCGCTGCCTGCTTGTTCCCTGGCTGGCGTTCGCGCAGCTTGTCTCGTCGACCCAGCCGTTCCGCAAGGAGAGTCGCTACAAGTGGCGGCGCTTCCGGCGACATGCCAGGAAGCAGCTGTTTCTCAAGATTCGGCACTTCGCGGTCACGCGGCTGAAGCACATCGTCGGGGAGGAACCGCCGCAACTTCGGCAGGAATCAGGCGCCATCCTCACGCCGAAGCTCAACAAGCAGCGCGATCCGGCCAAGAGCCTCCTGTTTCCCGGCGTGCCCGAGGTCGATGAGACGCGAGAGTTGATCACGATGCTCGGGCGGCAGAGCCGTCCGATCATCGTGGGACCCTGGCTGACCGAAGCCGGCTTTGAACTTCTCTATTGGATTCCGTTTCTCGCATGGGTCAAGTCCTATGCGAGTCTGCACGACGATCAGCTGATCGTCGTGTCGAGGGGTGGTGCGGCTCCGTGGTACCGGCACATCACGCCGAATTACCACGACATCCTGTCACTGTTTACCGCTGAAGAGTTCAGGTTGCGCAACGACGCGAGGGTTCACGAACAGAAAGGTCGGTTGAAGCATATCGATATCGGAGAGTTCGACCGTGAAATCATCCAGCGCGTGAAGAAGGCACGAGGACTGGACGGCGTCAAGATCCTGCACCCGTCGATGATGTACAACCTGTTCAACGTGTTCTGGCGCCAGCAGGCACCGATCACTCTGGTGGAAGCGTTCAGCGTCTTCCGCCCCCTGCCAAAGCTGCCGCTCGAAGGCCTCGCGTCGCATCTGCCGCGCGAGTACGTCGCCGTGAAGTTCTATGCCAACTCGGCGCTGCCAGATTCACAGGCGAACAATTCGTTGACAGCGCAGGTGCTGGAGGATCTGACAGCCACGACGGACGTGGTGTTGCTCAATACCGGGCATCGGTACGACGACCATTCAGACTTTTCGCCGGCTCGACGGGAACGTGTGCACTCGGTGGAGCATCTGATGCCTCCGGAGTCCAATCTGGAGGTCCAGACTCGAATCATCAGCAACGCCAAGGCCTTTGTCGGCACGTACGGGGGCTTTTCGTACTTGGCACCGTTCTGCGGCACCAATGCGGTCGCGTTCTACTCGAATCCGGCCGCTTTTCGATTCGACCACCTGGAGATCTCGAAGCGGGTGTTTTCAAGCCTGAAGACCGGGGCGTTCGTGCCGCTCGACGTCAAGGACATTGATGTCGTACGGCTTGCGCTCGGGCGCGTCGATCGAATGGCGCAGGTCTGATGGCCGGACTGCTCACCCGCGTCCGCTCGAAGTTGCACGCGGCAGCGGCGGCGCGCGATCTGGCCACGCACTGGGAGGCGAAGTACGCCGGACTCAGGGAGCAGGTACGAGAACGTCGGCGGCGTGATCGGCAGGAGCACGCCACACTCAAGTCGCAGAGTGCACGTCGGGCGAGGCGCCTCCCGTCGGTGGAGACGTTGCAGCACATGCTGCGCGCGCGGACTGCTCGAGCGCAGGCTCGCGCGGCCTGTCTCCGGCCTGTTGTTCCCGAGGGCGGCACGTCGGTGGAGATGGACGGCAGGGCCTGTCGATCGAGTATCGATGGACTCACATGGTGGGTACCGGCACTCCCGTCGCAGTCGGTCGCCTCCGTTGAGCGAATGCTGGCGAAGCAGCGATTCCCGTATCTCACCATCGCCCAGACTCGCGATGTGTCAATCGGGGGCATCATGCTGGACATCGGTGCCAACGTCGGGCGCATGGCCATTCCGCGTGTGATTCTGGGAGACGTCACGCGGGCCTACTGCATCGAGCCTGACGAACTGAACTACCAGTGCCTGGTGGCCAACGTTCGCGACAACGGCCTTGCCGGGCTCGTGGTGTCCGACAATGTTGCCATCAGCGACCGAATCGGACGGCTTCCCCTGCATCGTGGCAAGATGTCCGGCGCACACCGCCTCGTGCACACGGGGGGCGTCTCAGGCAGGGCCAGAGACGTTCCTTGCACGACACTGGATGCCTGGGTGGCGGATCGGGCCATTGATCTCGCGGACGTGACGTTCGTGAAGGTCGATACTCAAGGTTCCGAACTGCACGTATTGGCCGGTGCATCGAGGGTTCTGGCGGCGTCGCATATCGCGTGGCAAATCGAAATCGCACCCTCCCACCTGCGGTTGGCTGGAAGCGACCCTCAGGCGCTCTATTCCATGTTGACCGACCGATTCTCTCACTTCGTCGATCTGAATCCAGACGCGGACGGTCCGCGGCTCCGCTCTACCGCTGAAATCGGGAGCGCCCTTGCCTACCTCGAACGCGTCGACGACGGGCAGACCGACGTCGTGGTGTACCGGGCGGCCGCCGAATCCTTGAACGACCGAACAACCACATGGCGATGCATGACCGAATGACGTTCTCTCCGGCGGTGGGGCTGTCGCTCGAGCGCTGCCTTATCGTGGCCGAGGTCGGCCTGGCCCACGATGGCAGCCTCGGCCTGGCTCACGCGTTTATCGACGAAATCGCGCGCAACGGTGCCGACGCTGTCAAGTTTCAGACGCACATCGCTGAAGCCGAGAGTACGCCCGCCGAACCATTTCGTGTCTCCTTCAGTCGGCAGGACGCGACGCGCTACGCGTATTGGCAACGCCTGGCATTCAGCGAGTCGCAGTGGAAGGGGCTTGCCGAACATGCCCGCGAGAAAGGGCTGATCTTCCTGAGTTCGCCCTTCTCTCGCGAGGCCGTTGACCTGTTGACGCGTGTGGGCATGGAGATGTGGAAGATCGCGTCTGGCGAGATCGGCAACCTTCCGCTCCTCGATGCCATGATCGCAACCGGTCGCCCGGTGCTGCTGTCGAGTGGCATGAGCGATATGGCAGAAATCGACAAGGCCGTCGATCGCGTGCGGCGCGCGGGCCTGCCTCTGGCGGTGCTGCAGTGCACCACTGCGTATCCGTGCCCCCCCGAGCGTATCGGGCTGAATATGATCCCGCGTTTTCGGGAGCGGTACGGTTGTTCAGTCGGTCTCTCGGATCACTCGGGCACGATTTTTCCTGGCATCGCGGCGGCGACCATCGGCGTGGACGTCGTGGAGGTGCATGTGACGATGAGCCGAGGGATGTTCGGCCCCGATGTCCCGGCGTCGATCACGATGGAGGAGTTGCGGGAGCTGGTAGGCGGGATTCGGTTCGTCGAACGGATGCTGGCAAGTTCGGTCGACAAGGACGCCATCGCCGTCGAGATGGCGCCCCTGCGGGCCATTTTCACCAAGAGTCTCGTGGCGCGTGAGTCGCTCGCGGCGGGTACGGTGCTGACCGAGGCGCATCTTGCGGAGAAGAAGCCCGGCACCGGTGTTCCCGTCGACCGGCTTCCGGACTTCGTCGGCCGTGTCCTGCGGCGAAACCTCGAGAGGGACGAGCAGATTCGCGTTGATGACGTCGGCGTCTAGGACCGTTCCGTTTGCCGCATTTGGGGCCGCGACCGTGCTGGCCGGCAGCATCGGTCATGACCTGCTGCACATGCCGCTTCAGATATCGGACTCCTTGAGTCTCATTCTCGACGCGGCGTCGTCACCGTCAGCGTGGTCGGACTTTCGCGCTCACCTGTCAGAGGCGTCCTATTTTCGTCCGATGCGCTACGCCACGATCAAGGTGGTGTCGGACCTCAGCAACGGCAACTACGCGCTGGGGTACCGCGTGTTTCATGCTGCCCTCGTCCTCGTATTCCTGCTGCTCTTTGTCCGAGCGTTGCAGATCCGAGATCGGGTCGGGCTTGCCGCGGCCCCGTTGGCGTTGACGGTGTTTGTCGGTATTCACACCTTCCTTGGGACGGTCAAAGAGATCTATCCCACGAACCACTTTCTCCAGGTGGCGGTGTTGGCCCTGCTGGCACTCAACCTGACACAGACCAGGGGCGGCCTTCTCGTCGATATGGCGCTGTTGCTGACGTTCGGGTTCGCAGCGCTCACGCTCGAGTCGGGCCTCCTCGTGTGGGTGGTCATCTGTGCCGCGTGGATCTCGGGGATGCCTGGGGCGTCAAGACGCACGGTTCTCGGCGCGACCCTCTTGCTGGCCGGATACGCCTGGGTGCGATTCGGACTCTTCAGTACCGGTCTGCCGACCATCGAGGAACGAACCACCGGGTTCCTGTTCGAGCGGCTGGACCCTGTGGATATCAGAGAGACCTTCGGCGACAGACTCGCCCCTTTCTACGCGTACAACGTCGTGTCCTCGGTGCTGTCTGTGCTGTTCTCGGAGCCCCGTTCGGGTGTGTGGGTATCAACGAAGGCGCTCATGAGTGGTGAACCGGCTCCCCGCTACCTGGTCCAGGTCGGCGCGTCACTGTTTGCAACAGGCCTGGTCGCCGCGTACGTCGTGAGCAGGTTGAGATCTGGTATTCGGAAACCGGTGACGCTGGCGGATCGTCACACAGTGATCTTCGGCGTGGTGCTCGTTGCCAACGCGGCGATGTCGTATGTGTACACCAAGGACGAGATCATGAGCGTGGCCGGCGCCCTGTACGGGCTGCCTGTGTTTGGCGCTGCGGTGTACTTCCTTCGCCGGTGGCCCGCGCGATCACACACATGGGCGGCCGCGGCGGCGATCTGTCTGGTGTGCATGGTGGGGTCGATGGCGTGGGCCGTCAGGGCAGCGGGTGTGCATCACGTGCTCCGATCGCAGGCCTTCGTTCAGCGCAACGACTGGACTCGCCTCGAGCGGGAGTGGCGACGTGACGGCAACTGGGGACGCTACGCGGATTCGGAGTCGTTGATTCGCGAGCTTCGAAGTCAGGCCATTTCGACACGCGTCGTGAATCCGTATTTCGAACCTCGCTGGATGGAACGCGTGTTCGATGTCGACTACTGAGGCACCACCCGCGCTCGGACAGGCTCAATGGCGGCTCACGATGCTGGCGTGCGCCGTGGGCCTCCCTGGTGCGGTGCTGATCATGGCGAGCGCGCTGATGCTTGGCGGACTACCCTTTGGTGCGGATCCGCTGTGGGCGATCGAACCGATGACCCTCTCGGAGGCGGCGGCGTTGCGGGACAATGGCGAGGTGGTTCGGCTGCTCGAGTTGGGTGCGGACGTGAACGGTGCGAGCCGTGTGCGCGAGCAGATCCTTGAGGATCATCCGCTGGTCCTGACGCCGATCGAGGCGGCGGTGGCCGCCGAACGCGCGGACATGGTTGAATTGTTGCTCGAGCGTGGCGCACGCATGGACGAGGCAATGTGGACGCGCCTGATGTGTTTCTCGATGGGCGTCAAGGCGGATGATGTGCTGACGCTACTTGAGTCGCGCCGCCCACGGGCGTCGGTTGGAAACTGCGACGCCGCACAGGTTCCCTGGAAGCCCCTATGACAAAGCGCCGTATTTGTGTCCTCGTCACCGCGAGGCCGAGCTATTCACGTATTCGATCGGCACTGAGCGCCATCCAGGCCCACCCCGAACTGGAGCTTCAACTCGTCGTTGCCGCGTCAGCGCTGCTTGAGCGATATGGCAACGCGATTCAGGTGATCGAGCGTGATGGGTTCTCCGCGGCGGCCCGCGTGTTCATGGTGCTCGAGGGTGAGAACCTGGTGACATCGGCGAAATCCACGGGGCTTGGTTTGGTCGAGCTGGCGACAGTCTTCGACAACCTCAAGCCGGATGCGGTTGTGACGGTCGCCGACCGGTATGAGACGCTGGCGACCGCGGTCGCCGCCTCCTATATGAATATTCCCGTTGTTCACGTGCAGGGCGGGGAAGTCACCGGCTCGATCGACGAGAAGGTACGCCACGCGGTCACAAAGCTGGCGAATATTCACCTGGTCTCGACGGCGCTGGCCCGGGAACGTGTCATTCGGCTGGGTGAGGAGCCCGACTCGGTCATCGTCACGGGCTGCCCGTCGATCGATATCGCCGCGGAGGTCGCCGTGAGGCCGGCTCTCGATTTCGATCCGTTCGAGCGATACGGCGGTGTTGGTCCACGTGAGGATCTGTCGAGTGGCTACCTCGTGGTCATGCAACATCCGGTGACGACAGAACACGAAGAGGCTCGCCACCAGGTCGACGCGACGCTGTACGCCGTCAAGGCGACAGGGCTTCCGGTGCTCTGGTTTTGGCCGAACGTCGATGCCGGATCTGATGGGACGTCGAAAGGCATTCGGATGTTTCGAGAGAAGGAGAAGCCCGGCAACTTCCACTTCTTCCGGAACATGTATCCGGAGGACTTTCTCCGGCTGCTGTGCCGTGCGACAGCGATTGTTGGCAACTCCAGCGTCGCCATCCGGGAATGTTCCTTCCTTGGCGTGCCGGCCGTGAATATCGGGACACGCCAGCTGGGCCGAGAGCGTGGCGGGAACGTGATCGATGTCGCTCATGACCGCGAGGCGATCACAGGGGCGATACAGGAGCACCTGCGTCGCGGCCGTCCGGATCCTGATCGCCTCTATGGTGACGGTCAGTCCGGAACTCGCATCGCCGACACGTTGGCTCGCTGTGCACTCCGCGTCGAGAAGCGGTTGACCTACTGATGGCTACGCCGGATTCGAGCATGCGGGCAAAACGGATTGCCGGCCTTGGGTTCGACTACGCTGCGGCATCGAAGGTTCGCGTCGAATCCTGCAACCTGTGCGGCAACCCGGTGTTCGTGGGGCTGACACACCACGACCGCTACGGGTACCCGTCAACCGCGTCTGGCTGTTCGCGGTGCGGACTCGTGTTCCTCGATCCGGTGATGACCCGTGACGCCTATGCGGCGTTCTACGCGAGGACCTACAGGCCGTTGGTCAGTGCGTTTCACGGTCGGCTTATCGATGCCCGCACGATTCAACAAGAACAGCGAGCGTACGCGGCGGAGCGAGGTGATCTCCTGGCACCGTATCTGAGTGGCCGCCACCGGACCTTGTTGGACATCGGCGGCTCAACGGGTGTCGTGGCGGATGTTCTCGCTCGTCGATTCGACTTGCGCGCCACCGTGATTGACCCGGCTCCACTCGAGACCATCGAGGCCCAGGCCTTGGGGATAGAGACCATCGAAGGACTGGTAGAGGACGTCGATCTTGGCACCACTCGCTTCGACGTCGTCGTGTTGTGCCAGACGATCGATCATCTTCTCGATATCACGGGCACGCTCGCCAGGGTTCGACAATTGCTGACGCCTTTGGGTCTTCTCTTCGTCGATATCGTGGATTTTCGCGCTGCCTATCTCCGGAACTGGTCGGTCGAGAACGCCGTGAAAGTCGACCATCCGTACTACCTGACTGAAGCCACGATGGTCGCGTACCTGTTGAGGGCGGGTCTTGAGATCGTGCGAACGGACTACGCTGCTGATCATCTGCACGTCGGCTACGTGGCGCGCCCGTCAACACCTCAGCCAGACTACATGCCGCCGTCTGCGGCCACCGAAGGCCTGTGGCGAGAGGTCCGCTTGGTCCACAACGCACCGGTGTCACGGTCCTGAGTTCCACGCTGTCTGATGGGTCATGTTCTTGCGCTCGTCCCGGCCCGCGGCGGGTCCAAGGGAATTCCCGACAAGAACCTCCGACGTCTCGCCGGGCGGACTCTCCTCGAGTACGTTGCGCGTGCCTCTGCGGAGTCTGGTGTGGTGGATCGAATCATTCTTTCGACTGACTCCGAACGTATCGCCGCAGAAGGCCGACGTGTGGGCCTCGAGGTCCCATTCATGAGACCGCCGGCGCTTGCGCTGGACGACACGCCGATGCTGCCCGTGATTGAGCATGCGGTTGACTTCGTGACCCGCGAGGGCTGGGACCCGGAGATCGTCGTGCTGCTCCAACCGACGTCTCCCATGCGTATACCGGCCCACGTCAGGTCTGCGGTCGAGACGCTTCGGACTTCGGGGGCCGATTCGGTCGTGACGGTCGTCGAACTCCCGCGCCACCAGTCGCCAGACTACGTCATGCGCATCGACGAAGGGCGGCTCGTACCGTTCCTTGCAGAGGGCACACGGGTCACCAGGCGACAGGATGCCAGACCGGCGTTCGTCCGTGACGGGAGCGTGTATGCGTTCTGGACGAAGACATTGAGGGAGGCGCGCAGTATTTACGGGCACACATGCTGCCCGCTGGTGATACCGGCGGACCAGTCGGTCACCATTGACACGCCTGGCGACTGGCAAGAGGCCGAGCGACGGCTCGCCGCTCGTAGCACATGACGGTCCACGGCGGCGATCCAGTTAGCGTCGTGCGAAATCTGGCGGCCAAGGCTTGGCGACGTACCGTCGCCGCGCCGCGTCGCGGTGTTCGGCTCGCGAGACGGGCGGCCCGACTGCGTGAGCAGGCGGCGGCGGCCCGCGTCGAGTGGCGGCTGGAGCGAGAGATCGCCCGCGTGGCCAGGGGCCGCGGCCCCATTGTGGTGGGCCCGTGGTTGTCGGAGGTGGGATTCGAGGTGCTCTACTGGATCCCGTTTCTCCGGTGGTTCCAGGATCGGTATCGCGTGGATCCCGAACGCATCATCGCGATCTCGCGAGGAGGTGTGGCCGAGTGGTACGGAGATATCGCGAGTCGATACGTCGAGATCTTCGACCACCTCTCGTCGGAGGAGTTCGGGCGTCGCAATCGGGCGCGACATCAGCATCAAGAATCAGGAGGGCAGAAGCAGACAACGTCCGGTGAACTCGATGCGCACCTCATCGCGGTCGCGCACCGCGTGGCAGGAATCGCCCACTCGGCGGTCTGTCACCCATCGCTGATGTACCGGCTCTTCAACCGATTCTGGCTTGGCAACCGGGCACTCGATCTCGTGCTGTCGAGAACACGGCACGTGCGGATGCGCGTACCGCCCACCGAGATGAACCTGCCGGAACGATACATCGCGGCCAAGTTCTATACCGGTGGGGCGCTGCCGGACATGCCGGCCTCCCGCGACGCTCTGCGCGCGCTGGTACGCTCTGCCGCAGCCAGGCTTCCAGTTGTCATGCTTGACACTGGACTGGCGATCGACGAACACGAAGACTACTTGTTTCGCGACATACCCAACGTGATCAGTCTGCGAGACCGACTCGAGCCGCGCTCGAATCTCGGCGTGCAGACGCGAGTGATTGCCGGCGCGCAGGGCTACATGGGCACCTGCGGAAGCCTGGCGTGGATCGCGCCGATCCTGGGCGTCGACACGCTTGCGGTGTACAGCGAGGAACAATTCCTGGTGTCCCATGTGTTCTTCGCCGCGCAGGCCTATCGTCAGTTCGATGCGGCTCGCTTTGATACGCTCGACCTGCGCGCGGCGACTGAGTTGGACCTCTTGGCGTTGCCGCTGCCGCCGGTGTCGACCTCAAGCCATTGACAGATACGCTCGCGGGCTCGTCGCAGACCATTGGCACCTCACATCGGGGTCGGTGGTGTATCGCGGCCGGGGTCGCGGCGGCGGTCATCGGCGTTCTCGCGTTCCTGCTGCGGTTCAATGCCCTCGGCGGAGCCCTGGGCGGTTTTGACAACGACCACTTCATCTTTCTGCTCCGGACGGACATGCTTCTGCAGGGAGAGCAGCCCCTGCGGGACTTTGCGGACGCCGAGCTGCGGGGTGCGTGGCCGGCTCTGAGCTATCTGGTGTCGGCCTGGGCTCAGCAGCTCGGTGGACGCACGCTTCTACCCGAGGCGTACCTCACGGTCGGGGCCCTCGCCCTGGGGTATGCCCTGGTGTTTCTTCTGGCGCTCGACCTTTCAAAGCGCTGGACGATGGCGGCGCTCGCGGCTGCGGCGGCGATCGCAATGGCCCCGAAGCTGTACAACTACCCGAAGGTGTTGATGCTGGCGCTCGGTGTGTACGCACTGCGAGGTGCCGTGAAGTCGCCGTCGAGGGCCAGGCTGGGTGTACTCGCGGCTGTCACGGTGGCTGCAGCGCTCTTCCGTCATGATCTGGGTCTGTATGTCGGCGTCTCGACCGTGGCGGCACTGGCGGTCCGCGATCTGGGCCGATGGCCTGTCTACGCGCGCACAATCGGTCAGTATGCATTGCTGACCGGCATGTGCGCTCTGCCGTCGCTGGTGTGGATACAGATGTACGGGGGAATACCCTCGTATATCGAGGACTCTCTGGCGAGCGTGGCCGTCGAACGGGCGCGCACGGGGCTTACGTTGCCGGCGCTGGATTTTGGCGCCCCGCTGGCGGGCGAGAGCCTGCTGTTGATTACGTACTACGCCTTCTGGGCGGTCCCGGCTCTTGCGGCAGGCACGCTGCTCTGGAGTATCGCTCGTTCACTCCCATGGCTGGCTGCGCCGGAAGCGAGGGGGCTCGCTGTCGGGCTTCTGGTGATGGGTCTGCTGGTCAACTGGTCGTTCCTGCGGGCGAATCTCGCGGGGAGATTCGGAGACGCAGCCGTTCCGGTCGTGCTACTGGCGGCCTCTGCTGTCGGTAGTGCCTCGGCGTGGCCCACGGGTTTCGCCAGAACTGCGGCGATGACGCTGCCGTACCTCCTGGTGATTCACATGCTGGGCGCCGCGTATTCGTTCTCGGAGATCTCACGCGAGCTCGACACTGCTGGTTTGTCCGATTCATGGGGCAAGACCGCACGTCGGTACGAGACGGTACGGTCTGAGCTAGGGGGGTTACCACCGGCGACGTGGTCAGAGCGCGGCGCGACAACGGTGATGCAGGCGGCCGGCTACGTTGCACGGTGCACGAGCCCACAGGACCACCTCCTGGTGACCGGTGCCATCCATGAGATTCCCGTGCTGGCAAAACGCCGGTTCGCGGCTGGCCAGGCGCTTTTCAAGTTGTCGTTCTATACGTCCGAACGGGACCAGCGGCGTGCTGTCGCCATGCTCGAGCGGCAATCGGTGCCCATCGTCCTCGTCGACGCTCGTGAGTTCGAGGGTGGCTTTCCGTCGGACTACCCGTTGGTTGCCGCGTATCTCGACAAGCGTTATCGCCATGTTGGCACGATCGAGGGTGATGGTGATCCAGGGGTGATCGTGTTCGCGGACACGCGGCGAACATCGGTTCGTCGTGATTCCTATCTCGGGCTGCCGTGCTTTCGGTGACGACAGGCGGCTCGCGGCAGCCGGTCGGTTGGCGCGCACGTCACCTGGTGCCCTCCCCGGTTCGTCGTGTGGCGGCGCGCCTCATGTCCGAGCGCCGGGCGGCAACGATTCTGCGGGAACTGGCGATTGTGGCGCAGGGCGAGAGCCCGATCCTTGCCGGTCCCTGGCTTGGCGAGGTCGGGTTCGAGCTTCTGTACTGGATTCCGTTCCTGCGCTGGTTCGCCGAGCACTACGGTATCTCCCCGGAGCGAATGGTCGCGGTTTCGCGCGGAGGGGGAGCGGGTGCGTGGTACGGAGACGTCGCGTCGCGGACCTACGACGCGCTGTCGTTCGTGTCGCCCGACGACTTCAAGCGCCGGAATCAGGCTCGCAGTCGGGTGCTCGGTGAGCAGAAACAAATTGTGTCGACGGCGCTCGATCGTGAGATTGTCAGCTTTGTGCAGCGGGCCGAAGGGCAGGACCTCGCCCTGCTGCATCCGGCGCTCATGTACCGGCTCTATGGGCCCTACTGGTGGGGACACCAGCCCATTGGGTGGCTTCGACAGTACGCGCGATTCGTGAGGTTCCAGCCGTCGGTGGCGCCTGCGTCGCTGCCGCAAGGCTACACGGCCGTCAAGTTCTACTTCAACGACTGTTTCAAGGATACGCCGCCGAATCGAGTGTTCGTCAGGCGAACGGTGCAAGACTTGATGGAGCAGGGACCGGTCATTTCGCTGTCCACCGGGCTGGCGGTAGACGATCATGATCCGTGCGAGCCTGACATCGAAGCCATGCATCATATCCAGCACCTGCTCACGCCCGCGAACAATTTGAGTATCCAGTCAGCAGTCGTGGCTGGAGCGCGCCAGTTTGTCGGCACCTACGGTGGCTTCGCGTATCTGGCTCCGTTGTGCGGCGTACCGGCGCTGAGTTACTACTCCGAACCCGGATCGTTCTCGGTCCGGCACCTCGATCTTGTACGCGATGTGCTTCAGGCTGACGATCGAGCCGATCTACTTTCAATTGTGGAGCTCGACGCCGGAGTCGACCACTGATGGGCGCTGGCGCGCGATGGCGCTCCAGGGCCCATCGTATTGGAGAGCAGTGTGTCACCTGGCGGGAGGAGTGGGCGGTCGAGCGCGATCTTGAAAACGCAGTCAGCGGTCGGGCGCCGATCGTCGCCGGGCCGTGGCTGTCCGAAGTCGGGTACGAAGTGTTGTACTGGGTGCCGTTTCTCCGATGGGTCGTCGCCGCCTATCGTATTCCGAGTTCTCGTCTCATCGTGATGTCACGCGGCGGCACCGAGAGCTGGTACGGAGATATTGCGTCTCAGTATGTCGAGGTATTCGACCACGCGGCGCCGGACGAGATCGCGGCGCGAGGCGGCAGCGGTGTGGTCAAGCAGCGAAAGGTGACGGCGTTCGATGAGCAACTTGTCGAGCGTGCCTGTCGCACTCTTGGCCTCGGTGAGGCCGTCAACGTGCTGCACCCGTCGCTCATGTTCCGGTGGTTGTCCCCGTTCTGGTCCGGTAAAGAGACGTTGGCGTTTGTCGAACGTCATGCGCGTCACACGCGCGTCGTGGCACCGGGCGTCGATGTGCCCTTCGCCTTGCCCTCGGAGTACGTAGCGGTCAAGTTCTACGGCGCGAAGTCCCTGCCGGATGAAGCGGCGATCCGTGCCCAGCTGCGCACGATCGTCGATGCCCTCGCCGACCAGAGCCCCATCGTCCAACTCGATACAGGTCTCGAGGTCGACGACCACACGGATGTTCGCCTGCCAGAAGGCCCGCGCGTGATGAGCGTCAACGGTCGTCTCGATCCTCGTACCAATCTGGCAGCGCAGACACGCATCATTGCCGGTGCACGTCTCTTTGTGGGAACGTGCGGCAGCCTGGCCTGGCTCGCGCCGCTGCTCGGCGTGCCGACGATGCCCGTGTTCACCGATGCCTCATTCCTGCATGCGCATCTACACGTGGCGCGACGCGTCTACGATCGTGTGAGGGGTGGTCGATTCTCGCCGTTGGACCTGTCTGGTCTTCTCGATTCCGGCTTAGTGGTTGGTAGCGGCGCGGGTGTGGTGTCCGACCGCGTCTCCTGATGCGAGTTCCGAACGTGCCGCGGGCGGTGATCAACCTGGCAGGGGTCCGGTTGCGGCGTGCGGAGCGTCACTGGCGGACGGCTGAACGGGTGCTGAGCCGAGTGGGCCGGCAGGCACGCAGGCAGCAAGAGCGTCTGGCGCAGGCTCCGTTTCTCGCACGCGCGGGTATCCGCCGGAGCTGTGCAGCGATCGAGCGATCGCGAAAGCGCATGGTGCGGTTTGACGATCACGTCATGGCGCCGTACCGCATCGAGCGTCGCGTGAAGCGAACGCTCCGGCGTGAGGCGGCCGGATCACGACCGATCATCGTGGGCCCATGGACGTCTGAGGTGGGCTACGAAGCGTTGTACTGGATCCCGTTCGTGACCTGGGCTGCCGACCGGTATGGGGTCGGCCCCGATCGCGTGATCGCGCTCTCGCGCGGAGGAACAGAGGCCTGGTATCACGGTGTTGCGGGGCGATACGTCGAGATCTTCGACCTCGTGGAGCCCGCTGAGTTCGCCAGGCAAGGTGCGGCGCGCCGAGAACGAGGCGATCAGAAGCAGATGGTCCTGTCCGAGTTCGACCGTGAGCTCGTTCGGCTCGCGACATCGCGGATGGGTATTCGTGATGCAGCGATCTGGCACCCAGGGCTGATGTACCAGATGTTCCGCGCGTTCTGGTACGGCGACCGCTCGCTCGATTTTCTGTTGCGCCACACTGACTTTCGCCGTGTGCAGCGCAGCGAGTCCCCGGCGGTCTTGTTGCCGCCTGAGTACGTGGCGATGAAGTTCTACACGGGGCCGGCTATCCCGAACACCGACGCCAACCATACACTCCTACATGACCTGGTGAGACGTGTGGCGGCCCGAACCCCTGTGGTGATGCTGGACACGTCCTGGTCAGTGGACGAGCATCGGGACTACTCGTTCGAGCAGATTCCTGGCGTGACGACGTTGCGGTCGTCCATGGACCCGAAGACGAACCTTGGACTGCAAACGCAGGTCATTGCCGGCGCTCGCCAGTTCATCGGTACGTGCGGTGGATTGACGTGGCTGGCGCCGCTTCTTGGGGTCGACACGCTGGCAGTGTACGAGGACGATCGCTATCTCACCGCGCACCTATATGTCGCGAAGCACGCCTACCGCCGCACGGGGAGCGCACGATTGTCTACCTTCAATCTAAAGGCGCTGCGCGCCATGGAGCGATTCTCGTGATGTTGAACCGATGACAATGCACTCGGTCCTGGTCACCGGCGGAGCCGGGTACATCGGGTCTCACCTGGTTGATCGTCTGGTGTCGCTCGGCTACGCGGTGACGGTGCTCGACAGCCTGGAGCCCCAGGTCCATCGGAGCCGCACGTGGCCGTCATATGCCAATAGCCGCGCACGCTATGTGCGGGGCGATGTGCGCGATCGGTCGGTGTTCGAGCCGCTCGTCGTGGCCGCCGACGCCGTCGTGCACCTGGGGGCGGCGGTCGGCGTGGGCCAGAGCATGTACCAGGTGGATCGATACGTGGACGTGAACACCCGTGGTACGGCGTTGCTCCTCGATATCCTGGTCAACGCCAAGCACCACGTGCAGAAGCTGCTCGTCGCGTCCTCGATCGGTGTGTACGGTGAAGGCGCGTATCGGTGCCGGTCGTGTGGGCCGGTTGCCCCTGGGATTCGGCCGGCTCAACAGCTCGAAGTGCGCGACTGGGAGCAGCACTGTCCGCGGTGCGGCGCGCACGCCGAATCGGTGCCGACACCGGAAGGCAAGGCCCTGTATCGCGACAATATCTACTCCATGACCAAGTATCACCAGGAAGAGATGGTGCTGCTCATAGGGAAGACCTACGGAATACCGGCCGTCGCGCCTCGGTTCTTCAATGTCTACGGGCCGCGGCAGAGTCTCAGCAATCCCTATGCGGGCGTGGCCGCAATCTGGTCGAGTCGCCTGATGAACGGCAAGCAGCCGGTGGTGTTTGAAGATGGGGGGCAGCTTCGAGACTTCGTGTCGATCCACGATGTCGTGGACTGTCTGGTCTTGATGCTGGAGAAACCCGGGGCCGACTTCCTACCGGTCAACGTGGGTTCCGGTACGACCGTGACGATCCTGGAAATCGCACGATTGCTGGCGCGATTGCTCGGGTCGTCGATCGAGCCGCTGGTCACCGAGACCGGACGGACGTTCGACATCCGTCACAACACCGCCGACGTCGCGCGTGCTCGGCAAACACTTGGCTTTGAGCCTCGTGTCTCGCTCGAGCAGGGCTTCAACGAGCTCATCGAGTGGGCGAAGACGACTCCGGACGCCGCGCACGACTTCTTCGACGATGCACTCGCGGAGTTGAGGGATAAGGGTCTGCTCGTGCAGGGCACGGCCAAGTCGTGACCGCATGATCGTGCGATTTGAAGATCTGCATGGATACCGGCACCAAGTGGCCATGGTGGACGGTGCGTTCGATCCGCTGCACCGAGGCCACATCGAGTACTTCAAAGCAGCCGGCGCGCTTGACGTGCCCCTGCTGTGCAACGTGGCGTCTGACGCGTACGTCCGCACGAAGCATCCTCCGCTGCTTGACGAGGCTCAGCGAGCCGCCGTTGTGGATGCGATCAGGTATATCTCTTACACCCATGTGAACCAGTTTGATACCGAGACCGTGCTTCGGGAGCTCCGTCCGAAGTACTACGTGAAGGGCAAGGACTGGGAAGGGGCCCTGCCGATGGAACAGGTGCAGATCTGCGCTCAGTACGACATCGGCGTCGTCTACCTCGATACCGTGCTGGACTCGTCGAGCCGAATCCTCAATCAGTTCTTATCCGGGAAGCAGAACACACCATGAACATCAGCGAGTTCGAGCAACGAGTACTCGAGCAGCGGCCAGTTGGTGCTGGCCACTACAATGCCGAGTATTTCACTGGGGACTGGCGCGACGCTGGCAACAACTACAATCTCGAGACCCGACGTCAGATCGAGGCGAGAAACCCGTCGCTCATCAAAGAGGTCTTTCAGCCGACGAAGGTGCTCGACCTCGGGTGTGGCCCTGGCGCGCTCATGCACCTGCTATGGGAACTCGGCGTCGATGTGGAAGGTATCGATTTTGCCGAGAGCAGCAGGGAGTTGGCCACGCCACAGGTCCGCGACCGCATCGCGGTGGGACAGGTAGGGGATCCCACGATCAAGCAGGCAGCTGCCTACGATCTGGTGATCTGTCGAGAGGTGCTCGAGCATCTGACAGTGCTTCAGGTCAAACAGGCCGTGGCGAACATGGTGAGACTGACGTCGAAGTTTATCTACGTCACCACCCGTTTTCACCCCAGCCCGGTGAGTCTGCTGGATTTCACGACACAGTTCGACGTCGACCCCTCGCACATTACCCTGCTCAACAAAGACATGCTCCGGTTGATGTTCGTGCTCGAAGGGTGCCGGTCGCGTTCGGATCTCGAGGCCAGGATGGACTGGGGCCACAAGGGTCGCGTGTTGGTGCTCGAGAAACTCTCGTAGGGGCGTTCGTGCAACAGTGTGGCCGAACTACGGAGATCAAGGGGGCGTGATTCCTCTCGCGGATCTGAAAGGACAGTACAAGGCGCTGAAGCCCGAGATTGACGCGGCGATCGGTCGTGTCCTGGAGAGCGCTCAGTTCGCGCTCGGACCGGCGGTCGAGGAGTTCGAGCACGAATTTGCTGCGTACTGCGGCGTTGCCCAAGCTGTCGCGGTGAACACAGGTACCAGTGCCCTTCATGTCGCGTTGCTGGCTGCGGGTGTTGGCCCCGGGGACGAGGTGATCACCGTCCCGTTCACCTTCGTGGCCACGGTCGCGGCCATCGAGTACACCGGTGCGAAGCCTGTCTTTGTTGACATTGCCCCTGACTGCTTCACGCTCGACCCCGGTTCGTTGGAAAGGGCGATTACACCCCGAACGAAGGCGGTCATTCCGGTCCACCTGTTCGGACAGCCAGCCGACATGGATCCCATCAATGAGATCGCTGGCCGGCACCACCTCATCGTCATCGAGGATGCATGCCAGGCACACGGTGCCGAGTACAAGGGCCGGCGTGCCGGATCCCTTGGGGACATCGGGTGTTTCAGCTTCTATCCCGGGAAGAACCTGGGTGCCTACGGAGAGGGCGGGGCTGCCCTGACCGAACATGCGGCGTACGCCGATACGATGCGTCTGCTTCGCAGCTGGGGTGAGCGCGTGCGCTACGAGCATGCGGTTCGTGGATTCAACTACAGGATGGACGGAATCCAGGGTGCCGTTCTCAGTGTGAAACTCAGGTACTTGGAACGCTGGACAGCGGCGCGGCGACGGCTGGCGGCCGCCTATGACAGGCAGTTGACCGGGACGGTTGCACAGCGGCCTCGACAACGTGCCGGTGTGCGCCACGTCTTCCACATCTACGCCGTAAGACTGGCCGATCGTGACCGGTGGCGCGCTCGGCTCGCTGACGTGGGGATTCAGACCGGCGTGCACTATCCCGTGCCGCTCCATCTGCAGCCCGCGTATCGGGACCTGGGATACGGCCCCGGGGCCTTTCCGGTCGCGGAGGCCGCCGCGCGAGAGGTGCTCTCGCTGCCGCTGTTTCCGGAGATGACGGACGCGCAGCTCGACGAGGTCACTGGCATCCTTCGCGCCGGGCTTCCAGGCGCGATCGGTACTACCGCGTAAGCCGCTTGTTTACAGGTACATGGCTGGCCGATCGTCGGTGCGCTACAATACCGTCTCGCCGATGATCGACTGTATCGCCGGATATCATCTCAACCCGTGGACGTGTGGGATTGCCAAGTTCAACACGATCCTTGGTGGACACCTGTCGCTGCCTGTCGTGGGCATCGGCTCCCAGGAGCTCGGCCGGTATCGGCGCCCGATCCTGTCTCTGAAGATGTCGGAGTTCACCCCGGACGACGCCTGCCGTCTCGATGAGTGGGTGGCGGCGCACATCGGTGGCTTCGAGCTGTTTCTGCACGCGTTCGACGCAACCTCGATCGAGCAGCGGCTGATCGCCGCCGCGGCGCGCGTGTACGTTGGCAACCGCGAGCTGGTTGACACGCTGATGCCGCTTCGTCCCGATGTCGTGGAGGCGTTTTGTCCAGGGACCTTGCTCAATCCGCAGCGTTTCCAGCGTACGGAGCTTTCGGTGTTTACATTCGGGATGGCACACAAGATTCGGGTGCCGTTATATCGACGGCTGCACAGCCTGCTGGAGGCGACAGGCAAGAGTTACTCGGTGTATGTGTCGACCGCGCTTCATGAGAACACGAGCTTTGACGGTTCCTTCGTGGTCCGGTTCGAGGAACTTCAGGCGATTTTCGGTGAACGGGTCTATTTCATGGGCTACCTGTCCGATACGGCGGTGTTCAATCACATCGTCGACTGCACGTTTCTGGCAGCCTTCTTCGAAAAAGGCCTTCGGGCGAACAACACTAGCGTCAACGCGGCGATGGAATGCGGTTGCGCGGTGATTACGAATCTGGACGAGCACTCGCCCAGGGGGCTTGCGCACATGAAGAACGTGATCGATGTCAACGCGTGCGATCGGCTGCCTGACCTCGAGCAAGCGGAGAAGATTGGGCGTGCGGCGCGCGAGATCGCACACGCCGACTACGGGTGGGATCAACTTGTGGCGCAGCTGCGACCGGCTGTGCGCGTCTAGGAGAGCCGAATTTGGCAGGGACGCTCAGGATCGGAACACACGAAATCGGCGACGACGCGCCGTGCTACGTTATCGCGGAGATCGGCCACAATCATCAGGGCAGTGTCGAGAAGGCGCGGGAGCTGTTTCGCGAGGCCAAGCTTGCCGGCGCCGACGCCGTCAAGCTGCAGAAGCGCGACAACCGCGCGCTCTATACGCAAGCCGCGTACGACAAGCCCTACGACAATGAGAACAGCTTCGGTGCGACATACGGCGAGCACCGTGAGTTTCTCGAGTTCGGGCTCGCCGAGTACCGGGAGTTGAAGGACTACGCCAAGGAAATCGGCATCGACTTTTTCGCCACCGCGTTCGATGTCACGAGTGCCGATTTTCTGCAGTCGCTCGATATGCCTGCTTTCAAGATCGCGTCGGGTGACCTGAAGAGCACGCCCTTGCTCGAACATGTCGCGCGCTTTGGCAAGCCGGTCATTATCTCGACTGGTGGCGCGCTGGTCGAGGATGTGCAGCGGGCCCACGATGCCATTGTGGCGATCAATCCTCAAATCGGGATCCTCCAGTGCACCGCTGGGTACCCGGCTGCTTTCGAAGAACTCGATCTCTGCGTAGTCACCCAGTATCGTGAGAAGTTCCCTGGCGCGGTCGTCGGGTTTTCGGGCCACGATAGCGGCATCGCAATGCCGCTGGCTGCGTACGTGCTTGGCGCCAGAATCGTGGAGAAGCATTTCACGTTGAATCGCGCGATGAAGGGGACTGATCATGCCTTCTCCCTGGAGCCGGTCGGCTTGCGCAAGATGGTTCGGGACCTTCAACGCACCAGGAAGGCTCTGGGCGACGGCCGAAAGAAGACATACGAAAGCGAGCGCGCGCCAATTGTGAAGATGGGCAAGAGCTTGGTGGTCGCGCACGCACTTCCAGCCGGGCACGTGTTGACGGCTGAAGATATTGTGATGAAGTCGCCCGGCGGGGGTATTCCTCCCTATGAGCTGGCGAAGGTGCTCGGGCGGATCACCTTGCAGGCGCTCCACGCGGACGACTTCCTTTCCCTCGAGATGTTGAGCAAGCCGAGCGCCGAGCTCGCGCGTTCGTGACCAACGCATTCTTCCGGCTCGACCACCAGACGGCGGTCGTCACCGGCGCGTGCGGGAAGCTTGGTCCCGTGTGGGTTGAGGCGCTCCTGGACGCAGGAGCCAGGGTGGCGGCGTTGGATCTGGCCGGCGCTCCGGCCTCGGCCGCGTATCAGGCCCTCGCCGGTCGTGCAGAGGGCCGGATCCGCCGTTTCGATTGTGACGTGACCGATCGGGCGTCGATTCAGGCGGCCGTCGACGCGCTGTCCGCGCAGCTGGGTGAGCCGTCGGTGCTGGTGAACAACGCAGGCGTCGATCAGCCACCTGACTCTGGAGGCAATCGATCGTCGATCGATCGGCTGGCCATCGACGAGTTCCGCCGAATGGTCGAGGTGAATCTGCTGGGCACCTTTCAGGTGACTCAGGTGATTGGCGGGCGAATGGCCGCCGGAGGCGGCGGCGCGATTGTCAACATCGGTTCGCTGTATGCCTCCGTGTCACCGGACCAGCGCCTGTACGACCATCTGGCCGGAGACCTGCCCTTCTTGAAGTCTCCGGCGTATGGCGCGTCGAAGGCTGCGGTCGTGAATCTGACCAAGTACTTCGCCACGTTGTGGGGCCAATGCGGAATGCGTGTCAACACGCTCTCCCCGGGGGGCGTGCTCGGGGGGCAAGATGAACTGTTTCGTTCGAAGTACGGCGTTCGTGCCCCGTTGGGACGAATGGCGGAGGCTGACGACCTGAAAGGACCGCTGGTGTTCCTTGCATCACGCGCTTCGTCGTACGTGACCGGCCACGAGCTGAGGGTCGACGGAGGGTTCACCGCATGGTGAAGAGTGTGGCTGGCTTCGGATCAATTCCGGCCACGATTCTGAATCACATAGGCGGCCGGACGGTCCCCGCGGCTGATGGTCGTACCTTTGTGAAGCGCGACCCGGCCACTGGCCGAACGGTTTGTCAGGTCACGAGGTCCTCGGCCGCCGACGTGCGCCTCGCGGTGGACGCGGCCACAAGAGCCCAGCCAGACTGGGCCGCCACGACGGTCGTCGAGCGAGGGGACATCCTTCGCCGGATTGCCATGCTGATGCGCGAGCATCGGGACGCACTCGCGGGCCTCGTCGCCTCAGAGACCGGCAAGTCGCGCAAGGACGCACTCGGTGAGACAGACGCGGCCATCGAGATGGGATTCTTCGTGGCCGGTGAGGGTCGCCGGTTCTACGGACAGACCACGACGAGCGCGGTGCCACACAAGTCGGCCATGGTTGTTCGTCAGCCACTCGGCGTGGCGGGTCTTATCATTGCCGCCAATACCCCGATCGCCAACGTGGCCTGGAAAGCGTTTCCCGCCTTGTTGTGCGGCAACGCCGCGGTCTTGAAGGCGGCCGAGGACACCCCGCTCTCTGCCTGGGCCTTCGGCGAACTCGCGCGCGAGGCTGGCGTGCCGGACGGCGTCTATTCGACGCTCCACGGCTACGGCGAGGAAGCGGGCGCTCCGTTGGTGGAGCATCCCGATGTGGCCGTTGTCAGTTTTACCGGCTCGTGCGAAGTGGGTCGGTGGATCGCGGCGACGGCCGGTGGCCGCCTGGCAAAGGTATGCCTCGAGCTCGGTGGTAAGAATCCACTCATTGTGTGCGACGACGCGGACTTGCCGAATGCGGTGACATGGACGTTGGGATCGGCGTTCAGTAACGCCGGACAGCGCTGTGCTGCCGGCAGTCGAGTCATCGTCTTCGACGCCGTCTACGATCGTTTCACCGAGTTGTTGGTTGAGGCGACCAAGCAGCTGAAGGTGGGCACCGACGATGCCGACGCCTACGGACCAGTCATCAACCACGAGCAGATGACGGGCATGCTCGCGTCGGTCGAGCGCGCGAAAGCCGATGGTGCCGTGGTGCTGACCGGCGGTCATCGCCTCACCGGTGATCGATACGGAGACGGATACTTCGTCGCTCCGACGATTCTTGCGCACGTGGGACCAAACGACCAGATTTCACGACGCGAACTGTTTGGTCCGATTACCTGTCTCTATCGCGCTCGAGACTTCGAGGAAGCCATGTCGTTGGCCAACGACTCGTCCTTTGGTCTCACGGCGGCCATTCATACGCAAAACCTTCACCGCGCCATGACGTTTGTCGGACGGGTGCAGGCCGGCGTCGCGGTCGTCAACGGCGGCACCTACGGCAGCGAGCCCCACATGCCATTCGGCGGTGTGAAGGACTCTGGCAATGGCTGGCGGGAGGCTGGCACGCAGGCGCTCGACGTATATTCGGATCTGAAGACGGTTTACATCAATCACAACCCGGCGCAGGTCTAGCGAGGAGCCGTGTCGTTCACGATCCTGCCTTGTCACTGCTCGGTTCGCATTCCGGGCGGGCCTTGCTGACGCAGCCTTCCGCGGTTGCGCTGATTCCCGCGCGTCAGGGATCCAAGCGGGTACCCGGCAAGAACGTGCGAATGCTGGGGGGGCACCCGGTCATCGCGTACACGATTGCACCAGCGCTCGAAAGTGGATTGTTCACGTCCGTGATCGTGTCGACGGACTCGGAAGACACGGCGGCTATTGCGCGGCACTACGGTGCGGAAGTGCCATTTCTACGCCCGGCACCGCTGGCCGACGATATGTCTCCAGATATTGAGTGGCTGGAGTACACGCTGATCGAGCTCAAGCGGATGGGCCGGACGTGGGATTGTTTTTGTCTGCTTCGTCCCACGAGTCCGTTCCGGACGGCGTCGACGATTCGTCGAGCATGGGAGCGGTTCATGGCGCACGAGGGAACCGACTCGCTTCGCGCCGTCGAGAAGTGCGCGCAGCATCCGGGCAAGATGTGGGTCGTGGACGGCGACCGTATGAAGCCGCTGCTCGAGACCCCAGCCGGAGTACAGCCCTGGCACAGTACGCCCTACCAGTCGCTGCCGCCCGTGTACGTCCAGAATGCCTCCCTGGAGATCGCCTGGACCCGACTGGTCTTCGAGGGACGCACCATTGCTGGAGACATCCTCGTGCCGTTCATGACTGAGGGCTATGAAGGTTTTGATATCAACGACCCACGTGACTGGATCGTGGCAGAGCACCTGCTGGCGGACGGCAAGGTGACCTTACCGAGGGTACCGCAGAAATCGTACGGAGCACGATGGGCGAACAGCAACTAGATCAGGTTACCAGTGACGAACTCGTCTGTGTGCCGGCGTCTGAGTTTCGCCGCTTGCTCGCTGCCGGACTGCCGGCCCCTCAGACCGCTGAGACCTTCGCGGCGCTCGCGCGGATCAACACGCTGTACATGATCGCGCGGGCGTGGTCGGGTCATGTCGGCACGAGTTTCAGCTCGCTCGAGCTCATGAGCTGGCTCTTCTTGAACGAGGTGCGCGATCTCGACAAGGGACCCGAGTCGTGCGACATCTTCTTTTCGTCGAAGGGGCACGATGCGCCGGCGTTGTACTCCGTGCTGATCGGCCTTGGGTTGTTGCCGGAGGAGCAGGCGGAGCACTTGCGGCGGCTTCAGGGGCTGCCCGGTCATCCACACGTGGAGACCCCGTTCATCCAGGCCAACACGGGCTCGCTGGGGATGGGGATCTCGAAAGCCAAGGGCATGGCGATCGCCAATCGTCTCGCTGGTCGTCCGCGTCGCATCTTCGTGTTGACCGGCGACGGTGAGCTGCAAGAAGGGCAGTTCTGGGAATCGCTGGCTTCAGCAGCGCGCCGGAGACTCGGGGAAATCGTGGTCATCGTCGATCACAATAAGATCCAGTCTGATACCTGGGTCGAAGAGGTGAGCGATCTGGGCGACGTCGAAGCCAAGATTCGGTCCTTCGGATGGTGCGTGGCCCGCTGCGACGGGCACGATCTTTCCGCGGTCCAGGAGACGTTCCGGAGGCTCGATCGCATCGTCGATCAGCCAAAGCTCGTGATCGCCGACACGGTGAAGGGGAAAGGCGTATCCTTCATGGAAGGCCAGGCCTTGAGAGCGGGTGAGCTGTACGCCTATCACTCGGGCGCGCCAACAGAGGCGGAGTACGCAAGCGGGTCACGCGAACTGCTCGAGCGCGCTGCGCGGCTGTTTGAGGCAGGTGGCCTTGGGCGATTGGTGACGAGGGGCGGCTGGCGGCCTGAACGCCGCGAACCGCGCGAGACCCAGAACCTCATCAGCGCGTACAGTCAGGCGCTCGTATCTCAGGCCGAGCGTCATTCCCGCCTCGTGGTGCTCGACGCCGATCTCGTCAAGGACTGCGGCCTGGTGCCGTTCGCGAGAGAGTATCCGGACCGTTTCGTCGAATGCGGAATCGCCGAGCAGGACATGGTGTCCATGGCGTCTGGACTTGCACGGCGAGGCGCTCTTCCGGTTGTCCATTCGTTTGCATGCTTCCTGTCGGCGCGGCCCAACGAACAGATCTACAACCAGTGCAGCGAGGGCTCCAAGACCATCTATGTCGGCTCCCTGGCGGGTCTCTTGCCCGGAGGTCCAGGCCACTCGCACCAGTCGGTACGCGATATCAGCGCCCTGGGGTCGGTGCCGAATCTGGTCATGGCCGAACCGGCCGTGTCAGATGAGGTGCACGCACTATTCGACCACCTCGTGAACACCGTCCAGGAAAGCTCGTATCTGCGTCTGGTGTCGGTGAAGTGGCCCGTGCCCTTTTCGTATCCCTCGAGTCAGCCGGTACGCACGGGAGAGGGTTGGGTGGTCCGCGACGGGCGCGATCTGGTTGTCTTTGGTTACGGGCCGTGGCTGCTGTCGAACGCGTGGCACGCCGCCGAGCAACTGCAGAAGAGCAGCGGCCTCACGACGCGACTCGTCAATCTTCCGTGGCTGAATCGCGTCGATTCAACGTGGCTCGAGAACACGATTGGGGATCGCCGCGCCGTGTTGTTGTTGGACAATCACTACGAGCATGGCGGGCAGGGCGAGATGCTGGCTGCGGCAATCGCGGTCCTCGGGCTCGATCCCGTGGTGCGCGTTGCACGAGCGGGCGTGGCGACGTTGCCCGCGTGCGGAACCAACGACGAGGTGCTCGCCCATCACGGACTCGATATTGCTGCACTGCTCAGGGCGTTTCAGTCTACTGTCTCCCGCCAGCGGGCAGGCAGCCTGCCGTGACGATTCTCTTCTGGGATATCGACGGCACCCTGTTGTCGACGGCCAAGGCCGGCGTCTTTGCCTGGGAGGAGGCGGTCCGGGAGCTGATTGGCCGTGAGTTCGAGCTTGCGCGGATGCGGATCGCCGGCCTGACTGACTATCAAATCGCGGTCCGCACCTTCGAGAGACTCGGTGTCGAGCTTGATGAGGCCGGATTGCGGCGTTTCGTTGATCGCTATGGCGAACTGCTGCCGTCGAGTTTGCCCCGGAAACGGGGCTGCGTGATGCCGAACGTCAGAGAGATCCTTGAGCACCTTCGAAGCCACACCAATGTCCGCTCGTACCTGCTGACCGGGAATACCCGGGCGGGAGCCCGCGCCAAGCTGACACACTACGACCTTATTCAGTACTTCCCGGATGGAGCCTTCGCCGAGGACTCTGGCGATCGCGCTTCGATCGCCCGTCGCGCCCTTGGACTTGCCAGGCAGCAGGGACCGGTCACCGAGGACAGGCTGTTCGTCATCGGCGACACGCCGCACGACGTGGAGTGCGCCGCCGCCATCAACGCACGCACGATTGCTGTCGCGACCGGGGGCTATGCGATCGAGGAACTGCGGGCCTGCGCTCCCTGGCGTGTGTTCGACCAACTTCCGGATCCTGACTCGTTCGCGGCGCTCATCAACGATGCGGGTGGAAGGGCGTGAGACGCGGTATCAGGCGGTCGCCGGTCCTGTGGCGCGCCAGCCGTCTGGCGCGACGGTGGTACCACGCGAGGTTTGGGGCGTATCCCGACTGGCAGGTGCAGCTCGCGGCCGATTCGACGTTGTGGCAAGCCGCCAGGGGCGCGGCGAAAGGTGGACCTCGGGTGCTGATGGCGACCACCATCGGCTCGTATGCCCACGGTATTACGTTGGAGAGTGCGGTCGCGGCGGCGCTCACCTTCAGAGGGGCCGAGGTACACGCGCTGCTGTGCGATGGTGTGATGACGGCGTGCGCAGAATGCGAGGCGTCGTTCTATCCCAACATCGCCACGTTCGTCGAGAGCGGACCGGGGCGGGACCTCTGCCGCGACTGCACGTGGCCGGCCGAGCGGGTTTACACCGAACTCGGCCTCAAGGTCCATCGATATAGCGACTGGCTCACGGCCGAGGATCGAAGGGAAGCCAGGCAGCTTGCCGCCGCGCCGCCTTTCGACGAGATCCGGTCCCTACGGGTCGACGGCCTGGCCATTGGCGAACACGCTCACGCGGGTGCGCTGCGCTTTTTTGCGACCGGATCCCTTGATGGTGAACCTGCAGCTGAGCCGGTCCTTCGTCGGTATCTCGAGTCGGCCCTACTGACGGCCAGTGCGTCGCGCCGGCTCCTGCGTGGAGTCGGCTTCTCATCGACAGTGCTGACCCATGGCATCTACATTCCCTGGGGGATCGTGGGTGAGGTGGCCCGCCGCGAGGGCGTGCATGTGTCGACGTGGAACGTGGCCTATCGCAAGCGGCGCTTCATCTTCAGCCACGACGATACGTACCACCACACGCTGATGACCGAGCCGGTCAGTCTCTGGGAACGGACGCCGCTGTCGACCACCCAGGATCGCGAACTCGCCGCGTACCTCGCCAGTCGGAGGGAAGGGCTCTTCGATTGGATCGTGTTCCATCGCCCTCGTCGCCAGGATCCCCAGGACATTGCGCGACGGATCGGGCTGGATCCGTCGACACCGGTCATTGGACTGCTCACCAATGTCACCTGGGATGCACAGCTCCACTATCCTGCCAACGCGTTTCCGAACATCATTGAGTGGCTCGTGCAGACCTGCGAGTACTTCTCGACGCGTCGAGACCTGCAGCTGCTCATACGGGTGCATCCCGCCGAGATCAGCGGCTTTCCGCCGTCGCGCCAGCCTATTCTCACGGAGCTTCGGAAGCGCGTCCCGGAGCTGGCCCCGAACATCATCGTCGTTCCCCCTGAAAGCGACATCGGAACGTACGCGCTCATGTCGCTGTGCGATTCCGCCATCATCTACGGTACGAAGATGGGCGTAGAGCTCACGAGCATTGGACTGCCGGTCATCGTCGCGGGTGAGGCGTGGATTCGCAATAAGGGACTGACGCACGACGCCAGCTCCCCCGCGGAGTATTTTCGGATTCTGCAGGGCCTCCCGTTTCGGGAACGTCTGGGTGGAGCTCAGTTGGCACGAGCCCGCCAGTACGCGTATCACTTCTTCTTCAATCGTATGATTCCGCTGCCGTTCATCGACCCAAAGGCGGGATACCCTATCTACCGACTCAAGCTCCACCGACTGGGGCAGTTGCTACCTGGCGCGTCGAGTGGCCTCGACACCATCTGCGCGGGTATCCTGAACCGCCAACCATTCGTCCTTCATGCATCGGAGTCGGCTCCGGCTGAACTCGCGAGCGCCATGGAGGGCTGAGCTCTTGTGCTGACATTTCTTGCGACGGTGTTTGCCGTCGCCGTCGCCTGCAGTCTGGTGGGCGGGGCCGTCATCCGTCGTCTGGCGGTGGCCGGCGGCGCGGTGGTGCCGCCGCGTCCCGATCGCTGGCACACCTCGCCAACGCCGACAATGGGTGGGGTGGCGATCGCGACGGCGACCATGGGCGGGTTTGCCGTGGTGGCGGCCAGGCCCGATCTCGTCGGTGCGCCTGTCGCGTGGCTCCCGGTCCCGCTCGCGGCTCTCGCGATGTTCGTCGTTGGCGTTCTCGACGATCGCCTGCAGCTGTCTCCGCTTGCGAAGCTTGTCGCGTCGCTGGCGATAGGGGCGTTCCTCGTGTTCGCGTTGGGCGGAGCCGGACCAGAGGGTGCCTTGCCCTCGGTTTACACGTTGGTTGCCACGGTGTGGTTCGCTGGCGTCTGCCACGCGATGAATCTGCTCGACAACATGGACGGACTGGCCGCTGGCATCGGGCTGGTTGCGGCGGTGTTCTTGGCAGCCCTGCTGCCGGCATTTCTGGGCCCCACGCTTGTCGTGCTGTTGACGGCACTCGCCGGTGCGCTGCTGGGGTTCTTGTACTGGAACCGCCATCGTGCGCGGTTGTTCATGGGCGACTGCGGCAGTCTCTTCATCGGCGCCATGCTGGGGGCGGCATCACTGGTGCCGGTCTACAACTCGCCGCTCGCCTTCATCAATCCTGCGGTCATCGTGGTGCTCATCCTGATCGTTCCGCTGTTCGACACCGCCTTCGTGCTGGTGCTGCGGAGGCTTGCTGGCCTCAAGGCGACCAAGGGCGGAACAGACCACGTCTCACACCGGCTCGTCTCGCTCGGATTCTCCGAAAGGAGCGCTGTCAGGATCCTGTATCTCCTTGGGTTCGCCGGTGGCGCGGCAGCATGGTTTCTGCTGCGTGGACAAGGAGTTGAACCCATGCTGCCGCTGGTGGCGGGGTTCGGTGTATTCGTCGTACTACTGGGAATCTATCTCGCGCGTGTGCCAGCCTACGACGCCGAGGATTTCGTGGCGCTCCAGAAATCCTCCTTTGCACCATTTCTGAAAGACTTGGCTTTCAAATGGCACGCCGCGGAAGTCATGTTGGACTTCGTTCTCATCGCGGTGTGCTACTACCTCGCCTACCGGCTCAGATTCGAGGGAGAAGGTCTCGACAGGTTTCTACCGTACTTCACTGTGTCCCTCCCGGTGGTGCTGGGTTGCAAGCTCGCCGCCCTCTATGGGTCGGGCTTGTACCAACGGTCGTGGGAGACGTTCGGACTGCGCGACCTTGCCGCCGTCGTCCGCGGCGTCGGCATGGGCTCACTCCTGTCGGTGCTGACTGCTGCGTATCTCTATCGGTTTGAGGGGTTTTCGCGGGTCGTCTTTCTGTTGGACGCGCTACTTCTGGGGGTTGCCATCGTCGCGACCCGCGCGTCCTTTCGTGCCATGAGCCTTGTGGCTGCGGTTCGGAACAAGCGTAGTCGTCGCGTGCTTGTCTATGGTGCCGGTCAGTTTGGTCAGACACTGGTTCGGGAGATGCGCGCGAACGCCAGATGGAACATGAATCCCGTTGCCTTCATCGACGATGATCCGACGAAGCTTCGTCGCTGGATCATGGGAGTCCAGGTGCGAGGAATGCTGGAGGATCTTGAGGCCACGATGCGACGATGCTCGGTCGACGAGGTCGTCCTGAGTAGCCCGTCGATCAATGGGAGCGTAGAAGATCGGATCCGGGAGATTTGCGCGCGATCGAAGCGTCCCGTGCGACGACTTCGGATGGATATTCTTGACCTTGACGCGTGACCGAGATGCTGAGGATCGGCATCGACGGGCGCGCGTTCGCTTCACCGGCCGCCGGCATCAGGCGATATACGATGGGCCTAACCCGGGCGCTGTTGGCGCTCGGGGAGCCGCTCGAGATCGTTGCGTTGGGTGGGCGAGATGTGAGCGGATTGCCGTCAGGGCTTCGCCACGTTGTCGAGCCACCCCATCCGCCGACAAATCTCGGATGGACACTCGTTGGTCTGCCGCGCGCCGCGCAGCGTGCGGGTGTTCACCTCATCCACGCTCCTGCGTATACGGCGCCGTTCTGGTCGCCTGTGCCGGTGGTGCTGACGGTGCACGACGTGAGCTACGAGCGGCAGCCGCAGTGGTATCCCTATCGACGCGACTGGGCGAGGCGGGCGTTCTACCGGCGCAGTGCTCATGTCGCGTCACACATTCTGACGGATTCTCACTTCTCGGCGAGCGAGATTACCGCCGCGTACGGTATCACGGCAGACCGCATCACGGTGACGCCGCTCGGGGTGGACAGTGTGTTCCAGGTAGGCGCGTCAACTCTCGACAGGACGCGACGCGCAGGCGTCAGCTCGCCGTATCTGCTCCACGTCGGCGACCTTCACGAACGTCGAAATCTCCTGATGCTGATCGAAGCCGTTCTGTCGGCGCGGCACCTGTCTCGGTCGGCTCAGGAGTTGTCGCTGGTGCTCGTCGGGAAGGATCTGGGCGTTGGCGATAGCGTGCGTGCACGTGCGGCACAAGCGGGCGCGGTTGACGCGGTCGTCCAACTGGGGTCGGTGAACGAAGAGGAGCTGCGCACGCTGTACCAGGGGGCGCTCGCGTTGGCCTACCCGTCGCTCTACGAGGGCTTCGGTCTTCCGCTCGTGGAAGCGATGGCGTGCGGCGCGCCAGTCATCGCATCGAACGTGGCGTCCATGCCGGAGGTCCTCGGCGATGCGGGCGTGCTGATTCATCCGACCGACACGGTTGCGTGGACCCATGCGATCGTGGATCTCCTCAATGACAGCGAGAAGTACCAACGCTTGCGCGCAACTGGTATCCGTCGAGCAGCTGAGTTCACGTGGGAACGCACCGCCAGACTCACGCTCGACGTGTACCGACGAAGCGTCACTCGACAATGAGCGCCGTTCTCCCAGTGTCGAGCGACACGTCGGTACGTCCGGACGTGTCGATCATCGTCGTCAGCTGGAACGGCCGACGGTACCTCGACGCGTGTCTGCGCGCCGCAGAAGGGCAGACCGGTGTGAACGCGGAGGTCGTGCTCGTTGACAACGGTTCGACCGATGGGACGGTCGATTTCGTTCGCGGTGCCTTTCCGCGTGTACGGATTGTTCGCCTCGAAGGGAACCATGGCTTTGCTGGTGGCAACAATGCCGGCGCGAAGGAGGCACGGGGCGAGTTCCTGGCGTTTCTCAACAACGACACCGTGCCGGAATCGAACTGGCTCAGTGCACTCCGTGCGGGCATTGATACGACTTCAGGTTTCGACCTGGCTACGTCCCGGGTCGTATACATGGACAATCCCGGCGTGATCGATAGCGCTGGCGATGGTCTGTTCAGAGCCGGCGCGGCGTTCAAGTGGCACCACGGCGAACCGGTCGAGATGGCCAGGGCGCCGGTCGAGGTGTTCGGGGTGTGTGGCGCGGCGTGTCTGATGCCGAAGGCGTTGTTCGATGACCTCGGTGGTTTCGATGCGGACTTCTTTGCTTCGCACGAGGACGTCGATCTGTCGTACCGGGCGCGCCTCGGTGGATACAGGTGCCGATACGTTCCCGACGCGGTTGTTCGTCATCACGGCAGTGCGACCCTTGGCACGCTCAGCGCCTTCGCGGTTTTTCACGGTCAGCGAAACCTCGAATGGATGTACCTAAAGAACACCCCGGCATCGCTGCTCGTGAGAACGTTGCCTGGCCACCTATTGTACAACATCGTGGCTGCCGTACACTTCGCGCGCCGTGGTCTTCTCGGCACGTTCCTGAGGGCCAAGGTCGCCGCGATCGCCGGGCTACCTCGTGTCATCGGGAAACGGGTGAAGATTCAGCGGACCCGCCGCGTCGGTGTCGATGTGCTCGAGCCGCATCTCAATCGAGGGTGGCTGGCCGCGAAGATCAGAGAAAAGCGGTTCGATGTCCGCCTTGCGAAGCGGCGTTCATGAAGACGCCTGACGTCAGTGTCGTGATCGTGAACTACAACTCCGGACGAGAGCTGCAGCGCGCCCTTGACTCGATCGCCGAGGATCTCTCGGAACGTCACTGGGAAGTGGTTGTGGTCGACAACGCCTCGTCAGACGGCAGCGTATCGGTGGTCGAAGCCTGTGGACCGCGTGCGCGACTGGTACGGAACGACGAGAATCGTGGGTTTGCTCGCGGTGTGAACCAGGGCGTTGCGGCGACGTCGGCACCTCTGGTGTTGATTCTCAATCCCGACTGTCGACTTGTGGCTGGGGCGTACGCGTCGTTGCTCGAGGAGCTCGAACGGTCATCCTCACATGCCATCGTGGGACCTCGGATTCTGGACCCCGATGGATCGGTGCAGGGTAGCGCACGTGGCGACCCAGACATGTTGACCGGGCTGTTCGGCCGCACGGGTATCGCTCGTCGGTTGCTACCATGGCTGGCGGTATCGAGACGGAATGTCATGGTTGACTCGACCGCAGGCGAACGAGCAGGCTGTACGGTGGATTGGGTGTCTGGTGCGTGCATGCTGGCCAGGCGAGAGGTGCTTCAGCGAGTAAAGGGGTTCGACGAGCGCTACTTCTTGTACTGGGAAGACGCCGACCTGTGCCGCCGGGTGCGGTTGCTGGGGTACCAGATCAGATACGCACCGACGGCGACGGCGGTTCATCGGGTCGGTCAATCGAGCCAAAAGGCGAGAGTGCTTGCCGTGCGTGCGTTTCACAAGAGCGCCTACCTCTACTACGCAGTCCACGTTGCCCCGAACGCGCGTCTCAAGCGCCTGCTGGCCCGTGTCGTACTCTCGTTACGGTGTCAGGTCCAGGTGGCGCTGTCAGCGATACGCTGACCTCGATTTCCGCCGCGTCAGCTGTCCATGATGTCTTCCACCAGCGTTGCGATCCGCTCCCCGATCGCCAGGCACGCGGTGAGCCCCGGCGACTCGATGCCAGCCGCCTGAACCAGTCGCATACACTTTCGGTCTCTCGCCACCCAGAAGTCGGCAAATGATTCGGCAGGAGGGTGGAGCTTCGGCCGAATCCCACTCCCGCCCCCTCGAAGGTCGTCGATGTTGAGTGTCGGCAGCAGCGTACGCGCTGACTCGAGAAAATGTTCGAGCGGTAGACGGTCTGATTCGTAGTCGTCTCGGTCGGACTGAAAGCGGGCGGTGGGTCCAAGTGTCACGTTCCCGTGTATCGTCTTGGTGACGTGCACCCCGAGAGAGTGGCCTGTGGCGTCTGGCAGGGGGTACACGAGGCCGTTGACGAGCGACCTCTTGGCAGGCACGAGCTCCGCGTACTCGCCACGGCATGGGTAGATCCTGAAGGTCTCCCCGCCGAGAAGGTCCGACGTGAGGTCTGCGTCGAGTCCGGCAGCGTTCACCACGGCTCGCGCGACGATCGTTTCGGACGGGGTGCGGAGTTCGAGGTAATTGGCATGAGGTTCTGCCCCGATCAACGGTGTGCTGAGCAATACGACCGCACCCTGATCCTCGCAGGTCCGATGCAGGGCGCCGACCAGTTGGTCCACGTCAACGATGCCAGTGTTCGGCGAGTACAAGGCAGCCGCGGCTTGCACGTGCGGCTCGCGGGCGAGAATGAACCCACGGTCGACGATCTCGAGGCCGCTGACGCCGTTGTCCTGACCGCGGGTCCGCAGTGCCTCGAGCGCCGGAACTTCACCGAGTGATTGGGCGACGACGAGCTTTCCACAGCGCCGGTGGGGAACACCGTGCGTGGCGCAGAAGCGGTAGAGCATCTCCGCTCCGTTGACGCAGTCCAGGGCCTTCAGTGTTCCGGACGGATAGTACAGGCCAGCATGGATCACCTGGCTGTTTCGGCTACTGGTGCCGCGTCCCGGTCGCGCCTCACGCTCGAGGATACAAACACCACGGCCGTGTCGGGCGACAGACCATGCGGTTGCGAGACCAATGACTCCCGCTCCAATGATCACCGTGTCTATCCTGGTCATATTCATAATGGGCTGTCGGAAGATGGTACGATACAGAGTTTGCGAGCGTTAGCGACGGGTCAGTGTAGAACGCGATGACGGGCCGGATCCTGGTGACTGGCGCAGCGGGTCGGTTGGGCGCGGCCGTTGCCGAGGCATGCACCGGCGCGGGTGTCGTGTCGCACACCAGGGCCACGCTCGACATTACCGACCCTGAAGCGGTGCGTGTGGCGGTAGCGGAGGCCGCGCCTGACGTCGTGGTCAATTGTGCCGCGTTCAACGACGTTGACGGGGCCGAAGAGCGACCGACCGACGCGCTCGCGGTCAACGCGTTCGCCGTGAGGAGCCTGGCGCGGGCGGCCGAATGCGCTGGCGCGGTCTTCGTCCACTTCAGCACCGACTTCGTCTTCGACGGCTCGGGCGAGCAGCCGTACAGTGAGGATGCCCCTCCGTCACCGAGAAGCACGTATGGTGCGACGAAGCTGTTGGGCGAATGGTTCGCACGGGACTCTTCTCGCGGGTACGTCCTGCGTGTGGAGAGCCTTTTTGGCGCCCCGCCGGGGTGGCGAGGGCGTCAGGGGTCGGTAGATGCCATCATTGATGGTCTGGAACGAGGTCTCGAGGTCCGGGTCTTCACGGACCGGGTGGTGTCGCCGAGCTACGTGCACGACGTCGTGCGTGCTGTTGATTTCCTGGTAGGTACGAACGCGCCAGCTGGCGTGTATCACTGTGTCAACTCCGGGCAGACAACCTGGCACGAGCTGGCTGAAGAGAGCGCCCGCTTGCTGGGCGTGTCGCCGCGCCTGCAGCCCATCACCATGGAGACCGCCGCACTCAAGGCTCCACGCCCGCGATTCTGCGCACTGGCCAACCACAAGCTGACGCGCGCCGGATTCGCGATGCCGGCGTGGCACGACGCTCTTCGACACTGGCTGAACGCTCGAGAATCACTGCACGATAAGATGGACCAACGACATGGCTAAGCGCGCAATCATTACCGGTATCACTGGGCAGGACGGCTCGTATCTTGCGGAGCTGCTCCTGGGCAAGGGATACGAAGTCACCGGGATCGTGCGCCGGCTGAGCGCGCCGAACTTCTGGCGGATCGATCATCTGCTGGATCGCATCACGCTCAGGCCCGCGGATCTCCTCGACCAGCTGTCCCTGATTCGGGTCGTGCGGGATGTTCGACCGCACGAGTTCTACAATCTCGCGGCCATGTCCTTCGTGCCGGCCTCGTGGGATCAGCCGCTGCTGACCGGTGAGTTCAATTCTCAGGGCGTTACTCGGGTGCTCGAGGCCATTCGGCAGGTAGACCCAGCCATTCGGATCTACCAGGCGTCTTCAAGCGAGATGTACGGGCGCGTACGTGAAGTGCCGCAGACGGAACTCACGCCGTTCTACCCTCGAAGTCCCTACGGTGTATCCAAGGTGTTCGGGCACTACATCACGGTGAACTATCGCGAGAGCTACGGCATGTATGCCGTATCCGGCATTCTGTTCAATCATGAGTCGCCGCGCCGGGGTATCGAGTTCGTGACACGGAAGGTCACCGACGGTGTCGCACGGATCAAGGTCGGGTTGGCTACTTCGCTTGGGTTGGGCAATCTTGACGCCTGCCGCGACTGGGGTTTCGCGGGAGACTATGTCCGCGCCATGTGGCTAATGCTGCAGCAAGATACGGCCGATGACTATGTCATTGCGACCGGAGTGTCACATTCGGTTCAACAGCTCGTGCAAAGTGCGTTTGCCCACGCCGGGTTGGACTGGCAGAAGTACGTCAAGACAGACCCTGCGTTCCTGAGACCCGCCGAGGTCGACCATCTGATTGGAGACGCGGCAAAGGCTCGGAACCTGCTCGGGTGGGAGCCGGAGGTCAACTTCGAGAAGCTGGTCGCGATGATGGTCGACGCAGACATTGAGCGGCTTTCTGGGCCGTCGGGGCGCACGGGCGCGCCGCGCTAGGAGACATGGTGACCCTCAGGGACAAGATTCGGGATCGCAAAGCGCGCATCGGTGTCATTGGCTTGGGCTACGTCGGGCTGCCTCTCGCGGTAGAGTTCGCGAAGAAGGGATTCGACGTTACAGGATTCGATGTAGACGCGTCGAAGCTGGACGCGCTCAACGCCGGCCGGAGCTACATCCTCGACGTGAAGACGGACGATGTCAGGGAGTGCGTCGCTGCAGGCCGCCTGAGGGCGACCAGTGACATGTCCCGGCTGGCGGACATGGACGCCATAGATATTTGCGTGCCCACCCCGCTGCGCAAGACCAAGGATCCTGACCTGTCCTACGTCGTGCAGGCGGTCGATTCTGTGAAGGCGCATCTCAAGAAAGGCCAGCTCGTTATCCTCGAGTCCACGACGTACCCTGGGACGACGGACGAGGTGGTCCAGCCAGCCCTCGAAGAGAGAGGCCTGAAGGCCGGTGTCGATTTTTATCTGGCGTTTTCTCCTGAGCGAGTCGACCCTGGCAACGAGTTCTACAGCACGCGGACAATTCCCAAGGTCGTCGGTGGCGTCAACAGAGAGAGCACCGAGCTCGCGTCGAGTCTCTACGGAGCGATCGTCGATACCGTTGTCTCGGTGAGTTCAACTCGAGTCGCTGAAATGGTGAAGCTGCTCGAGAATACGTTTCGGGCAGTCAATATCGGACTGGTGAACGAGATCGCCCTGATGGCCCATCGGATGAATATCGACGTGTGGGAGGTGATCGACGCGGCAGGCACCAAGCCGTTCGGGTTCATGCCGTTCTATCCTGGCCCTGGTTTGGGCGGGCACTGCATTCCCATCGATCCGTTCTACTTGTCGTGGAAGGCACGGCAAAGCGGGTTCGAGTGCCGGTTCATCGAGTTGGCCGGTCACGTCAACTCCTCCATGCCTGCGTTCGTCGTGGAGCGTATTGCCGAGGCGCTCAACACCAAGAAGAAGTCGATCAACGGTTCACGAATCCACCTCTTTGGCGTCGCCTACAAGAAGGACGTCAGCGACATGCGCGAGTCACCCGCCCTGGACGTGATCGAGCTGCTGCATCGGCGAGGTGCGACCGTGAGCTACTCCGATCCGTTCGTGCCCATGCTCCAGCACGGTGACATCGATCTGATGGCACTGTCCGGAGGGGAGGTGTCGCAGGACGCCGACTGCGCCGTGATCTGCACCAATCACCGCACGTTCGACTACCCAGCGATTGTTGCCGGCTATCCCTTGATTGTCGACACGCGAAACGCGTTGAAGGGGATCCACGCGGATCACATCTTCCGGCTGTAGCGTCAGACGAGATGTGGATTATCGCGGCGGAATCCAGCTAATGTCCTCCACCATCACCGCGATCGGGCGTCTGGCGGCCCGCTGACCCAGGCGAACCTCTTCTGTCCACACCTGATTCGTACGGAAGTCCACTCGTCTAAACGGCGTGCCTGTCGTACGCACGGGGATGTCGACCGTCGTCCAGTCCCCGGGCATCACCTCGCGCCTGTCGGCCACGTGTCCGGCAATGGAGGTTTCGATGACGAGGGGTCTCGGCATCGGGCGTTCTGGCGCGCGGAGGCGCAGTCTGAGGAGTCCATTGCCATCAGGAATGTAGGTGACCGAGTGACGTGTCATCCATCGAAAAGCCGTTCCGTCCTCGTCGGTTTCGAGGTCGTGGAATCCGTACTCGGTCGGTGGTTCATTCACGCGTCCGTACGTCAGCAACGCCTGCCCAACTCCGGCGGCCATTGTCACGCCCGCGACCAAGGCCAGGGCCCTCGAGACCACAGCCGGCGTCTGGATGGACGTGCCAGCCACCGCGCCAAACGCCGCCCAGAATGGCAGCGCCGCCTCCGGCACGAGCAGCGGATGTCCGGTGACACACGTCAGCACATAGCCGCCAGTACCTGCGAGTAGGGCCAAGACCGCCACACTGGAATGGGACTGCCGAATCCGACGCCATCCTGCCCTGGCCGTCGCAGCGATGAGCCACACAAACGGAACTCCGCCGACGAGGCCGACTTCGGAAAACTGCTGGGCGAAGTAGTTATGTGCGTTCTCATTCCCGTACAGATCTCGTAGAGCCGGCGTCATGTACTCCGCCGACCGATCGAAATAGCGGCCGATCCCTACTCCGAACACTGGCGATGACGCGAACATTCGGACACTGGTCTGCAAGAACTGGGAGCGCAGACTTGCTGACTGCCGCACCCCGCCCCCTGTGCCTGGCCCTCGGTCGACCATCGTCACCACGGAGAGGACGACAGCCAGCAGTAGCATGACGCTCAGCAGCGCGGGCCCTCGTCGCATGGTCCAGCGACTTCGGGCGACTGCGACGAAGGCGAACGTTCCGATGATCCCAAGGTATGCCGACCGTGACCCTGACAGCCAGATCGCCGGCGTGAGCAGGACGCACACAGCTGCCCATCGCACACGCTGTCCTGCGGCCCAGGTGACATACGCCGCGCTGATGCCGCCGGCCAGCACGTAGAGCGACCCTGCGGCGTTCACATCGGTGATGTGAAAGCTGAAGCGCTCGCCGAACTGTGTGAACCGCGTCAGGAACCAGTCAGCGTGCCCTGTGGCTGCCCATTGTCTGGCGACATCGATCGGCGTCGCGACCGCCAGCACGGTCATCGACCCCACGAGTGCCAAGGCCAGCCGACGGATACATCGCGGCTCGTCTCTGGTGACCCCCACGGCGGCGACGAACAACCCGAGCCCAGTGAGGCTCTGGAGCAGCGTCCACGTCTCGGGCTCAGACGCGGAGTAGATGAGGTAGTCGCGCGGAATCGACTGGAACAGCAACTGTGGCAGGGCCGCCCAGGGAACGCCGGCTGCCCCGGAGACCACAAGCGACAACCAGGAAGTGATGAGAGCACCTCCGAAGAGTGCAGCCGGGATCGAGATCGGTGTGGGCCAGGGCTCGACAGAAAGCGGTCGCCAGAGGCGAAGCAACCAGGCACCGAGAAACGCCCAGGCGAAGAGTTCAGCCGCACGAGCTGGGGCGATCGCAAGCAGTGCTCCGGCCGGGACGATTGCCGTTGTCACGACAAGCCCCCAGGCGGGACGCCACAGGGTCACGGCGGCGATGGTCGCGGCAACCCCCGCGCAGAGCCAGGAGAGCTCTGGGCCGATTACCGCAAGTCCAACAGACCGAGTGAGCCAGATGCCGATTGCCAAGCGAAGCGCAGAAGGCAACACCCCGCGACGTCGCGACCCAGTGCGTTCGTTCGGTTCTTGGTGTGCGCTCGTCACGCGCGGCGGCCGATCGCGGCGTAGTCAAGCCACGTGAACAGGAGCCGGTTGATACGTTCAACGTTGGCGTTCAAGGTATCGACCGCTCCGCCGATGGCGACGTTTGGTGCGATTGGCTGGAGCTTGTCGTGCTCCGGATACGGTGCGCGATACCGGATGTCGACGTGCTGGAAGCCACTGGCGATCAGCAGATACTTCAGCGTGTCTGGGTGGAGGGGGCGTACATGCGTGATGTCGCGGATATAGCTCTCGAAAAATGCAAACCAGCACGCCGGATTGATCGTCTCGAGGACGATAGGGGCGCCTGGCCGCAGCTTGTCGAAGGCCACGCCGAGCAGGGCGGTCAGATACCGGGGTTCGAGGTGTTCAATCACCTGTGCAGCGAACAGGCCTCCGAGAGATCCGTCCGGTTGCGCTCGCAGATAAGTCAGGGCATCGGCATCGGTGGCTTCGAGTCCCTGCTGGCGACAGCAATCGACCATTGCGCTGTTGACGTCGATACCGCGCGCCGCAATCCGGTGCTCGCGGAGGAGAACGAGAAATTCGCCACGGCCGCAGCCGATGTCAAGCACATCACTCGTTCCCTCGAAGTACGGCAGGTACTCCGATACCCGTCGCTGGATGTCATCGGAGGAACCTCGAAACTGGTCCTCGAAGCCGACGTACGTGTGGCTGTCGAGCGAGTCGAGTGCCATGGGTGTGCTGTCTGTCGGGACGCCGGTGGTCACCGCAGACGCTGAGATCCCACGATCCGACAGCCTCTCAATCTCTCGTTTCAGGTGTTGCGTCGCCTGGTGCAACCCACCGACTGAGGCCCTGAGCTCTTCGTGCGAAGCCACGAGCGCGGTGAGCGCTCCCTCGTTACGACGGTCTCGTGCCATCAGCGACTGCTGATAGCGACGAAGTTCATCGAGCGCGCCCTCGACCCTCGACTCGGTCCAGTCGAGGGCCCTGGCGCTCGCCTCGTGCGTCTCGACACCTCGTCGATTCAGATGGTCGACAACGGCGGCATTGAACTCTCGTTGACGGAACAGGAGACGCGACAGCAGGAAGTCCACGTGCCGGACGAGTCGTCTCCGCCAGTTACTTTGTGGTGAGAACGCCGTAAGGTTGTAGGTGGCGTTGAGACGTTCGATCTGACCGGGGTCCGGAGGCGGAATGGGCGACGGTCGTGGCCGCTGCGGGTCGCTCATAACCTCAGCGTCCGACCATGCCCTCTATGGGGCTGCTCGCGGTCGCATACGATTTCCGCGGAATTCGCCCAGCCAGGTACGCCAGACGTCCCGCGGTGACCGCGTGCTTCATGGCCTCTGCCATGGCGACCGGATCGTTGGCGCCAGCGATTGCGGTGTTCATAAGAACACCGTCTGCACCCAGTTCCATGGCGAGCGCAGCGTCTGAAGCTGTCCCGACGCCGGCATCCACGATGACGGGTACCCGCGAGAACTCCCGGATGATCCGGAGGTTATTGGCGTTCTGAATGCCAAGGCCTGAACCGATTGGGGCACCGAGCGGCATGACCGCCGAAGCGCCGGCGTCTTCCAGTTTTCGGCAGGCGATCGGGTCGTCATTCGTGTACGGCAAAACGACGAAGTCTTCACGGACGAGCATGCGTGTTGCTTCGATGAGTGCTTCGTTGTCTGGAAAAAGCGTGCGCTCGTCGCCGATGACCTCCAGCTTGACCCAGTTCGAGAGGCCGGCTTCTCGGCCGAGGCGCGCGGTGCGGACCGCCTCATCGACGGTATAGCACCCCGCGGTGTTCGGGAGAATGAACATGCTGGGATCGATGAAGTCGAGTAGTGATTCCTTTGACCGGTCGGAGATGTTGACACGCCTGACCGCAACGGTCACCATATCGGCGCCAGAGGCGCTGTGTGCCTGCGCCATGGTTCCGAAGGAGCTGTACTTTCCACTTCCAACGATGAGCCGCGACTTGAACGCGCGGCCGGCGATGACGAGCGAGGTGTCACCGGGCATCAACTAGCCTCCTCCCACGAAGTTCACGATTTCGACTCGGTCGCCGTCCTGCACGAGAGTGTCCTCGAACAGCGGCCGTCGCAAAATTTCAAGGTTGTGCTCGACCGCGACGCGGCGGGGATCAATCGAGAGCTTCGCCAACAGGTCAGCGACCGAGAGGGGCCCGTCAAGTTCGTAGAATTCGCCGTTGAGCGTGATGCGCAAAGATCGCAGTCGCGAGGACATTTCAGCCTACTGCGGGGTTGCCCAGGCAGTCAAGCTAAGCCATTGATTCAGCGCGGGTTGCGTCGGCACGACACTCTCGGTGCCGCGGTGTCCTCGAACGGGTCCGTTGGAACCGGCGTACTCCCGCTGGCGCGAAGGGAGGCACGGTCATGGGGACCGCGCCTCCCGGGTGGACTCCGGAGAGGCCCTAGCGGACCGACAATCACGCGTGTGCGTTCGCCGGGCGGCCGCCCAGATTCACCTGTCGGGCCATGCTCCGATGCGAGCCCCAGCAGGGATGCGCGCTGCCCCCAACTTTCCGGTCGCTACCGACGAAGCAGCTGGAAACTGCGACCGAGCCACGAGTGTTCGAGCGTGCCGTATCGAGGCGAACGCCAATCGCTGCTCTTCTCATGAGCGCTGCGGTCCGAGACCAAGGCGGCTCGCCTCGCCGACAACTCAGCGCTGACGGGCCGGCGGTCGCGGTGGTTTATAGTGAACCCACATGACTACCGGCCAGTCATCGACATCCCGACGCCAGCTCCTCGAGCGGTACTTCCACGTCCGTGAGGACCATCTGCGGTACATGCAGAAGTGGGGACTGATTCATCCGGCGCGGCAGGGCAGCGGGGAGGCCGCCTACACCTTTCAGGATCTAGCGGTCGTTCGGCAGGTGGACGAGATGCTGGCCGAGGGTATGAGTTTCCGGGTCGCGTTGCGGAAGCTGGCGGCATCGCGAGCCGGACAGCTGGCGTTCGATTTTCGGCTCGAGGCGCAGCCGGCGAAGGTGTTGCGGCTCAAGCGGCGAGAACCGCCCCCGCTGAACGCGTTCATGGATCCTGTGCCTCGGGAGACGGAGTCGTCGTCGGCAGAAGAACAGTTTCACGTGGCCTCTTTACTCGACAACGGCGACCCAACGCGACTGGAAGAGGCATCCGCGGCGTATCGAAAGGCGTTATCAGCGGACCCCCACCTGGTGCCCGCGATCATCAATCTCGCCAATATCCACTACTCGCGCGACGAGATTGCCGAGGCACAGGCGCTCTACGAGCGTGCGATCGCGCTGGAGCCGGATGTCTTCGAGGCGTATTTCAACCTGGGCAACATCCTGCACGATCTGGGTCGCTACCGAGAGGCGCAACACTGCTACCGGGAAGCGCTGACGTTGAATCCGGGGTACGCCGATGCGCACTTCTATCTGGCCGTGACACTGGAGAAAAACGGCCAGTCACATGAGGCCAGGGCTCACTGGCGCGCCTACCAACAGCTCGCGCCGCAAGGAGAATGGTTCGATCTGGCGCAGGAGTTTTCCGACTGAACGCGACTGGTGGCGTCCGCTTCAGCCGCATGAGTCAACGCGTGGCGAGCGGCGGGTCGTTCAGTAGGAATAATTCTCGGGCGACCGTTTTTTCGGCACACGGCGCAGCTTGAAATACGTGCACTCAGGACACCAGGCCTCGGCGTCGAACGTCGTGGCCCCCGCGTACGGCTTGACCTCCCGGTGCGTGCAGAACTCGGCGGCATGTCCTTCTTCGGCTGGTTGCATCCACCGGCACGATCGGAAGCGGGCTACGGCGGCCGACACTGGCGTCTCCGTTGTGGGCTGCTCCGGCGTACCAGATTCTGGCGTGACCGAGTCAGTCGCGATCGGATCACTGGGGTCTGGTGGCGCGTTGTTATTGAAGTTGGACTCCAACCGCTTTCTCCAGCACGCGTAGTGCGTACTCTTCCTCGGGAGCGACGAGCGTCAGTGCGCTTCCGGTTGATTCGGCTCGGCCCGTACGGCCGACGCGGTGTACATAGGCTTCAGGCGTATCGGGCACCTCGAAATTCACAACGTGCGCGATGCCATCGATATCCAGGCCCCGAGCCGCCACGTCGGTGGCGACGAGCACCGGAAAGGTTCCCGTCCTGAACCCTTCGACTGCGGACATCCGCTGCTGCTGTGTCCGGTCGGCGTGCAGCGCAACCGTTCGGATGCCCATGCGGCTCAAGGTCGAGGCGAGTCGGTCGGCCCCGATCTTTGTTCGACAGAAGACCAGGACCGGACCTTCCGCGCGGTCGCGCAGCCAGCGTGCGAGCCATTCGGCTTTCTGAGCCTTGCCGACCACCTGAATCGAATGCGAGATGGTCTGCGCTGGCCCCCCGCGTCGCCCAACCTGCACGAACTTCGGATCGCACAAGAACTCCTGAGTCAGACGTAGTATCTCGCCTGGCATTGTGGCCGAGAACAGCAGCGTCTGACGCACTGCGGGGAGCGCTGACAGGATGCGCTGAACGTCTGGCCAGAACCCCATGTCGAGCATGCGGTCGGCCTCATCCAGCACGAGGACTTCGATGCCAGTGAAGTTGACCGAGTCGTGCCGCATGTGGTCCATCAGCCGACCTGGCGTCGCAACCACGATGTCCACGCCGGCACGCAGGGCACGCTCCTGTATGTCCATCGGCACGCCCCCATAGACGGCGATGCTCGAGACCGTGGTGTGATAGGTGAGACCTTGCACCTGGTCTTCAATCTGCACGGCGAGCTCACGCGTGGGCGCCAGCACGAGCGCGCGCGTTGCGGCTGGACGGGTGGCCGCCGCCTTCAGGAAGCGCTGAAGGATCGGGACGAGGAACGCGGCGGTCTTCCCTGTGCCCGTCTCCGCACAGGCGATGACGTCCATGCCCTCGAGTGCGAAGGGGATGACCCCGCTCTGAACGGAGCGGGTTTCGGCCCATCCCAGGTCGCGGATTCCACTGAGCAGGCGCGGGTCGAGTTCGAGCCGATCAAACGCGATCGGCGCCGGGTCGAACACGGAAGGCTCGTAAGTGACGGTCGGGACGCCTGGTGCCGACACCTGATTTCTCGGCTTCGGTCTGCCCGAAGCGCGCGGTCCGCGCCTGCGTGAAGGTCCGCCTCGGCTGACTGGCTGTGATGATTGCGTAGGATTAGCTTTCAATGACGGTGCGGGTTATCGAGCCCGGAACGTGATGATTCCACGAACCGGATCGTAGGGAGAGACTCCAACGGTGACCCGGTCGCCCGGCACCACCTTGATGCGGAATCGGCGCATCCGACCGCTCAACTGTGCGAGTACTTCGTGGCCCGCATCGCATTGGACCCGATACAGTCCCCCAGAATGGACGGCGACGACCGTACCCTGCATGTCGATGAGATCGTCTTTGCTCAAACGCGGATCCTTTCACGCACTGAAGCAATGAGTGTGCCATATTCGGAGAAATCGCGCAACTTCAAGGCACACATTGACTTGAGTCACAGCGATCGTACTTTTTCTTCGACTTGGGCGGCGAGCGCCGCGTAGTCGTCGCCAAGCAGACGCATCGGTGCGCCAAACGCGACCCTGACTCTGCGGCGCCTGGCCATGTGAGCGTTCGGTGGGAGGACCAGATCCAGGCCGTCGAGTCGAACCGGAACGACCGGGAGGCCAAGGCGCGACGCGATCATGCCCACCCCGCCCCGAAACGGCTTGATGTCGCCGGTGGCGGCTCTGACGCCCTCGGGGAAGATCAGGATCGACCACCCCTCCCCGGCGAGATCGCCCATGTAGCGCAGTGTGTGCCTCGCGCCGGCCTCGCGCTGCGGGATGGGGAATGCGTTGAAGTAGAAGCACGCGAGGTAGTAGTTCAAGGAGCTGGTGAACTGCCGGCGCCACGAGTGACCAGCAGGGTGGAAGTGAGGAGTGAAGAACTCCTTCAGCATCGCCGGCGCCAGTCGTGCGCGCACGCGCCCAGGCAGCGCGGCCAGGATGGCCGGAACGTCCATGTGGCTCTGGTGGTTCGACGCAAAGATCACGGGTCCGTCCAGCCCGGTTACGTGATGCGCTCCCTCGACGCGAAGGTCGGCGAAGAGTCGGGCGAGCGGGAGGATCCATGTCGCCTGCGACAACCGCCGGACGAGGCGCACGGGCCACGCCCGATTCCATGTCGGAAAGTCACTGGGTTGCCCGACGTCCTCCAGCGCCGCGTCCTGCTCGATGAGCTGTTTCAATTCGCCAACGGTGTGTGCATGGGCGAATCTCGTTTCGTCGATGCGTGTCTGGAAACGGTCCTCGAGCGCCACCATGAGCTCGACTCGCTCGAGCGAGCTGAGACCGAGATCGTCGAGTGTCGTAGAGGTGCTCAGGTCGCGTCCCCGTGCGAAATGCGCGACGAGTCCCTCGAGCGTATCCGTACCACCCGTCTCGAGAGGTTGCTCACCCGCCGAGACCCAGTCCCGGATCGCGGCGCGCTTCAGCTTGCGCGTGCCTTCGGTCCTGGGCAGCGCGTCGGTTGGCCAGATGGACGTCGAGCGGATGCGCTGGTGATCCTGGAGCCTGGCATTGGCCTCGCGCACGATCATATCGATGTCACCCTTCGCCTCGAGGACCAGCACAGCGTGGACGCGCTCCTCGTTGTCTCTGATCGCACCGACGACAGCAGAGTCACGTACACCTGGTCGCTCGTTCAGCACGGCTTCGACGTCCTCCGGAAAGACATTGAGCCCCTCCGGCGTCACGATCATTTCCTTCTTGCGCCCCTTGATGAACAGCCGACCATCCGCATCGCGCTCGCCGACGTCGCCGGTATGCAGCCAGCCTTCTGCGTCGGTGGCACTGTGGTCGGTCGAGCTCGGGTCTTGCGTGTCGTCAACGTAGTAGCCCGACGTGACGTTCTCGCCTCGTACGAGGATCTCGCCGTCATCGGCGATGCGGATCTCCACTCCGGAGATCGGCGTGCCAACGGACCCGCCGGTTCCTCTCTTCAAAGGGTGATTCAGGGTCACGATCGGGGCGGTTTCCGTGAGCCC
>Ga0326597_10000952_pt1 | contig 48520 bp, 35 predicted proteins | sample RVTome_12_FD_203789 | JGI IMG/M metagenome (GOLD analysis project Ga0326597, IMG submission 203789) | Soil microbial communities from uranium-contaminated site in the Upper Colorado River Basin, Wyoming, United States - RVT100D185 | ecosystem: Environmental > Terrestrial > Soil > Contaminated >... | reverse complement strand
GTCGCCAGCGGATGTTCGAACGACGCCCGGTGGATGCGGCCCCACGCCCAGGCGAGCCGGTCCGGGCCCATCTGCTGCTCGGCGTCGGCCAGCGCCTCGGCCAGCGACGGCCCGGTCAGCACCGCGAGGTGGGCCTGGCCGCCGCTCTCGAAGAGCGCGAGCAGCTCCTCGAGCGACAGCCGATCGCCGCCGACCTCGCGGTCGGCCGCGGACCGGGTGGCCATGGCCATCGCGCGCGTGAGCTTCGGCAGCCAGATCTCGTAGAGCGCCGCCGCGGCCGACGTGCGATTGAGCCGCGCGTCCCACTCGGCGAGCATCGTGGCCGCCTCGAGCCGCCGCGGGTCGCCGATCGGCGCGACGTCCATCGCGCGCCGGAGTTCCTCGACGACCGCCCGCGCGACGACCGACAGCTCGTCGTGCTGCAGGCGCTCGAACTCGGCGACCGTGAGCTTGTCCTCGTCCGTCCCGCTCGCCAGGATCTGCGCCCGGCGCGCGCTCAGCACCTCGACAATACGGTGGTAGCGGAACGGCGCGCTCCATTCGTAGCCGAGCATCTTCGCATAGCCGCGCGGCAGGATGTTGTGGTTCGCGGTGGCGAGGTAGCCCTCGGCGGGATTGAACGACTGCGGCAGGTCGGCGATCTTCAGGAACCCGTTCCACTCGTACTTCCCCTCGTGACCCGGGACCGGCAGCAGGCCGTTCCAGTTCGGCCTGACCGGCGTGAGCCCCGCCGCCACCCAGCCGATGTTCCCCGCCGTGTCCGCGTACACGAGGTTCTCCGACGGGACCTTCCAGCCCTCGAGCGCCTTGAGGAACTCGGGCCAGTTCCGCGCCACGTTCAGCGACAGCGACCCGAGGTAGCCGGCCGTGCCGGGCTCCGCGCCGACCCACCGCAGGGCGTACGCGCGGTTTCGCGCGCGATCCACGTGCAGCACGGGCCCGTGCCGCGTGAACCGCAGCTCGACCTGCCGGGGACCCTCCCCCTTGACCGGAATCGTCTCCCACTCGACGCGCATGGGTTCCCACACGCCCTGGTACCGGTACTCGTTCGGGTTCGCCGGATTGAGACGCTCGACGTACAGGTCCTGCTGATCGATGCCGACGATGGTGAAGCCGAACGCGATCGAGTCGTTGTGCCCGGCGGCCACGCCCGGCAGCGCCGGCTCGCCGGCGCCGATGACGTTCCAGCCGGGGCCGTTCAGGTGCACGGTGTAGCGCAGCGACGGCAGCGCGAGCGTGCGGTGAGGATCGTTCGCGAGCAGCGGTTTGCCCGTCGCCGAGAGCGCGCCGGTCACGACCCAGTTGTTCGAGCCGAGCACGGAGTAGGCGTCACGCGTGGGATCGAGACGGTACTCGGCCGCCTTCGCCAAGGCTTCGGCGAGCCCGCCGGAGCTTGACGAGCGGAGGCGGGTACTCGGGGCTCGGTACTCGGGAGGTACGAACCCGAACACGCTGCCGGCGCCGTCCCGCCGCGGCGGCTCGTCGAAGCGGATCGCCCCGGAGGCGTCACGGGCGAGGCGCAGGATGTCATCGGTGATGTCGGCGAGGTCGAGGCCCTCGGGCAACGTGATGGGCACGGGCGGATCGGGCCGCATGAACTCGGCGACCCGCGCGACGCCGACCCGCCGCGCCAAGCGGGCGCGCTCGACCTCGGTGCGCGCGTTGCGGGTCATGATGTAGCCCGCCATCCGGCCGATCACGACCTCGGGCGTCCACCGCGCCGGACGCACGCCGGTCAGCTGGAACTCGATCGGCAGCCTCGCCGGATCCGAGGCGACGCGCGCGATCCGGGCGTTGACCCCGCGCACGAACGCCTCGACGAAGCGCCGGGTGTCGGGCGCGTAGCTGCGCCACTCGGCCTCCATGTCGCCACGGTACCGAAGCAGCCGCGCGAAGGTGTCGCGGTCGACCGCCGACGGCCCCAGGATCTCGGCCAGCGTCCCGTCCGCCGTGCGGCGCCACAGGTCGAGCTGCCACAGCCGGTCCTGCGCGGCGACGAACCCCTGCGCGAAGAACAGGTCGTCGATGGACCGGGCGTAGATGTGCGGCACGCCCCAGGTGTCGCGGATCACCTCGACCGGCGCCGAGAGCCCGTCCACCACGATCTCGCCGGCGACCTGGGCGAGCGCCGCCCGCGCCCGGGCGTCCAGGTCGGCGGCGGTCTCCTGCCGGCCGGTCAGGGTGGAGACGGAAACCGCGACGGCAAGAACGGGCGCGAACATGCGGAAGGAACTGATCGGCATGGGGCCTCCCGGGAGTGGGCCCATTGTAAGGGATGTGGAGCCGAGCCCCGAGTCCCCGCCTTCGGTCTGCGAGCTTCGGCGGGGTCCGCCGTAGCGGCCGAACAAACCGTGCGGCCGCGGAGGCGGCCCGAGTCCCGTCAGCGTCAGACGATCGTCGCCGTGACGTTGAACTCGATGTCCTGCCGCATCGACGTCCAGACCGAGCAGTACGTGTCGCGGGAGAGCTGAATGGCGCGCTCGACCTGCTCGAGCGAGACCGGGCCGGTCACCTCGACGCGCAGGTCGATCGACAGGAAGCGGCGCGGCGGCTCCTCCGCCCGCCGGCCGACCAGGTGCATCGTCAGTCCGCGCAGATCGTGCCGGCCCTTCTTGAGGATGTGCACGACGTCCATCGCCATGCAGCCCGCGAGGCCGAAGGCGAGCGCCTGCATCGGCGACGGACCGGCCTTCGATGCGCTGTCGAGGACGAGGGCCACCCCGTCAGACGTCCCGGAGAAGCGAAGCTCGTCGTCCCACGCGAGATCGAGCGTCACAGGAGGTTTGGTCTCGGACATGGGCAGCGTCGAACCGCGTGTCACGGGCGAAGCATCACCCGGTGATGCGCACGTACGTAAAGTCGAACTGCGTCAGCCACGTGCGGCCGCCGTCGGTCGAGATCTCGGCGAGCTGCCGGACGCGGCCGCCTTCGAGCGGGGCCAGCGTCAGGCGATTGAGCACCTTCGTGTCGTCGGCCCGCACCGTCTCGCCCTGCAGCCTGACGCGCCCTTCCGTCACCGTGCCCTGCTGGACGACGATGCCGCCCGTGTCGCCGATCCAGACCTGGCTCCAGCGCTCAGAGCGGGCGTCGTAGAAATTCAGGCTGCGCCCCGAGTCGCCCAGCGTGCCGCTCCATGTCTCGACGAGCGCGCACCCGTCTGGCGTCTTGGAGATCCGGTCGGTGCCGGCTCGCACGCGATCCGGGTCGTAGACGACCCAGTCGCCGATCCAGAAGTCGAGCGCGCCGTACCCGGGCGCGGTGCAGGAGCGATCGTTGCCGGTGGCGCGCAGCAGGAGCGCCTGGAAGCTCGGTTCTTCGTTCAGGAACGCGAACTCGGGCGTGGTCGTCAGGATCTGCGACCGCAGGCCGCCGTCGACGACCGTCGCCAGCCACTCGATCGCCTTGTCCTCCCGTTTCAGCTTCGCGTAGGACTGCGCGGCCTCCCACGCGAGACTGGGCGAATCGGCGAGCCCGAGCTCGCCGGCCTTCTCGAAGGCCTCGACCGCGCGCCGGTGGTCGTCGGCGCGGGCGCGCGCGATGCCGAGGCGCAGCCAGGCCTGCGCGTTCGCCGGCTCACGCTGGACGACCTGCTCGTAGGCAGCCGCCGCCCGCGTCCAGTCCATGGCGGCGAGCAGGCGCTCGGCTTCGGCGTTGGGGGAGACCGGCGGTGTCTGCGCGGCGGCGCCCGCGGCCACCGACGCGCACAGCGCCACGAGCGCCCCGACCCCGGCGACGCGCGTCCTCGTCATGGCCGCAGTATACACAGGCCCGGGACTCGAGGCTCGGGGACCCTCACCGGCGGCGTGCTCGCTGCGAGTCCCCGTTCCCGGCCTGTGTGTCCGGTGTGGCCCAGGTCTCTTGTGTGTCCCTGGTGTGGCCTAGGTCTCTTGTGTGTCCGGTGTGGCCCAGGTCTTCAGACCTGGGCTTCGCCTATGCCGCCCGCGACACCTTGCGCGGGCCGACGAGCGTGGAGATCGCCAGCCACCCCATGGGCAGGATGACCAGCATGTACGTGAGGTACTTCCCGTAGAGGCCATCCGGGCCGTACGGCTCGGTCGCCCAGTGCAGCGGCTCGCTGTAGGGGAAGATGTTCGCCTCGGTCAGCTCGTGGAAGCCGTAGATCAGCAACTGGAAGACGAACACGAACAGGAACACCGCGGTGACCTGGAAGAAGCGCGCCAGGTTCACCCGGTAGCCGTAGCGCGACCAGAGCCACGCGACGATCGCCGCGAGCGCCGTGCCGGCCACCGCGCCCCCCAGAATCGTCATCGACTGTACCTGGAACAGCAGCGCGTTCATCAGGAGCGCCGTCTCCATACCCTCGCGCGTGATCATCAGCAGCGTGAAGAAGAAGACGCCAGCGAACGCCGCCGCACCGGTCTTCAGCGACGACGCCTCCAGGCGCCCCTCGATTTCGCGCTTCATGCGCTTCGACGCCCGCCACATGTGCACGGTCAGCGTCGCGACGAGGACGGCCGCGACCATCGCCAGCGCGCCCTCGTAGAGCGCCTGGTTCGCCGCGCGGGCGAGCAGTACACCGCCAGCGACGCTGAGCAGGATCGACGCGACGATGCCCCAGTGGACGGCCCGCCGCAGCTCCTGGCGGCCGGTCTTCTTCAGGTAAGCCAGGCTGATGGCGACGATGAGGAAGGCCTCCAGGCCCTCCCGGAGGGTGATGACGAACGCTTGCAGCATGAGTGCAGTTCTCCGAGGTTCCGCAGGGGCGCCGATGGGCACACCCGGGGAGCCCTTGGAAATGAGATCCAGTCTCGTTTTTCCCGCCGAGCGTACTACGCGAACTCCGACCAGTCAAGTCGGGTTTAGCGGCGATCGAGTCGGGCTCTGGGCTCTGCCCAACACCGTGACTGCGCGACAGGCCCTAAGTCCAAAGCCCGAAGCCCAAGGTCACTTCTCAATTCTCACTTCCCCATTATCAGCGTCATAATCCCCTGGGACATTCCCATGGAGGACCGCGTGACCCGCACACTCCGGTTTTTCGGCCTCGTCGGCCTCATCCTGACCCTCGCAGGCGTCCTCGGGACGCCGCGTGCGGGCGCCCGGGCGCCGCAGCAGGCGGCGCTCGACCCCGCCCTGCTGGCCGGCCTCCAGCTTCGCGCCATCGGCCCGGCCAACATGAGCGGCCGGGTGGTGGACCTCGCGGTCGTCGAGTCGAACCCCTTCACCTTCTACGTGGCCACCGCCACGGGCGGGCTCTGGAAGACGTCCGACAACGGCGTCACGCTCGAGCCGGTCTTTTTCAAGGAGGCGGTGCACTCGATCGGCGCCATCACCGTCTCGCAGTCGAACCCCGACATCGTCTGGGTCGGCACCGGTGAGCGCGCCAACCGGCAGAGCTCGTCGTGGGGCGACGGCGTCTACACGTCCACCGACGCCGGCAGGACCTGGACGCACATGGGCCTCGCCGGCACCCGCCACATCGGCCGCATCGTCCTGCACCCGACCAATCCCGCCATCGTCTACGTCGCGGCGCTCGGACATCTGTGGGGACCCAACGAGGAGCGGGGGCTCTACAAGAGCACCGACGGCGGGAAGACCTGGGCGAAGATCCTGTACGTCGACCAGGACACCGGCGTCGTGGACGTGGCGATGGACCCGTCGAGCCCGAACACGCTGTACGCGGCGTCGCACCAGCGGCGGCGCCAGGCGTTCGGCTTCCACGGCGGCGGCCCCGGCAGCGCGCTGCACAAGTCGACCGACGGCGGCAAGACATGGAGCCGGCTGACCAAGGGACTGCCGGACGGCGACTGGGGCCGCGTGGGCATCTCGATCTACCGCAAGGACCCGCGCATCGTGTACGTGTGCGTCGAGCAGGGTCTGCGCTACAACGCGTCCACGGCCTACGAGGAGCGGAAGGCGGGCGTCTACCGCTCGGAGGACAAAGGCGAGAGCTGGACGCACATGAGCGACTGGAACCCGCGGCCGATGTACGCGAGCCAGATCCTCGTGGACCCGAACGACGACCAACGGATCTACATGGTGAACTCGTACAGCTTCTCGGACGACGGCGGGAAGACGTTCAGCTCGCCGCGCCAGTCGCTGCACGGCGACGATCGCCTCGTGTGGGTGAATCCGCGCAACTCGAACCACGTGATGAAGGCGGACGACGGCGGGCTCGGGATCTCCTACGACCGCGGGCTGCGGTGGCTCTACATCACGCACCTGCCCGTCAGCCAGTTCTACCGGCTCGACGTGGACCTGCGGCAGCCCTTCTGGATCTGCGGCGGCCTGCAGGACAACGGGAGCTGGTGCGGCCCGAGCGCGACGTATTCCTCGCAGGGCATCCTGAACGAGGACTGGTTCCGCGTCGGCGGCGGCGACGGCTTCTTCAACCGGATCGACCCGACCGACCATCGCACGGTCTACACCGCGTCGCAGTATCTCGGCCTGTCGCGGCTCGACATCGAGAGCTTCGACCGCACCGACATCCGCCCGGGCGACCCGACCGGGCACATCGGCGGCCGGCGTAACTGGAAGACGTGGGGTCAGCCGGGCGCGCCGGAGCCGCTCGTCGGCAACGCCATGGAGCCGGCCAACTGGGACGCGCCGTTCATCCTGTCGCCGCACGACCCGCACACGATCTACGCCGGGACACGGCACGTCTGGAAGAGCACGAACCGGGGCGACACCTGGACCTCGCTCGGGGACCCGACCACGGGCGTCGATCGCAGCACGCTGCCGATCATGGGCCAGCCGCCCTCTCCGACCACGCTCTCGCTCGACGACGGCGTCCCCTACTACCCGACGGTGACGGCGCTCGCCGAATCCCCGTTGCGCCGGGGCCTGCTCTACGTCGGCACCGACGACGGCAACCTCCAGGTGTCCGAAGACGACGGGCGCACGTGGACCAATGCCGCGCCGAACGTGCCGGGGCTGCCGACGTCGTCGTGGGTGTCCGGCGTCGAGGCTTCGCGGCACCAGGCGGGCACGGTCTACGTCGCGTTCGACAACCACGCGAGCGACGACTACGGCAACTACCTGTACCGCTCGACCGACCACGGCAAGAGCTGGACGTCGATCGCCGGCGGCCTCCCGGCCGACCGCGTGGTGAAGGCCGTGCACGAGGATCCGAGGAATCCCAACCTGCTCTACGCCGGCACGGAGTTCGGGTTCTTCTTGTCGATCGACGCCGGGGCGCACTGGGTCCAGCTCGACGGCGGTCTGCCGACGGTGGCGGTGAACGACTTCGTCATCCACCCGCGCGACAACGACCTCGTGCTCGCCACGCACGGGCGCGGCATCTGGATCCTGGACAACCTGACGGCGCTGCAAGAGCTGACGCCCGCGGTGGTGTCGTCGCCGGCGCACCTGTTCAGCGTCGAGCCGGCGGCGATGGTCCGCCACACGAACCCGAAGGCGCACCAGGGCGACATGGTGTTCCGCGGCGAGAACCCGCCGGCGGGCGCGATCATCGATTACTACCTGCGGGAGGCCGGCGCGGCGCCGGCGCTGACCGTTCACGACGCCGGCGGCACGCTGGTGCGCACGCTCGACGCCACGGCGACCCGTGGGGTGAACCGCGTCGTCTGGGACCTGCGGCACGAGCCGTTCGAGGCCGGCATGGAGGGCCTGTCGGGCCGGCGCGGGCGCAGGCTCGAGGGGCCGTTCGTCATGCCCGGCGAGTACAGCGTTCGCCTCGTCGCGGGCGGCCGGACGCTCGATCAGCGCGTGGCGGTCAGCGAGGATCCGCGCCTCGTCGTGGCACCGTCGGTCCGGCGGTCGTGGACGGCGACGCTCACGACGCTGGGCGAGCTGTATCAGGCGGCCGACGCGCTGCTCGAGAACGCGCGCACGGCGGCGGGTGGGGTGATCAAGAGCGGGACGGCGTCCGACCCGCAGAAGGCAGAGGCCGAGGCGGCGCTCGACGCCGTGGCCGAACTGCGGAGCCGCGTCGCCGGATTGTACGGTGAGGTCAGCGATCACGCGGGGGCGTTGACCGCGGACCAGCAGTCGCAGTTGGAGTACTATCCGAAGGTTCTCGCGCAGCTGGAGGGGATAGTGAGCCGCCTGGCTGGAGGGTAGGCTCTCCCGCGGCGCTCGGCCATCTGTCGTCTCGCGAACCGGTCCGGGGGCGCGGAAAAACGCGCCTCCCGGCGGGATCAGGCGCTCGAGCGCAGGTCCGTGACCTGCGCCGGGTCTTGGCCTTCGGCGCGTTTTGCTTGATCCGGATCGCGCCTCCTCACGGTTCGGGAGACGACAGATGGCCGCCCGCCGCGGATCGCGCCCACGACGTCACTGAGACAGGACATCCATGACCACACGAACCTCGATCGCGCTGACGTTTTTCGTCCTGGCCGCCGTCGCGGCGCCGCCGCTGGCGGGCGCGCAGTCGGGAGACCTCCTGGCGCGCGCCCGCGCGCTGCACCAGCAGGTGCCGCTCATCGACGGCCACAACGACTACCCGTGGGCCGTGCGCGAGAACACGACCGGCCGGGACCTCGCGGCGCTCGACATCCGCGAGCCGCAGCCGAAGACGATGACCGACCTGCCGCGGCTGCGCGCCGGCGGCGTCGGCGGGCAGTTCTGGTCCGTCTACGTCCCCGCCACGTTCGCCGGACAGACCGCCGTCACCGCGACGCTCGAGCAGATCGACATCGTCCATCGGATGATCGCCCGGTATCCAGACGCGTTCGAGCTGGCGCGCACCGCGGACGACGTCGAGCGCATCTTCGAGAGCGGGAAGATCGCGTCGCTCATCGGGATGGAGGGCGGGCACTCGATCGACTCGTCGCTCGGCGCGCTGCGCATGTTCTACGCCCTGGGCGCGCGCTACATGACGCTCACCCACTCGCAGAACACCCCCTGGGCCGACGCCTCGACCGACGAACCGAAGCTGGGCGGACTGTCGCCGTTCGGCGAGGACGTCGTGCGCGAGATGAACTGGCTGGGGATGCTCGTCGATCTCAGCCACGTGTCGCCCGACACGATGAAGGACGTCCTGCGGGTGGCCGCGGCCCCGGTCATCTTCTCGCACTCGTCGGCGCGCGCGCTGTGCGACGTTCCGCGCAATGTGCCGGACGAGGTGCTGGCGCTGCTGCCGGCCAACGGGGGCGTGGTCATGGTGACGTTCGTGCCGTCGTTCATCTCGCCGGACGTGGCCGCCTACGGCGACCGCGCCAATCGCGAACGCGCGCGGCTGCAGAGCGCGCATCCCGGTGACGAGGCGGCCGTGACCGCCGGCATGGAGACCTGGCGGAAGGCCAATCCCGAGCCGCGCGCGACGCTCGCGCAGGTGGCGGACCACATCGATCACATCCGCCAGGTCGCCGGCATCGATCACGTCGGCCTCGGCAGCGACTTCGACGGCATCTCGAGCGTCATCCAGGGTCTCGAGGACGTCTCGACCTACCCCGCGCTGACCGCGGAGCTGCTCCGGCGGGGCTACTCGGACGATGACGTGAAGAAGATCCTGGGGCTGAACGTGCTGCGCGTGATGCGGCAGGCCGAGCAGGTCGCCGCGCGGGGCGAAGGGGTCCCCGCCCTTCGGCAGGCTCAGGGCGGCCTGAGCTCGTCGTTGCCGCGAGCGACCGAGCCAGGCGGGGTGCAGGGGCCCCCGCCGATTCATCGGTGAGGCGACCAACGCGCCACCGCCCGCTCCCGGGGTCGGCCCTGCCAACACCTCGTGATCGGCCGCGCGTGTAAGCTGGACGGATGCGACGAACGGCCTCTTCCCTTCTGGTCCTCGCTCTCCTCGGGGTCCCGGCGGCCAACGCACGCGCGCAGGCCCAGGACGCGCCAGCGCGGGTCCGGCACGACCTCAGCGTCACGCTCGACCCGGCCACGCACCGGCTGACCGCGGTAGATCACCTGACGCTGCCCGAGGCGCGACACGGCGCGCCGGTCGAGTTCCTCCTCAACACCCGGCTCACGATCAGCCGTGCCGTGCCGGCCGTGCGTGAGGTGCCGCTCGGCGACATGACGCCGTTCCTCGGCATCAACGGGCAGACGCCGGACGGCGTGACGCTGAAGCGTTACCGCGCCGCCGCCAGCGCCGACACGATCGTCCTCGAGTACGCCGGCACCATCGACTACGGGCTGTCAGATCAGAAGGAAGAATACACGCGAGGGTTCCGCGAGACGGCCGGCGTGATCGGTCCGGAAGGGGTCTACCTCGCGGGCAGCGGGTTCTGGTACCCGCAGCTCGACACCGATCTGATCGAGTTCTCCATCCAGGCGCGATCGCCCGACGGCTGGCACGTCGTCAGCCAGGGTGCCGGCACGTCGCGCGACGCGAGCGGCGTCGCGCGGTGGGCGTCGGAGGGCGCGATGGACGAGATCTACCTCGTCGGCGGGCCGCTCGAAGTCTTCCGCGACTCGGCCGGCATGGTCGAGACACTCGTCTACCTGCACGAAAACGACGAGGCGCTGGCCCGAAAGTACCTCACGGCCACCGTGCAGTACCTCGAGATGTACCGCGGCCTCCTCGGCCCGTACCCGTACGGCAAGTTCGCGCTCGTCGAGAACTTCTGGGAAACGGGCTACGGGATGCCGTCGTTCACGCTGCTCGGCCCCCAGATCGTCCGCTTCCCGTTCATCATCACCTCGTCCTACCCGCACGAGATCCTGCACAACTGGTGGGGCAACTCCGTCTTCGTCGATTACCCGCGCGGCAATTGGGCCGAGGGCCTGACGGCGTACCTGGCGGACCATCTGATCCAGGAGCAGCGCGGCGCGGCGGCCCAGTACCGCCAGGCGACGCTCCAGAAGTACCGCGACTACGTGAAGGACGGGCGAGACTTCCCGCTCACCGAGTTCCGGTCGCGCGAGAGTGCCGCCACCGAGGCCGTCGGCTACGGCAAGACGCTGATGGGCTTCCACATGCTGCGCCGCCGGATGGGCGACGACGCGTTCCGGCAGATGCTCGCGCGGCTCTACCGCGACTTCCGCGGCAAGCGGGCCTCGTTCGACGACGTGCGGCGGACGGCCGAGGCGGTGGCCAAGGAGGACCTGTCGCGCTTCTTCGAGGACTGGATCACGCGGGCCGGCGCGCCGGCGCTCGAGGTGGCGGTGGACCCGGTCCGCTCCGCTGGGCTCGGCTTCACCGTGGAAGGCGCGGTTCGACAGGCCCAGGACGAAGCGCCGTACGCGATCGACGTGCCGCTGGCGCTCCAGACGGCCGACGAGACGGTCACCGGCGTGGCCCGCTTCGACGGTGCCGCGCGCGAGGCGCGGTTCCGCCTCGAGACCGCCGCGCGCCCGGCCGTCCTGCACGTCGATCCGTACTTCGACCTCTTCCGCCGGCTCGACCCGCGCGAGACGCCGCCGTCGATCGGCCAGATCTTCGGCGAGCCGCGCATCCTCGCCGTCCTGCCGGCCGCCGAAGGCGCCGCGGCGCTCGATCGCTACCGAGCGCTCCTCGACGGCTGGCGGAGCGACAGCCACGCGATCGACGTCGCGCTCGACTCGGAGGTCACGACTCTGCCCGCCGACCGCGGCGTGTGGCTCGTCGGCCGCGACAACAAGCTGGCGCGCGCGCTGGTGGGAGCCGCCTCCGCCAAGGCTACGGCGGGCCAAGCTCCTGGCGTCACGCTCGGCGCCGGCAGCGTCACGCTCGACGGCCAGCGCGTGGACTTCGCCAACCACACGGCCGTCGTCGTGCTCCGCCACCCGGCCAACGTCGAGAAGGCGGTGGGCTGGATCGTGGCCGACCCGCCGGCGGCGCTCCCCGGCCTCGGCCGCAAGCTCCCCCACTACGGCAAGTACTCGTACCTCGGCTTCGAGGGCGACGAGCCGGTCAACGTGCTGTCGGGTCAGTGGCAGGCGAGCGACTCGCCGCTCAGCGTGGACCTGCGGCCGGCCGGCCACCGCGTGGACGCCATTCCGACGCTGCCGCCCGACCCGACGAAGCCGCTGGCGACTCTGCCGCCGGTCTTCTCGCAGAAGACGCTCGCGGATCACGTCACCGCGCTCGCCGCGCCCGCGCTCGAAGGCCGCGGCCTAGGCTCCCCCGGTCTCCAGAAGGCCGCCGACTTCATCGCCCAGCGGTTCAAGGCGTACGGCCTGACGCCGGCCGGCGACAACGGCACGTACCTCCAGAAGTTCATGGTGGCGGATGGGCCGGACGGGAAGCCCGTCGAGCCGTTCAACGTCGTCGGCTACGTGCCGGGCACGCGCGCCGACTGGAAGACGCAGTCGGCCGTCGTGTCGGCGCACTACGATCACCTGGGCCGCGGCTGGCCCGACGTGCACAAGGACGACGAGGGGCAGATTCATCCGGGCGCCGACGACAACGCCAGCGGCGTCGCCGTGATGCTCGAGCTGGCGCGCGTGTCCGCCTCGGGCGAGCAGCCGATGCGCAACGTCGTCTTCGTGGCGTTCTCGGCCGAGGAGGCGGGCCTCGGCGGCTCGCGCTTCTACGTGGACCACCCGGCGTTCCCGCTCGACCAGGTCATCGGCGTGATCAACCTCGACACCGTAGGCCGGCTCGGCGATCAGCCGGTGTCGGTGCTCGGTACGGGCACGGCCACCGAGTGGCAGCACATCTTCCGGGGCGCCGGGTTCGTCACCGGCGTCAACGGCCGGAACGTGCCCGAGTCGATCCAGTCGTCGGACCAGGTGCCGTTCGTCGAGCGCGGCGTGCCGGCGGTCCAGATCTTCACCGGCGCGCACAACGACTACCACCGGCCGTCGGACACGGCCGAGGAGATCGATGTGGCCGGCCTCGTGAAGGTGGCGACGTTCGTCAAGGAAGGCGTCGCGTACCTCGCCGAGCGGCCGGATCCGCTGACGGTGACGATTCCGAGCGTGCCCGCGGCCGCTCGCCCTGCCGCGCCGGCCGGTCAGGGCGAGGGACGTCGCGTCAGCTTCGGCACGGTCCCGGACTTCGCCTTCGCCGGACCGGGCGTGCGCGTGGACGGGCTGGTGGACGGTTCGCCGGCCGCGCAGGCCGGCATTCAGGCCGGCGACGTCATCCTCGACATCGACGGCACGGCGATCGCCAACCTCCAGGGCTTCTCCGATCGGCTGCGGACGCTGACGGCCGGCCAGACGGTCGCCGTGCGCGTCCGGCGCGGCACGGAGACGCTCACGCTGAAGGTCACCGTGGTGGAGCGATGAGGGATAGGCCGAAATAGGGTCAGACCCTATTTCGCGGTCGACGCTCTGGCGAAATAGGGTCTGACCCTATTTCGGCTCGGCTGACACCGGCTCCGGATCGGGCTCGGCGGCACGGCCCAGGCAGCCCGGCGACGAGGCGATCACCCTCACCGGCGGCCAGGCGGCGCGGATCGGCGAGCTTCTGCAGGCCCGCCTTCACCTCGTCCAGCCGCGCGATGCGCTCCGGCGAGGCGATCGCGAGCAGGTGCAGCGGCCGCCCTTCCCAGGTGCGGGCGTACTCGACGAGCCGCGCGTGGCCGAGCACGGCCTCGAGGGTGGGAATCCGGGAATCGTAGCGCGTGCCGGGGGCGAATTCCTGCGCCCCGGCGGAGAGGGCCATCGTCAGGATGAGGAAGAAACAGGCTGTTCGTCGCACGGTCGCTCCTGGAACCGTGGAGAATCCGATCGCCGCATTGTATTCGCCGCGACCCGATTCATTCCGTGGGCATTTCGTGGGCATTCCGTGGTAATTTCCGCGTCAGTTCCAACCACTTCCTCGCGAGGACATCATCATGAGCAGACTGCTTCCCACCGTCTCGCGACGCCTCGCCACGCTTGGCTTCGTGATCCTGGCCGGCGGCGCCCTTCTGGCTCAGCAGGGTCCGGCGGCACCCCCGCCGGCCAACCAGACCGACGATCCGATCCTGCGCGAGTTCGTTCACCGCTCGATCGGCCCCGCCAGCATGGGCGGGCGCATCGACGACATCGTGGCCGTCGAGACCAACCCCAGCGTCATCTACATCGGCTTCGCCACCGGGGGTGTCTGGAAGTCGACCAACATGGGGACGACCTGGACGCCGGTGTTCGACACCTACGAAGTCGCGTCGATCGGCGATCTCGCCATCGCGCCGAGCGATGCGAACATCGTCTGGGTCGGCACGGGCGAGTCGAACAACCGCCAGAGCACGACCACGGGCCGCGGCGTCTACAAGTCGACCGACGCCGGCACGACCTTTTCTCTGGCGGGGCTCGAAAACACGGGCCACATCTCGCGCATCGTGATCGACCCGAAGGATCCGAACGTCGTCTACGTGGCGGCGATGGGCCACCTGTTCGGCCCCAATCCCGAACGCGGCCTGTTCAAGACGACCGACGGCGGCAAGACCTGGACGAACACCAGGTTCATCGACGATCACACCGGGTTCACCGACGTCGTGATGGATCCGCGGGACAACCGCGTGCTGTATGCGGCCTCGTACCAGCGGCAGCGCACGCCGTGGGGATTCAACGGCGGGGGTCCCGGGAGCGGCATCTGGAAGACGACGAACGCGGGCCGGACCTGGACCAGGCTCGAGGGCAACGGGCTGCCGGGCGGGCTGCTCGGGCGGATCGGCCTCGACGTGTCGCGGTCGAACCCGAACGTCGTGTACGCCCAGATCGAGGTGGGGCCGAGCGGCGCCGGCAGCGGCCGGGGCCAGCAGGAAGCGGAGCTGGATCCGACGCGCAGCGGCGTCTGGCGGTCGGATGACCGCGGCAAGACGTGGCGGCTCGCCAGCAACAACAACAATCGCCCGATGTACTACAGCCAGATCCGCGTCGACCCCACCAACCCGGACATCGTCTACACGATGGGCGCGCCGTTCTTCAAGTCGACCGACGGCGGCAAGACGTTCAACCGGGTGACCGGCATGGGGCACGGCGACCATCACGCGATGTGGATCAACCCGCGCAACCCGAACCACCTGATGCTCGGCAACGACGGCGGGTTCAACATCAGCTGGGACCAGGGGGAGACGTGGGACTTCGTCAACACGATGGCGGTCGGCCAGTTCTACGCCATCGGCGTGGACATGCGGCGGCCGTACTTCGTGTGCGGCGGCCTGCAGGACAACGGGAGCTGGTGCGGCCCGAGCGCGACGCGGACGGGCGGCGGCATCGCCAACTTCGACTGGTACCGCGTCGGCGGCGGCGACGGCTTCTACGTGCAGATCGACCCGACCGACGACAACACCGTCTACGCGGAGTCGCAGCAGGGCAACATGCGCCGCCTGGACCTTCGCACGGGCGAGCCGACGAGCATCCGGCCGCGCGCGCCGCAGCGGCCGCGCGAGGACCGGCCCGAACAGGAGGTTCCGCCGAGCAACGTGGTGCCGACGCCGCCGGTCGCCGAGCAGTACCGCTTCAACTGGAAGACGCCCATCCAAATCTCGCCGCACGACTCGAACACCCTCTTTACGGGCGCCAACAAGTTCTTCAGGTCCGCCGACCGCGGCGACACCTGGACGGCCAGCCAGGATCTCAGCCGGCAGATCGACCGCGACACGCTCCCGATCATGGGCGTCCCGGGCGGCCAGCCGATGGCGTCGAAGCACGACGGCCAGTCCAACTACGGCAACATCACCACGCTGGCCGAGTCGCCGAGCCGGCCCGGGCTCGTCTGGATCGGCACCGACGACGGCTCCGTGCAGGTGAGCCGGGACGGCGGCGCGACGTGGACCAACGTCACGGACCGCATCCCCGGCCCGACCGGCCGCTACCAGGTGTCGCGCGTGGAGCCTTCGCGGTTCGATCCTGCGACCTGCTACGTCACGATCGACAACCATCGCAACGACGACTGGAATCCCTACGTCTTCGTGACACGGGATACCGGCAACACGTGGCAGTCGCTCGCCGCGGGCCTCCCTCGCGGCAACGTGAACGTCATTCACGAGGATCCGCGCAACCCGAACCTGCTCTACCTGGGCACTGAGTTCGCGCTGTACGTCTCGCTCGACGGCGGACGACAGTGGAAGCGGTTCATGAACGGCCTGCCGACCGTCCGCGTGGACGACGTCCTCGTCCACCCGCGTGACCACGACCTGGCGGTCGGCACCCACGGCCGCAGCATTTACATCGTCGACGACGTCACGCCGCTCCAGCAGATGACCGGCGACGTCGCGCGGGCGGACGCGCACCTGTTCGACGTGCGGTCCGCGGTGTTGTGGAACAGCGACACGCAGCTCAACCGGAACAACGGCGGCACGAAGCGCTTCCGCGCGGAGAACCCGCCCGACGGCACGGCGATCAGCTATCTGCTCGGCGCCGCGGGATCGAGCGACGTGCGAATTACGATCGCCGATCTCGAGGGCAAGACCGTGCGTACGCTGGCGGGGCCCGCGCGGGCGGGACTGAGCCGCGTCTGGTGGGACCTGCGCGGCGAGCCCATCCCGCCGCCACCGAGCGCGTCCGAGGGCACGGAGCCGACGCCGGGGCCCCTGGTTGAACCGGGATCGTACCTGGTGACGCTCTCCGCCGCCGGCAAGACTCTCGTCAAGCCCGTCGTCGTCCTCGCGGACGTGTGGATGAGGGAGGAGCGGTAGAATCCCTGACCGGCCTGGCCTCCTTGACACACCCCGGCCAGATTGCGAGGATTCCCCCGATCCCTGGCCTCTGACCCCAGACCTCATGACCCATGAACATCCTGGTCCCTCTGGCTATTGCCGGTGTCGTCTTCGCCGTCGCGCTCCGGATCTATCCGCGGTACATCGCGCGCGTCTTCATAGAGGACGACCGCAATCCGCCGCCGTCGGAGGTCCACGCGGACGGCCTGGACTTCGTGAAGGCGCGTTTCGAGGTGGCGTTCGCCCACCATTTCGCCACCATCGCCGGCGCGGGCCCCATCGTCGGACCGACGCTGGCGCTGGCGTTCGGCTGGCAGCCGGTGTGGCTGTGGATCGTCGTCGGCGGGATCTTCTTCGGGGCGGTGCACGACATGGCCACCATGTTCACCAGCCTCCGCGAGGGTGGGCGGACGATCGGTGAAGTGGCGCGGCGGACGCTGGGACCGGTCGGCTACCTGCTGAACCTGCTTGTCTTCATCTTCGTGCTGACGATCGTCAACGCGATCTTCCTCAACCTCTCGGTCACCGCGCTCACATCGGTCTACCCGCTCGAGCTGCTCGGGTTGCCGGAGACACAGACGCTGCTCGGCACCGAGGTCATCGACGGGGCCCTCAACGCCCGGATCGGCGGCATCGCCACGACCTCGGTGTTCGTCATCACCGCGCTCGCCCCGCTGCTCGGCTGGCGGCTGCGCGCCAACCGGATTTCCAGATCCGGCGCCTGGATCTTCGCCGGCGCCGTCGGCGTCGGCAGCGTCATCCTCGGGTTCCTGTTCCCCGTCACGCTGGACGGCGACACCTGGCGCTACGTGATGACAGGCTACGTGTTCGTCGCCTGCGCCGTGCCCGTCTGGGTCATCCTGCAGCCGCGCGACTTCGCGAACGTGCAGATCCTGTACGGCGGCATGGCGCTCATGTTCCTGTCGATCGTCATCACCGGGCTCGTCGGCGGGGCGACGTTGCAGGCGCCGGCGATCGACATCTCGGCCGGCGAGGCGGCGCTGAACGGGATGGTCTGGCCGATCCTGTTCATCACCGTCGCCTGCGGCGCGATCAGCGGCTTCCACAGCCTCGTGTCGAGCGGCACGACGGTGCGCGAGATACCCCGCGAGAGCGACTGCCGGCGTGTCGGCTACGGCGCGATGATCCTCGAGAGCTTCCTGGCGCTGCTCGTGCTCATGGCCGTCGGATCGATGCTCCCGCAGCAGGAGTACCTGTCGATCGTCTACCCGGAGGGCCAGGCCTCGAACCCCGTGCTCGGGTTCGCGCTCGCGGCCGGTCGGCTCATCAACGGCGCCCTGCCCTTCATCTCGATCGCCGTAACGGTCGTCATCGGCATCCTGATGCTCGAGGGCTTCGTCGTCACGACGCTCGACACGTCGGTGCGGCTCTGCCGCTACATGATCGACGAGTTCTGGGTGTTCTCGATGAGCGAGCGCGCGCCGAAGCTGCTGCGCCATCCGTACTTCAACACGGCGCTCGCCGTGGGGTCGATGCTCGCCTTCGCGCAGAGCTCGACCGTGCGCCAGATGTGGCCGATCTTCGGCGCCGGCAACCAGCTCCTCGGTGCGCTCGCCCTGACGACGGTGAGCGTGTGGCTCGTGCAGCGCGGACGCCGGCACCGCTTCGCGCTGATTCCAGCCGTGTTCATGGTGGCCACGACGCTCACCGCGCTCGGGATCATCATCCGCAACAACCTGGCCGCGGCAGGCGGCAACACCGTGCTCGGCTTCGCGGCGATCGCCCTGCTGTTCCTCGCCGTCGGCGTCGTGACCGTCGGCGTCGCCCGCTTCACGCAGGCGCTCCAGGGGCCGCCGCTCCCGATGCCCGCGACCGCTGGCGCCGACGGTGCCTCAGGCCCGACCGGCGGCATCGGCTGATCGCGCGTCGTGCGGCAGAGGGACCGCGGCGTACGCACCGTCCGCACGTCGGCACCCCCGCACGAGGAGTCCGCTCTCCCGCACGAAGGTCTTGTGCCCCCCGCACGAAGGGTCCCGTGCCCCCCACACGTTCGCACGACATTGCCGTCATCTTCCAGCCCTGCTAAGCTCGAAGGCATGCGAGGAACCACGCTGGCGTCGGTGGTGTGTCTTGTGGCCATGGCGGCCAGTGCCGGCCTGGCCGGCCAGGCGGCGGCCGACGGCCAACAGCCGGTGTTCAGGTCGGGCGCCCGCACGGTGGCGCTGTACGTGACGGTCACCGACGAGGCCAAGCGGCTGGTCCCGAACCTGACGCGGGACGACTTCGAGATCTACGACAACAAGAAGCTCGTCGACATCACGCTGTTCGACAACGAGATCCGGCCGATCACCGTGTCGGTCATGCTCGACACCAGCGCGAGCATGACGCTCGCGCTCGATCTGCTCAAGGCCGCAGCCGAGCAGTTCGTGATCCGGCTGCTGCCGGATGACCGCGCCAAGGTCGGCGCGTTCAACGACAAGATCCAGCTCCTCCCGGGCGGCCCCTTCATCGGCGATCGCGACGAGCTCATCGCCATCCTCAAGAACGAGCTGCAGTTCGGCAACCCGACGCGCCTGTGGGACGCCGTCGGCTACAGCCTCGAGGAGCTCCAGGGCATCGACGGACGCCGGGTCGTGCTCGTGTTCACCGACGGCGACGACACGGGCAGCCAGACCGGCCGCGGCAACGTGCTCAAGCAGGCGCAGCAGCAGGAGACGATGGTTTACGCCATCGGGCTCCAGAGCGACTACTTCAACGGCCAGTACCGCGTCCGGACGAAGCCGGACCGCGGCCTCAAGGGGCTCGCGGAAGAGACCGGTGGCGGCTACTTCGAGCTCAAGAAGACGTCGGAGCTGAGCTCGACCTTCACACGGGTCGCGCAGGAGCTGCACAGCCAGTACTTGATGGGGTTCTCGCCGGAGGTGCTCGACGGCAAGGAGCACAAGATCGAGGTGCGGGTGAAGCAGCCGGGGATGAACGTGCGGGCGCGCAGGAGCTACATCGCAAGTGCCGAAGCGATCGGCGGCCCCGGACGGCCCTGAGGCTGGAACAGCACCAGCCGGCTTCCCTCTCCGGGAATCACCGGCTGGCAGGGCAGCGGTCGCGTCTAACCTCAGACGAACGCGACGACGACAGCGACCGCGACCGCGAGCAGCGTGGCAATGGCCGCCTCCGCCGTGCTCGAGAAATCCCACTCCCACATCGTCTTACCCGTCCCTTCTGATCTATGTGATTGGCTCGCGCCGAATCCCGACGCTCCAAACCATTAGACGCGGCATCTCCGCCGAAAGTTTAGTCCTCGCGGAGCGCCTCCAAGCGATTGTTGGCTGCCGATCGGCCCGCCCCAGCCGGCGCGCGGATCGGAAGGACAAACGCCGGAGGACGCGCCTGCCGCGCGACCGGTCACGGCCTGCGGCAAGCCTGTCGGATGGGAGGCGACGCCGGAGGCCGCGCTGAGGTCAGCCGGCGCCTCCCGAGATCGTTGGAATCAGCTCGACCCGGTCGCCGTCCGCGAGCGTGCGATCGCGCACACGGTGCAGGAGCATCTCGTCGTTGACCGCGAAGTTGAAGAGCGCATCGTCGAACAGCGCGCCGAAGCCGGGGAGCCGGCGGTCGAGCACCTCGATGAGATCGGCGATCGATCGCACCGGATCCGAAATGGTGAGTGTGTCGGTGCCGGCTTCGGCGGCGAGGGAGGCGGGAAGCCGGACGGAAATCATCACGAGGCTCCAGGCTTCAGGCGACAGGCTACAGGCCGCCCAATGTCTGCTCCAGCTCTCGCCGCCACGCGTCCTGCGGCACGCCGTCCTCGGTCAGGTTCGAGATCGCGTAGAAGCGCGAGAGCATCGCGTCGAACTCCTGCCGGTCGATCTTCTCGCCCGCGTAGGCCCCGACGGTGACCGGCTCCTCGAACCAGCGTTCGGGCAGCGTGTCGTCCTGGCGGCCGACGCCGAGGCGACGGTTGATCAGGCGCTCGACGCCCATGATGTTCAGACCGACGCGATCCAGATCGGCCGGCTCGGTGACGAGGCCCGTCACGTTGCCGATCTGCGCGGCGAACTGATCCAGGCCTGGCAGCGACGGGCTGTTGAACAGCTTCGTCGTGAAGCGGCACATGCCAACGGCATCGCCGACCGCAAACAGGTTCTCGCACACGCGGACCGCGAGCTCCTTGCCGTCGTACGCGGTCGGCGCGGCGCTCACGGGGCCGCCGTACAGCGTCGCCTTGAACGCCGGGTCGTCGTTGATGCGCGCGTTGATCTCGAGCGTCACGCGGTTCCGCAGGTGGTCCATGCCGCGCGTCGAGACGGCGAGCCCGAGCGCGAACGCCTTGAGGATACGCGCGTCGTGCGGATCGCTTTGCATGAGCCCCTTCACCGCCATCCGGTAGCGCAGCGCCTCGGGCGGATAGTGGCCGCGCTCGACCGCCCGCGCGCCGTCGGCCAGCACCCCGCCGAACCCCTCGCGGCGCGACAGCATGAAGAGCAGCTGTTCGACCGCCGCCGCGTCGCCCCACCGCAGATCCAGCCCGCCCGTCTCCCGATTCGTGATCATGCCGCGCTGGAACAGCTCCATCGCCCAGGCGATCGCCGACCCGGTCGACGCGGTGTCGAGCCCGAGATCGTTGCAGACGTTGTTGAGCCGGATGACCGACTCGATCCGATCGATCCCGATGTTGGGGCCGAACTTGCCGAGCGTGACGTACTCCGGGCCGTCGCCGCGGCCGTACCGGTCGCTCGGATCCGTCTTCAGGTCGTTCAGCGGCCGGCAGTTCACCGGGCAGCGGAAGCAGCCGGCCATGCCCGGCCGGTACGGGTCGATGTGGTTCGCGTCGAGCTGATCCGTCCAGGTCGTCTCCTGGTTGTTCTTCGTGCCCATCGCGCCGAGGATCCGGCTCGGCTTGTAGAGGAACGGCGTGCCGGTGGTCCTGAGCGCGTGCTTCACGACCGAGGTGGCCAGCAGCTTCTGCGCGATCTCGCGGTTGTACCCCTTGTAGGGCTGCGCGGTCTCGAAGTCGTGGGTCTGCCCCTGAACGACGATCGCCTTCAGCCGGAGCGCGCCCATCTTCGCGCCCGGGCCGCCGCGCGCGTAGCAGGACTTCGGCCCCGCCATGATAGCGCTAGTGAGCACCAGGTTCTCCCCGGCGCGCGCAATGCTGGCCATCGCGAGGTCGCGCGTCCAGGTACCCCCGAAATCGGCCTCGACGCGCGCGCGCAGGTCGACGTTGTCGAGCCCCAGGTACGGCCGGGCGTCGCGGAACGCGATCTCGCCGTCACGGATGTGCAGCAGCGACCACTCGGGCGACCGCGCGTAGAGCACGAGGTGGTCGAAGCCGTTCATCTTCATGAAGGACGGAAAGTAGTCGCCGGCGTTGCAGTCCATCAGCACGCCGGACTCCGGCGACCAGGACGTCGCGTTGCCGCGGGCGGCGCTCGGGACGATGCCGGTGAGGACGCCCGAGCCGAAGATCAGCGGCACCTCGGCGTCGAGGGGCTCGAGCGACTCGTCGAGCAGACGGTACAGGTAGAACATGTTCGCGCCGCGGCCCGCCAGCAGCGCGCGCACGACCGGCAGCGGCGTGTAGGCCCTGCTGACCGCGCGGCGCTCGAGGTCCACGAACGCCGTCGCGCCCTGCGTCGGATACTGCGGGCGGTCCGGCAGCTCGGCCAGGAGCCGGGCCACCCGATCCCTGAGGGGCATGGGGACACGGTACCAGAGGCCGGGGGTCGGAGGCCAGAGGCCGGGCCGCCTCCCGCCTACGGCGCGCCGACGTCCGTCGCGCCGGCGCGGCCGGCCTGCTTCGCGCGCCGGTCCTCGTAGACCAGCCAGGCGCCGGCGGCCACCAGGCCCATCGGCCACCAGTTGGCGACCCACGCGAGCGACATCCCGAACATCGTGTGGCCGAAGAACACCAGCCCGACCGCAACCAGGGCAATGCCGCCGGCGAGCGACCCCAGACGGCGCGGCGGCTTCGTGTCCTCCGGCAGATCCATCGGCCGTAGCCCCGACAGCGCCTGGTTGTACAGGCTCGCCCGCCGCGCCGCGTCGATCACGTTGTACATCCAGACGAACGCGATGAAGAACCCGAGCGGTCCTTCGAGATCGCGGTCGATCGACTGGGTCGCGACGATCGCGATCATCCCGGCGATGGCGAGGATGTGGACGAACCCCTGCTGGTAGTAGCCGACGTACACCTGGCCGAGGCCGGGCATCAGCGACAGCAACGCCGCCGTCCACGGCGACTTGCGGCGCGGATCGTCGACGTAGCGGTCACGGGGCTCGGCGCGCGCGTATGGGCGCGCGGGCGTCTCCTCGATGGGCGTCTCGGCGCGGGGTCGTTCGATGTCCTGATTCATGGTCAATACTCCGTTCGTCATCGTTCACTGACGGGAACGCACGCCGTCGTCGCCGGGTTCGGTCACCGCCGGCCGGACGCTCGCCAGCAGATCGAGCGCCCACTGGCGAATCCACGCGGCCGCGGACTCGAGCGCCGCGACGATGCGCGCGAGGCCATCCGAGACCGACTTGACGAGGGCGTTCCATGTCCGGCTGGCCCACGCCGCCCACGTGGCGCCGAGGTTGCCCGTCACGCCGGATGTCGAGTCCGCCGCGCCACCCGACACGCGCTCGCGAAGCGCCTGGACGCGCGCGTCGAACACGCCGAGCGCTCCGGAGGGCGCACCCACCTGCTCGACCAGCGGCTCGACTCGGGCGGCCGTCCACTCCCAGGCCCCGAGCGGGTTGCCCAGGACCAGCACCCAGCAGAGTGTGGCGACGTACGCGGCCTCCCACGCAAAGCGTGGTCGCCCGACCAAACCAGCCCAGGCGTTTCGCCAGTGCGCCGCCCACCTCGCCGGCGCCGGCCGCCGGCTCGTCGCAGCCAGCACGCGCGCGGTAAAGGTCGGACCTGGATCGACCACGCCGAGCGCCGGCAGCAGCGCCGAGACGACCGCCATTTCGGTGACGATGGCACGGCACTCCGCGCACGCCTCGAGATGGGCGTCGACGAGCGCCTGCTCGATCGCGGTCAGCGGCGCATCGGCAGCGGCGGCGGTCAGCTCGCGCGCCCGGCCGCACGCCGCGCGTCCGGTTCGCGCCATCACGCCAGCCGTCAGATCGACGATTCGGCCGGCCTCGTCGAGTCCCCGCGAGAACGCCTCGAGCCAGCGCTGGCAGTCGGCACACCCGGCATGATGCGCGGCAAGATCCGGCCGGTCCCGCAGCACCGCCGCGTCACCGCCCGCCTCGAAGACGGTCTGCTGGAACGCGTCGCAGTCCGGATTTCTCATGACTCTCTCCGGCCGCGGTCGGCCAGGACCTGTTCCGCCAGCTCCGCGCGGGCGCGGCTGGCCCGCGACTTCACCGTGCCGACGGGTACGCCGAGGACCCCCGCCACCTCCGCAACGGAGAGCCCCTGCACGTCGCGCAGGAGGAGGACCTCCCGGCTCAAGTCGGACAGCCGCCGCATCGCCGCGCGAAGCCGTTCGAGCCGCGACCGGTCGATCGCGCGCGCCTCGGGCCCTGCGCCCGGATCGGCGAGCTCGGGGACCTCGTCGGCCGGGACGGCCATCGCCGGCCATCTCACTTTCCGGCGCCGCAGGTCATCGATCGCGCGGTTGCGGGCGACCTTGAACATCCAGGGCACGAACTCCGCGGCCGGCGCCCAACGGGTGCGCGTCTCGAACAGGCGGACGAAGATCTCCTGCGCCAGGTCGGCCGCCTCGTCCCGGTCGCTGGCGTAGGTGCACGCCAGGCCGTAGATCCGGCCCTGGAACTGGTGGACGAACGCCTCCCACGCCAGCTCGTCGCCAGCCCGGCACCGCGCGATCAGGGACGCCAGATCGGGGGTTTCCACCAGTATCCCAGTATCCGGACTCAGCCGCGGGCCGCGCCGTGCGCGGCCTCGCCCGACACCTGCTCAAACGCACAGGAGTGGGAAGTGGTTCCGCCCGGCCGCCGATCGCTCGGCCGGGACCGGGGCGCGTCGCGGCAGCGGCCAGTGTCGACCTCGCGCGAAGGCGTCAGAAGACAAACGGGCCCGCAGGCGCTCCGGACGCGGTGGCGCCGTTTCGTCAATGGCGTGGGGATCAGCCGTATGCCCAACCGATTGTTGGCTGCCGGTCGGCCTGCCCCAGCCACCGCGATCGATAGGACACCCGCCGGAGGGTCCGTTTGCCGCGCGAGCGGTCGACGGCCGCAGCCGCGATGCAGCCCGGTCCCGACCGCTCTGCCCAGACCGGGACGCGCCCGCGCACCCGCCCGGCGCGCACCCGGCGTTTCTAGTCCGGGCTTCCCCGACTCCGAACGTGCGCGAAGGCGTAGCGCTCCACCGGGAAGAACACGACCGCGAGCAGGCCCGCGACGAGGACACTCCGCAGCCCGAGCAGATCGAAGCCCACCAGCACGAACGTCACGACCTGCAGCCGGACGATGCCGATCCACGGGCCGAGGATCAGATCATCGTCTTCTTCCGAAGTCACGGCGTGCACGAACACCTGGAGGGCGACCACGGACGTGGCCAGCGCGATCGGCCAGTACAGCCGCAGCGTCGACCAGGCGAGGCCGAGGAACTGCCGGACGGCGTCGCCGCTCGTCCGGGCGTCAAGGGCGGCAGGCGCGCCCACGACGCTCTCGAACATCGCGATGAGCGCCGCGTGCACGACCCCGAAGACCCCGATGAAGATAGCGCCGATGACCACCATCGCGGCGGCGCGCTGGCCCGTCCGCTCGGCTTCGGGGATCCGCGCGGCGGCTGGAAAGAGGATGCTGGTGGCGAAGGTCAGGAGCAGCAGCAGCCACCCCGACGTCAGGCTGGAGATCCATAGCCCCCAGACCAGCTCCGCGGGCTGGAGGTTCGAGGCGATCGCCCACGAGACCGCGATGACGAACGCGACCGCCTCGGTGACCCATTGCCGTACGCCGCCTGCCGCCATGAGCCCCCTTCCCTTGGCCGCCGCGCTGGTGCGGTAGAATCTCGTCACGGAGTCATCCGCCCGTCGAGCCTGGCGCTGGAGCAGGCGGACCGGATGCGTCAGCCCTACGCCGCGGATCAGCGCCATACCGTACCATGACCATGCGACCCTCAACTGCCGCGACGATTCTCGTGCCCATCATGCTCATCCCAGCCCATGTCCAGAAGCCGGGCGACCGCCCAGCGCCGAACCCGGAGTCGACGCGGTCGGCCGTGCTCGCCCGCAACGGCCTGATCGCGACGAGTCAGCCGCTCGCGTCGGCCGCCGGCCTTCGCGTGATGATGGAGGGCGGCAACGCCATTGACGCGGCCGTCACCGCCGCCGCGGTCCTCTCGGTCGTCGAGCCGACGATGAACGGCATCGGCGGCGACCTGTTCGCGCTGGTGCACGACCCGAAGACCGGGAAGGTGGTCGGCCTGAACGCCAGCGGGCGGTCCGCGTACGGCGCCACGCTCGACGAGTTCAAGAGGCGGAGCCTGACGGAGGTCCCCTCCCGCGGCGAGTTGTCGGTGTCGGTGCCCGGGGTGGTGGACGGCTGGGCGCGGCTGCTGGAGCGTTACGGCACCATCACCCTCGAGCGCGCGCTCCAGCCCGCGATCGAGTACGCGCGCAACGGCTTCGCCGTGTCGGAGATCATCGCGCACCAGTGGGCCGGGGTCGAGCGCGTGCTCGCCCGCGACCCGGCCGCAGCCGCGGCGTTTCTGCCGAACGGCCGCGCGCCGGCCACCGGCCAGGTCTTCGCGAACCCGAAGCTGGCGGCGAGCCTCGAGCAGATCGCGAAGGGCGGCGCCGACACGTTCTACCGCGGCGCGCTGGCCCAGGCGATCGTCGCCGATCTCGAGCGGCGAGGGGGCCTGCTGACGGCGCGCGACTTCGCCGAGCACCGGTCGGACTGGGTCGAGCCCATCTCGACGACCTATCGCGGCCACGAGGCGCTCGAGATGCCGCCCAACACGCAGGGCATCGCCGCGCTCGAGATGCTTAACATCCTCGAGGGATACGACGTGAAGGCGCTCGGCCACAATTCGGCCGCCTATCTGCACCTGCTGGTCGAGGCCAAGCGGATTGCCTTCGCCGACCGCGACGCGTACGTCGCCGACTTCGACGCCATCGCGCCCGACGCCCTCCGGATGATGCTGTCAAAGGAGTACGCGGCGGTCCGGCGCAAGGAGATCGACATGGAGCAGGCCGCGCGCGACTACGCCCCGGGCCGGCCGCCGGAGGCAGGCCGGCCCGAGCCCCGCCGTAGCCTTGGCGAAGGCGGGCCTCTCCACGACAAATGGCCCCCGCCCACGGGCGACACGATCTACCTGACCGCCGCCGACCGCGACGGCAACGTCATCTCGCTCATCCAGTCGCTCTTCGGAAACTTCGGCGCGGGTATCGTCGCCGGCGACACGGGCATCGTGCTGCAGAACCGCGGGTCGCTGTTCACGCTCGAGGAAGGCCATCCGAACCGGCTCGCGCCGCACAAGCGCCCGTTCCACACGCTGGTGCCGGCCATGGTGCTGAGAGACGGCCGGCCGTTCTTCTCGTTCGGCGTCATGGGCGGCGACATGCAGCCGCAGGGGCACGTGCAGGTGCTGCTCAACCTGATCGACTTCGGGATGAACGTGCAGGAGGCGGGCGAAGCGGCGCGGTTCCGTCACTCGGGCGCCGGCCTGGCGCTCGAGTCCGCCGTCACGCCCGACGCCCGGTTCGGGCTCGCCGATCGCGGCCACCGCCTGATTCAGGGTATCGGCATCTTCGGCGGCTACCAGGGCATCCTGATCGACCCGGCGACCGGCGTGCTGATGGGCGGGTCCGATCCGAGGAAGGACGGGCTGGCGATCGGGTACTGACGCGGGCGAAATAGGAAATAGGGTCAGACCCTATTTCCGAACCCCGGCGGGCACGGGAAAGGGGAAATAGGGTCTGACCCTATTTCGCTTACGTGTGCTTCAGGAACGTCCCCGCGCGGAACTCGTCGAACGCCTGCTGCAGCTCCTCGCGCGTGTTCATGACGATCGGCCCGTACCAGGCGACGGGCTCCTGAATGGGCTTCCCCGACACGAGCAGGAATCGGATGCCCTCGTCGCCGGCCTGAACCGTGACCTCGTCGCCCGAGTCGAAGATCACGAGCGACCGGTTGTCGGCCTCCTCCGCCCAGGCGCCGGTGGGTGCCGCGTCCCCGACGCGGTCGGTCCGAACGGCGCGCGGATCCGACGCGTTCGCGAACCGGCCGGATCCGGAGAACACGTACGCGAACGCGTGACGCGAGGTGTCGACCTTCAGGCTGCGGCGCTTCCCCGGCGGCACCCACACGTCGAGGTACTGCGGCTCGGCCGCGATGCCGTCCACCGGCCCGCGCGTTCCCCAGAAGTCCCCGCAGATCACGCGGACCGTCGTGCCGTCGTCCTCGGTCACCTCCGGAATGGCCGCCGACTGGATGCCCTGATAGCGCGGCGCGGTCATCTTGAGTGACGAGGGGAGGTTGGCCCAGAGCTGGAAGCCGTGCATCCGCCCCTGATCGTCGCCGTGCGGCATCTCCTGGTGGACGATGCCGCTCCCGGCGGTCATCCACTGCACGTCGCCCGCGCCGATCGTGCCCTCATTGCCGAGGCTGTCGCCGTGGTCCACGTTGCCGGCGAGCACGTAGGTGATGGTCTCGATCCCGCGATGCGGATGCCACGGAAAGCCCTTGAGGTAGTCCTGCGGGTCGTCGCCGCGGAAGTCGTCGAGCAGCAGGAACGGGTCGAACTCGCCGGTCTCGCCGAAGCCGAACGCGCGGCGCAGGCGCACGCCTGCGCCTTCGAGCGTGGGCTTCGCCTTGACGAGCCGCTTGACTGGCCGGATGGACATCGCGCCTCCTCGGGGGTATGACGCCAGTATACCGGCTTGTGGCACAGGCCTTCAGGCCTGTGGTGCTTGAACAGCCCTGAAGGGCTGTTCCACTTCCAGAAGCCGTCCCCTACGGGGTGCCGCGCTCTCCTTTCACGTACCGCGCGATCTGCTCGTGCGTCGCGAACCAGACGCCCGGCTTCGCCTGCATGTGATCGACCAGTTGCTCCAGCATGCGCAGACGCGCCCGGTGTCCGATGACGTGCGGGTGCATCGTCAGGATGAACATCCCGCCTTCCTCGTACGCGACGTCGAATTCGGCCCGCCAGATCGCCAGGACCTCGTCGGGGTTGAGCGTGGGTCGGATCGTCGAGCTGCGATCCATCCAGAAGTAGGGGTAGTCGTCCAGGATCCACTCCACGGGCAGCTCGACCATGCCCGTGGGCTTGCCGGCGGCGAGCACCTCGTACGGCCCGTCGTCGGCCATCAGACTGCTGTCGTAGATGAGCCCCAGCTCCTTCGCCAGGCCGATGGTGTACGGGCTGTAGTCCCACGACGGCGTGCGCATGCCCACCGGGGGGCGGCCGGCCATCCGCTCGAGCGTGTCGAGCGCGCGGCGCATCAGCTCGCGCTCGGTGGCTTCGTCGAGCTGCGAATTGCGCTCGTGAATCCACCCGTGCAACCCGATCTCGTGAATGCCGGGACCGACCATCGCGCGAATACTGTCCGGGTACAACAGGGCGCTCACGGCCGGCACGAAGAACGATGCGGGAATCTTGCGCCGTTCGAGCAGCGAGAGGATCCGCGGCAGGCCGGCGCGCGCGCCGTATTCGCCCTGGGACAAGAGCGATGGCGAATGACGACCGTCGCGGAGCGACCCGGTCTCGTTGTCGAAGTCGAAGGACAGGCCGACGGCGACCCGGGCGCCGCCAGGCCAGGTCTTGGGCGTCAGATCCCGGCCGGCGCGGACCCGTCCCACGATCTCGCGAATCTGCGGCTCGGTCAGCGTCCACGGCGGCGTCTCGGGCTGCTGGCCGGTGGCGGTGAGGGCGGTGGCAAGGACGACGGCGAGCGCGGCTGGACGGAACATGGGTGGCCTCCGGCGCCTACAGTGCCCCGAAAGCCGGAGGGGGCGCAAGAGCCCTGCGCCAGCCGTGCTTGCACGGCCTGAATGTGTACGAATGTGTCACGTTTCCGTGCAAGCCCGGCTTAGGCGGAGCTTCGTTACGAGAACACGAACCCGTCTCGAAGCGGATCGCCCTCGTCGAGCGCGAACGCGTGCTCGCCCGTGATGAACGCGCGCCCCTCGATCTCGGGGACGATGGCGCGCGTCTCGCCCACTTGCGCCCGGCCGGCGATGCGTCCGGTGAAGCGGGTGCCGATCAGGCTCTCAAGGACGAACGCCTGATCCTCCGAGAGCAGGCCCATCGCGTCGAGCACCGCCATGACGGCGCACGTCGCCATCCCACCCGGCGAACGATCGACGGCGCCGTCCGGATAGACGGTCGCCGCGCGCAGGTCCCCTCCGCCTGCAGGCGGTCCCGTGAAGACCGTGCCCGCGACAGCCTGCAGCCCGAGCGCCGACTCGACCGCTTCGACCACCGCCTGCCCCGTGCGGACCAGCTCCGGAAGGTGCTCGCGGTCGAGCGGCACGCCGCAGCCCTCGGCATCCACGATGGCGTAGGTCTCGCCGGCATGGGCGAGGTCCACGACCACCTGGCGCCGCGCGAGGGGCACAGGAAGCCCGGGGCGCACGACGAGCGCGGGCACGCCGGACCAGGCCACCGAGGCGACCCGGTGCTCGTCGGTGGGCACGGCCGAGATGCGGGCGTCCACGGGTCCGGCCGCGGTGTCGAGGCGCAGCGCCCCGCCGCGCGGTGGCCTGGGAAGCAGGCCGCGCTCGACCGCGATGGCGGCCACGGCGATCAGGCCGTGGCCGCAGATCGCGCTCCATCCGCCCGCGTGCATGAACAGCACGCCGGCGTTCGACGCCGGCGACTCCGCTGGCGTGAGGATGGCGCCGGACATCGCCCCGTGGCCGCGCGGCTCCAGCATCAGGGCGCGCCTGAAGGCGTCGTGCCGCGTGCGCATCACCTCGAGCGCCTCGGCGATCGTGCCCCCGGGCAGGCCGGCTCCGAGTTCCGCGACCGGCCCTCCTTCCACGACGAGCCGGAGCGCCGCGCCGCCGACGTGCGCGTCGATCGTGTGGACGATCATGAGTCGGGTGCCAGAGGCCGGAGGCCAGGGGCCGGGATCGGTGACCGCAGCATATAATTGCGCACCAATTGGAACAAGGTCCGCACGCCGCCCTCGCGATCACCGCCGGTCGGGCTCCAGGGGAGATCACGCATGGCCATCGCGCTGACTGAGGCCGACGTGCGCGCGCTCGTCTCGATGGACGAGCTGATCGACGTGATGCAGGAGGCCCTGGCGGCGTTCTCCGCCGGCGAGGTCGTCCAGCCGGTGCGCCACGTGCTCGAGGTCGGCGCCCGGAACCGCTTCCTGGGCGTCATGCCGGCGTACCTCGCCCACCCGCCGGTCCTCGGCGCCAAGCTCGTAACCGTGTTCCCGGACAACCTGGCGCGCGGGCTGCCCAGCCATCTCGCGACCATCGTGCTGATCGATCCGGAGACCGGCGCGGTCGCGGCGATCATGGACGGGCGCTATCTGACGGAGGCACGAACGGCAGCCGTCTCCGCGGTGTCGGCGAAACACCTGGCCGCCACGGGCCCGGCCACCCTGGCCATTCTCGGCTCCGGCGTCCAGGCGCGCAGCCACCTCGACGCGCTCGGCCGCGTGCGGGAGCTCGCCGACGTGCGCGTCTGGAGTCCGACGCCCGCCAACCGCGCGAAGTTCGTCGAGGACATGGCGGCGCGGTGTCCCGTGCCGATCAGGACCGTCGAGCATCCCGAAGACGCCGTTCGGGGCGCCACCCTCATCGCCCTGGCCACCGCCGCCGCCGAGCCGATCGTGTCTGCCGGTTGGGTCGCCCCGGGCGCGCACATTTGTGCGGTCGGGGCGTGCCGCCCGGATCAGCGGGAGATGGACGGGGACCTGGTGGCGCGCGCCCGCGTGTTCGTGGACTCGCGCGCGGGTGCGCTCGCCGAGGCGGGCGATCTGGTGATCCCGATCCGGGAGGGCCGGATCGGCGCGGATCACGTCGCGGGCGAGTTGGGTGAGATGATCGCCGGGCGCGTGCCGGGCCGCACGTCGGCCGATCAGATCACGCTCTTTAAGTCACTCGGCATGGCCGTCGAGGACGTCGCCGCCGCGGCGCTCGTGCACCGGCGCGCGTGCGAGAAAGGGCTCGGACGGGGCGTGGTATTCTGACGAAATGCCCGCAGAATGCCCGCGAAATGCCCACGGAATGCCGGCGGAATGCCGGCGGAACGTCCACGGAATCGAACCACGGTAGGCGATGCTGTGGGCATTCCGTGGGCATTCCGCGGGCATTTTCACTTCTTGTTCTTCTTCCGCTCAGCCCAGCGCTTCTTCATCATCACGGAGATCTTCTTGCGGGCGGCCGCCGACATCCGGCGCCGCTTCCGGCGCGGCAGCACGACTTCGGTGGCGGACTGGACTCGCTCGACCATCGTCGCCGTTCTCGGCCCGAGCTTGGCCCGCAGCTTCGCGGCCTGAGCAGCGAGCACCGCCAGGCGTTCGCGCGTGTGGAGAATCTCGCGCTCGATCCCGCCCACCGCCCAACCGATCATCTCCGCGGATCTGATGACAGCGCTTTCGGATTTCGCCTGTCGTGTACGACGCCGTTTCGCCATTGATCTTCCTCCTCCGGTGTGCGCCGCGCGGCTCCGCCCGCACGGCATCCGCTTATGATAGCCGTCTGGGCGCCGGAACCCAACCCCGGCCGTGCGCGAGCCAGCGGTCCCACCGCCCCGGGACTTGGCAAGCCGGCCGAGTTGCGTCAGGATTGGCGCAGAGCCATGGCCGTCAAGAAGCAGACCTGGATCTGGGTGGGCGTCGCGGTGGCGGGCGTCCTCATCCTCGGCTTCGTGGCCATCGTCGCCGCCGGGGTGTTGTTCGTCGCCCGCCAGATGGAGACCGAGCCGGCGAGCGCCGTCTCCGCCGAGAAGGCGTTCGCCGACGCGCGCTCACGGTTCGACGGCCAGACGCCCATCATCCAGATCGAAGAGCGGGACGGCATGATCCGGACGCGCATCGACCGGCTCCCGCCAGACGACCCCACCGGGCCGCTTCCGGAAACCATGCACGTGATGGCGTACGACCCCGAAGAAGGGCGCATCGTCAGGGTGAACCTGCCGTTCTGGCTGCTGCGGATGGGCAACCGGGGGTCGCTGCGCTTTTCCTCCTCGAACACCCGCCTGAGCTTCGAGCACCTCAACCTGACCGTGGACGACATCGCCCGCTACGGCCCCGCGCTGATCGTCGACCAGAAGATGCCCAAGGGCGAGCGTGTCCTTATTTGGACGCAGTAGCGGTCATTCGAGGCGACAGCGCCGCCTCCCTCAGCCGAACTCCTCTGGGTTTTCAACAGGATAGCGCCCTGGCCTGGCGGGCAACGGTCTTGCACTCCACCCGGGTGCCCGCCTGCTGGAGGTGCACCATGCGCACCACGACCAGGACTGCATGCGCGTCAGCGGTGGTGTTGGCCGGGCTGGCGCTCGCGGCTCCGGCGGCGGCCCAGCACGCCATCCCGCGGCCCGCGGGCCAGGCCGCCTGGGCCCGCGCCGCCTATGACCACGGCTACCGGGAGGGATGGGAGTACGGCGAACGCGACGCACGTCAGCGCCGCACGTCCGACTACGCCCACGCCCGAGAGTATCAGCGCGCCAATCGCGGGTACGACCGGCGGTACGGCTCGCTCGTGGACTACCGGCGCCTCTTCCGCGACGGTTACGCGGCGGGGTATGCGGAAGCCTGCGCGGCGTATGCCCCCCGCGGCCACGTGTCTCGTCCATATCTGCCACCGGCCAGCTACCCGGGCCCGACCTGGGGCCGAGCTCCCACGTCCGGCGACCCGGCGCTCGAGCGCGGGTACGCGGACGGTTACGAGAAGGGGTTCGACGCCGGGCGCGACCGGGATCGGTTCGACGTGCTGCGGCACAAGTGGTACCGCTCCGCCGACCGTGGCTACGGGCGCTGGTACGGGTCCAGGGACCGCTACCGGGACGCCTATCGTGAAGGGTTCCACTCCGGCTACGCCCGCGGCTACCGGGACGGCATGGCCTCTCGGGACACGGGCTGGCGTGCGCGAGGACTCTTCGGGTGGCGGTGGTGAGGAGTTCGCGGGGAATGACCTTGGAGTTCGCATCGGGTTCAACACAGAGGGCGCGGAGGACGGGAGGATTCACCACGAAGGGCGCGGAGGGCTCAACGCGGCACGCACGGATGGCTCAACGCAGAGCGCACGGAGCGCGCGGAGGACTTAACGCGGCGCGTACGGTGCAGCGTGACTCCTGTGGCCCAGGGCTTCAGCCCTGGGCGGCGGTAATCAGAGGTCTCGGCGGATCCGCAGAAAAGCGCCTGATCCGTCCGGCGAGGGTCAGGGGCGTCTCCGCGCCGGTACCGGCGCGCGCGGCGCTTTCGCGGGTCTGGTCCAGCTGCTGCCGCCGGCGGAGCGCCACCTCGCCGAGCTGCTCGACGATCGCCGGCTTGGCCTCGGCGACCGGCCGGAGCTCGTCGTCGGTGATCTCGAGGACGCGGCAGTCGCCGGCGGCGGTCACGGTCGCGCTTCGCGCGTCACCGGTCAGCAGCGACATCTCCCCGAAGTAGGCGCCGCGGTCGAGGCGCGCCACCTCGTGGCGTCCGGGCTCGACGGTCACGCGCGCCGCGCCGTCGACGATCACGAACATCGAACGGCCGGGCTCGCCTTGCCGGACGATCACTTCCCGATCGGCGAAGAGCCGTTCGCGCGGCCCGGCCAGTCGCTCGAGCTCGGTCTGGTCGAGCGCGGCGAACAGGTCGAGAGCGCGGAGGATCTCGACGCGCCGCGCCCGCTGCTCGGGCGTGTCCTCGGGGCGGTCCTGCCGGCTGTAGTTGACCCTGATCGGCCACGGAATCTCGATCTGCCGGCGGCGAAAGGTGTAGTAGACCGCCGACCGGACTTCGTCGCGAATCGCTTCGTCGCGGTCGAAGTCGGAGATCCAGAACCGTGCCCGGTAGACGATCGCAGAGTCGGCGAAGTCCACGAGCAGCACGTCCGGCGCCGGCGCGCGCAGTACCCCTGGCGCGCGGTCGAGCGCTTCGTGAATCGCGGCCTTGGCGTCGTTCGGCGGGCACAGGTAGGACACGCCCACCTCGAACTCGATGCGCGTCGCCACCGCCGGCTCGCTGTAGTTCGTGATCGCCTCTTTCGACACGGCGTTGTTGGGCAGCACCACCAGGTTGCCCGGCTTCGTTCTCAGCTTCGTGGCGCGCCACGTGATCTCGTGGACGCGTCCCTCGAAGCCCGCAACGCGCACCCAGTCCCCCACGTGAAACGGCTTGTCGATCTGGATGGCCAGGCCGGCGAACGCGTTGCCGAGCGTGTCCTGCAGCGCGAAGCCGATCACGACCGCGCCCACGGCCGAGGTCGTCAGCAGCTTCTCCTCGAACACGAACGTCGCCACGACGATGAAGACGCCGACGACGATGGCGTCCTGCAGGATGGAGGGGAAATGGTCGGGGACGCGGTCGGCCCTGAGCGGGTTGACCGCGACGAACACGGCGCCGTTGACCAGCGCCAGCGCGAGCAGCAGGTGCTCGATCGAGCGCAGTCTCGGCTCGACGGCCGCGGCTGCGCTCGACCACATGAGGACGGCGTTCAGCGCCGTGTAGGCGACGAGCAGCGCGATCGTCAGCCAGAGCCGCCGCCGGACGAGCCGGTTGGCGGAGGCGGATCGGATGGCCACCGCCGCCACGACCAGCACGACGCCGAGCACGAAGTGTGCGGGAGGGTGCAGCATCGCGCCCGCCTGCACCGGACCGTCAGGCGCCGATGCCCTTCTTGAACTCGGCGATCTCGGCCGCCGTCACGCGCACCGTCACCGTGTTCGAGTTCCCTCCACCCTTCGCGTCACGCTCCGGATCCACGCCTCGCGCGCCCCCCGACGCCATGACCTGCGCCGACTGCTTCTCGGGGCCCGCTGGCTTGACGAGACCGGAGAGGCCGAAGCCTCGCTTTTTCGGCTCGTCCTTCTCTGCTTCCTTTGCTTCCTCCGCCTTCGCGGGCTCCCCCGACCCGCCCGCGAGCCCCGCCGCGCCCGGCTCCACCATCGCGATGTCGGCCTGTGCCGTCGCCTCGTACGAGATGTACCGCGTGTACCGCGCCTCGACGGTCGCCGTCGCGGCCAGCTTGTCGTCCTTGATCTGCCTGTCGATCCGCTTGATGCGCGCCTCGATGTCGGGGTGCGACGCGAACAGGCCGCGCTTCTCGGTTGCGCCCTTGTTGCGGTCTGCCAGCGTCTGCAGGAACGTCGACAGCCCGCTCGGCGCGTAGCCGACCGTGTTGGCCGCCGCGACGCCCACCTTGTCCGACTCCATCTCGTCGCCGCGATCGAAGCTGTTCTCGATGACGTGCTCGTAGGTCAGGTTGGTCACCTGCGCGAGCACCTCTCGATCGCCCGCCACGGTCTCGGTGGTCATCTGGATGCGGTTGCTCTTCTCGATGGCCTTGACGGTGTGCTTCTCGGCGATGTGCGCGATCTCGTGCCCCAGCACGCCGGCCAGCTCCGCCTCGTTGCCGATGAGCGCGAGCGCGCCCCGCGTGATGTGCACGTAGCCGCCCGGCGCCGCGAACGCATTGACCGCGTCGGTGTCGAGCACGATGAACGTGTACGGCTGCGAAGCCTCGCCGACCGCCTGCGCCACGACGGTGCCGACCAAGGTCACGTACTTGTGCACCGCCTCGTCCTGGACGACACCGTAGCGCTGGCGGATCCGCTCGCTGACCGCGGCGCCGATCTCCCGCGCTTCCTCGTCGGTCACCTTCAGGCCCTCGATCTTCTCCTTCGCCTCCAGGCCCCTCCGGATGGCGCCGATCTGCGCGGACGCCGGCGTCGCCACCGCGACCATCACGACCGCGAGTATCAGTCTCCTCATGACGCTCCTCGCTCAGCCCGTTATGCGGCTCGAACCGAGAATCTCGGACTCGTTTGCGGCCGGCCGCATAACGGGGCCGCGCACCGCGCGGCCCGCGTCCCTCGACTCCGCTCGGGACGCCCTGAGCCACGCCGAAGGGCGAGGGAGCGGCGCGGGGCGACAGGGGCCCCCGCCCTTCGGCAGGCTCAGGGCGCTCTGAGCTCGTCGAAGAGCGCGAGCGACCGAGCCGGGGTCCGGGACAGAGCCCCGGTCTAGTCAGAGCCGGGCGCGGGGCACACGACCTCGAAAATGCCGACCGCCTCGGTCTTCCCCTTCACGACGACCTCGCCGAGAGGCCGCAGCTCGTAGCGACCTTTGAGCCGTGTCCGGGTTGCCTCGCTAATGATAATCCGGGTTCCGTATTCCTTGTTGAGCGATTCGAGCCGGGCCCCCAGGTTCACGGCGTCCCCAATCACCGTGTAGCTCATGATCCGCTCCGAGCCGACGTTGCCGGCGATCATCTCCCCCGAGTTGACGCCGATGCCGATCTCGAGCGGCGGACGACCTCGCGCCGCCCAGCCCCGGTTCAGCTCCTCGAGGGCCGCCGCCATCTCGAGGGCGGCCGACACCGCGTGGTCCGCGTGGTCCGCATCGTCGAGCGGCGCGCCGAAGAGCGCCATGACCATGTCGCCGACGAACTTGTCCACCGTGCCGCGGTGCCGGAAGAGCACCTGGACCATCCGCGAGAAGTGCTCGTTGAGCTGCGCGACCTGCGCCTCGGGCTCGGCGCGCTCCGACGCGGTCGTGAACCCGCGGATGTCGGAGAACAGCACCGTCATCTCGCGGCGGCTGCCGCCCAGCCGGGCCAGCCGGGGATCGTCGAGCAGCCGCCCGAAGACGTCCGGCGACACGTATCGGCCGAACAGCGCCTTCACCCGGCGCTTCTCGCGTCCCTCGACGAAGTACTGATAGGCCACGCCGCCGAAGAGCGCCAGGCCGATCGCCAGGAGCGGCTGCACGAGGTTCAGCCATATTCCTTGGGTGAAGAACTGCAGCGAGACGGCCACGAACGCGCCGGTCACCGCTGTCGCGGCAGCCACCACCCAGGGCACGGTGAGCAGCGCGCCCGCGACGCCGACGCCCAGCGCGACGATGACGACGGCCGCCACGCGCGCCCCGGCGCCGGCCGGCCGCATGAAGCGCCCGGAGAGGATGTCGTCGGCCACCGCTGCGTGCACCTGAATCCCGGGCATGCGACCTGTGTCGCCGAACGGCGTCTGGAACGTGTCGGACAGGCCGGCCGCCGTCACGCCGACGAAGACGATCTTGTCCTTGAACCCGGCGGGGTCCAGGTCCGGGGTGACGCCCGCGAGGATCTGCTCCTCGGCGTACAGGAGGTCGTAGAACGCGTGGGTTGCGTAGGGACGGCTCCGGCCGTCGGACAAGACGGCCGGAGCCCGAAAGTCGACGAGGGCGCGCCACGCCGTCACCGGTGTGCCGTCGTCGAACGTAGGGACGACCCGGGCGGTCAGCGGCATCCGGCGAGCGCCGAGCGCGAGGTGATGGCCCTCGAGCCGCACAGCGTCGGGCGCGACGCCCAGGGCGGCGAGCGCCGTCGCGAGCCCCAGCGACGGCAGCGTCTGGCCGCCGACACGCACAAACGGCACGTGCCAGCGAACGGGCCCGTCCGCGTCCAGGATGAGCGCGCTGTGCCCGATCGTCAGGCTCGCCGCGGCGAGCTCGGCGAACGGAGGACGCGCGCCGGGACGCTGCTCGAAGCCGGCGCCCGGCGCGTAGCCGGTGGCTGGCACGTGGGTGTCGGCCAGCGGCGACTCGTCTCCGGCGAGCCCTTCGTACGTGACGTCGGCGATGTGGATCACGCGGCCGGCCGCCGCCGTGGATTCGACCAGCGCACGATCCGACTGCTCGCCGCTCCACGTCGACTCGCCGTACGGGAACCCGACGCGGGCGTCGCGCTCGCCGAACAGGACATCGTAGGCGATGACGCGCGCGCCGGCACGCGCCAGGAAATCGATCACGCTCGCGTGCACCACGCGCGGCCATGGCCACCGTCCGGCCACCGGCTCGAGCGCCCGCAGGGAGAACTCGTTGATCTCGACGAGGACGATGTCCGTTCTTGCCGTGGAGGGGTCGGCCGTGAGGCGGAGGCGCCAGTCGTAGGTCTTCAGCTCGATCGTCTCGACGAAGCCGCCCACCCAGGGCAGCGCGCCAAGCAGCAGGGCCAGCGCCGCCGCGCCCAGCCCGAGCCCGGTCCCGTTCAGCGTTCGTCGCGCGGCGGGTGTCACGGCGGAAAGTGTCGCCTACCGTGGGGGAAAACACAAAGGGGGAGCTGCCCGCGCGCGAGACAGGCCCGAGGCCTGGAGCCCGAAGCCTGGAGCCCGAAGCCTGACGCTGGCGGGTGGTCTCTGCACGATGAGCCTCGCGCGTGGCGGGCTCTCGTTGATCACCGATGGGATGAGGTTGGTACCGGTACGGGGATTCGAACCCCGGTCCCGTGGCTGAGAACCACGTGTCCTGACCCCTAGACGATACCGGCACTCGCCGACACGAACTGTCAATTCTAGCCAGCGGTCGCTTTTCCCGTCAACACGCGGGGCTCCGGGGTCGTGGTCTGCCGGAACCATGATCGGCTCCGGCCCGTCCGTGCGGGGCCTCCGCGCTTCACGCCAGACGCCCGGCGGGCTGTGCCCGGGCCGCGGGCACGTTATGATGATGGGCGATGAAGAAGATCCTCCTGGTCCTCGTTCTGCTCGCGGTCGCGGCCGCGGCCGCGTACCTTGCCGCCGGCCGCGCCGACGGCCCGGCCATTGACATCGTCAGGCCCGTGACCGTCGTGGGCACCGCCGGCACGCTCGAGGTGGCCGTCGACACGCCGGGCGGCCGGTTGACGCGCCTCGACGTCGTCCTCGTGCAGGGCGACCGCGAGGTGCCGCTGTATTCGCTCGCCGGCGCGGGCGCCGGTACGGGCACGCTGTTGCAGGAATCGGCCGAGCGCGTCCGGCTCACGCGTGGCATCGGGCGGGCCGAGCTGCCGGAGCTGGCCGCCGGCCCGGCGCGCCTCGTGGTCCGCGCCGCGCGGTCGGTGCTGTTCGGGCTGCGGACGGTCGAGACGGAGGCCGCGCGGGACTTCACGGTCGACCTGGACCCGCCGCGCGTCGCGGTCCTCTCGACGCACCACTACATCAACCACGGCGGATCGGAGTTCGTCGTCTACCGCGTCACGCCGGCCGAGGCCCAGTCCGGCGTCCAGGTCGGCGAGGTGGCCTACCCGGGCTTCGCGGCATCGGGCGCGCACCTGGGCGGCGTGTCGATCACCGACCCGGAGGTGCGAGTCGCCTTCTTCGCCCTGCTCTACGACCAGGACCAGGAAACGGCGATCTCGGTCTACGCGCGCGACGAGGCGGGCAACGCGGTCAGCGTGCCGATCGACCACCGCGCGTTTGCGAAGCCGTTTCGCCGGAGCCAGATCGACCTGGCCGACGGGTTCCTCGCACGGGTCGTCCCGCCGATCCTCGAGCGGGTGCCCGACCTGGCCGCGCCGGACGGCGGGCTGGTCGCGTCCTTCCTCGGCATCAACGGCGAGCTGCGCCGGCGGAACGCCGAGACGATCGCGGGCTTCGCGTCGCAGACGTCGAGCGACACGCTCTGGAGCGGTGCCTTCGAACAGCTCGCCAACACCAAGGTCGAGTCCAGTTTCGCGGATCACCGGACCTATTTCTACAAGGGGCAGGAGGTGGACCAGCAGGTCCACCTCGGCTTCGACCTGGCGTCCACGGCCCACGCGCCCGTCCACGCCGGCAACAGCGGCGCGGTGCTGCACGCCGACTACCTCGGCATCTACGGCAACACCGTGATCCTCGACCACGGCATGGGGGTCCAGTCGCTCTACGCACACCTGTCGTCGTTCGCGGTCAAGCCGGGCGACCGGGTGGACAAAGATCAGGTCCTGGGCCGCAGCGGCCAGAGCGGCCTCGCCGGGGGTGACCACCTGCACTTCACGATGATCATCGGCGGGCAGATGGTGTCGCCGATGGAGTGGTGGGACGCGCACTGGATCGAGGATCGCATCCTGCGGAAGCTGCGCGAGGCGGCCGGATCGTAGCCTCGTCGTGCCAGGCACGATCGGTGCCTGGTGCTTTGGTGCTTGGTTCTTGGTGCTTGGCTGGTCCTTGGTGCTTGGTGCGGAACCTCGGACGGCTGCGCTTCTTCCCGCACCACCGGTGACGGGCGCGGCGACCGCTCGCAGCGGGACACCAACCAAGGACCAAGCACCAAGAACTGACACTGATCCTGCCGCATCGGGTTGGCATGGTCCCACCGCGTGTGATAATCATGAGCGGTTCGGGCAGGGAGAAGAGGTCGATGCAGCAGAGACGTGCGTGGACGGTCGTGTCGGTTCTGGTCCTGTCGGGCACCCTGGCGTGCGGTGGCGGCTCCGAGACGCCCGCGACCTCCGAAGCGCCCACGGCCCCGCCGGTGGACGCGGCGACGGCGGGCCACATCGCCGGCAAGGTCGTGCTCGCGGGCGAGCCGCCCCAGGCGGAGCTCATCAAAATGAGCGCCGACCCGTTCTGCATGACCGAAGGCCACGGCGAGCAGCAGAGCCAGTACTTCGTCGTCGGCGAGGGCAACGGCCTCGAGAACGTCTTCGTCTACGTCAAGAGCGGCCTCGGCGACCGCCGGTTCCCGGCGCCGACCGCGCCGGCCCTGCTCGATCAGCGGGGCTGCCGCTACGTCCCGCACGTGCTCGGCGTGCAGGTCGGCCAGCCGCTCGAGGTGATCAACAGCGACGACACCCTGCACAACGTGCACGCGGTTCCGACGGTCAATTCCGAGTTCAATGCGGGCCAGCCGATCAAGGGCATGAAGAACGTGATCACGTTCACCGCGGCGGAGATCATGGTGCCGTTCAAGTGCGACGTCCATGGCTGGATGAACGCCTACGTCGGCGTCGTGGACAACCCGTACTTCGCGGTCACCGCGAACGGCGGAGCCTTCGAGTTGAGGACCCTACCGCCCGGCACCTACGAGATCGAGGCCTGGCACGAGAAGCTGGGCAGCCAGACCCAGACGGTGACCGTGAGCGAGCAGACCACCACGGACGTCAGCTTCACCTTCACGATCGGGCGGTAATCGACCCGCATGAAGAGTGACACCATCGCCCTGCCGGCCTCGCGCGCGCGCGCGTCGGACTACCTGGCGCTCACCAAGCCGCGCGTCAACCTGCTCGTGGTGGCCACGACGCTCGCCGGCTACTACATGGGCGCGGGTGCGGAAGGCCGGCTGTTCGCGCTGGTCAACGTCGTGCTGGGCACGGCGCTGGTCTCGGGCGGATCGGCCGCGCTCAACCAGGTCTTCGAACGGGACGCCGACGCGCGGATGCGCCGCACCCGGCACCGGCCGCTGCCGGACGGGCGGCTGCAGGTGGGCGAAGCGGCGCTGTTCGCGCTCGGCCTCGTCACGCTCGGCCTCGTGCAGCTCGCGCTCGGCGCCAACCTGCTGGCGGCTGGCGTCGCGTTCGTCACCTTCGTCTGCTACGCCTTCGTCTACACGCCGCTCAAGCGGCGGACGTCGTTCGCGACCGTCATCGGGGCCGTGCCGGGCGCGCTGCCGCCGATGATCGGCTGGGCCGCCGCCCGTGGATCGCTCGAGCCCGCCGGCTGGGCACTGTTCGCCATCGTGTTTCTCTGGCAGCTGCCGCACTTTCTCGCGATCGCCTGGATGTACCGCGACGACTACGAGCGCGGCGGGTTCCCGATGCTGCCCGTCGTCGAGCCGGACGGCCGGAGCACCGCGCGCCAGGCCGTGCTCTACGCCTCGGCGCTCGTCCCCGTCAGCCTGTCGCCGATGGTGCTGGGCCTGACCGGCGCGGTGTACTTCGCCGGCGCGCTCCTGCTCGGGCTGGGTTTTCTCGGCCTGACCGTCCGCTTCGCCCTCGCCCGCACGCCGGGATCCGCGCGCTGGCTGTTCGTCGGCTCGATCCTGTACTTGCCCGCACTCTGGATCCTGATGATCGCGAACCGCACCTGAAGGGACCCTTGCCTCGATCCGCGCTCGACGTCACGGACCTTCGGCACCGATACGGTGATCGCGAGGCGCTCGGCGGCGTCAGCTTCTCGGTGCCCGCCGGCGAGCTCTTCGGCCTGCTCGGCCCCAACGGCGGGGGCAAGACCACCCTGTTCCGTATCGTCTCGACGCTCATGCCGCCCACGAGCGGGTCGGTCCGGGTGAGCGGCGACGACGTCGTCGGGCGGCCGGAGCGCGTGCGGCGCCACCTGGGTGTCGTCTTCCAGGCTCCGGCGCTCGACGTACGGCTGACGGTCGGGGAGAACCTGAAGCACCAGGGGCACCTCTACGGGCTGCGCGGGCAGACGCTCGCCGGCCGCATCGCGGATGCGCTCGGCCGGGTGGGGCTGACCGATCGCGCGCGCGACGTCGTGCAGACGCTGTCGGGTGGCCTGCAGCGGCGCGCCGAGCTCGCCAAGGCCTTGCTCCACCGCCCGGCGGTGCTTCTGCTCGACGAGCCGACGACCGGACTGGACCCGGGCGCCCGGCGCGACGTGTGGCGGCACCTGGCGGCGCTGCGTGACCGGGACGGTACGACGATCGTCCTGACGACCCATCTGATGGACGAGGCCGCGCGCTGCGATCGGGTCGGCATCATTCACGAAGGACGCCTCGTCGCGATCGGGGCGCCGCACGCCCTGACCGGAGAGATCGGCGGCGACGTGATCCTCATCACCGCCGGCGACCCCGTGGCACTCGCCGCGCGCGTGCGGGCGCGCTTCGGCATCGCCGGCGACGTCCTCGACGAGCACCTGCGCATCGAGCGCGATCGCGCGCACGAGTTCGTGCCGGAGCTGGTCGAAGCCTTCCCGGGTGAGATCGACGCGGTGACGTTCGGCAAGCCGACGCTCGAGGACGTCTTCATGCACCACACGGGACGGCGGCTGAACTGACCGACGAGGTGCTTGGTGCTGGGTGCGTGGTGCCGGGTGCGTGCCTCGTGCTTCGTGCCTCGTGCGTGCTTCGTGCTTGGTGCGGGGTCACGCTGGAGGTGATGTGGCACCAGGCGCGCACTCGGCACCAGGCACTCAGAACGCACCAAGCACGAAGCACCAAGCACCAGGCACTGACTGAGTTTGTATGCTCCTAGCCACCTACACCCTCTGGCTCCGCGACATCGTCCGGTTCTACCGGCAGCGGAGCCGCGTCATCGGGGCGCTGGGCTCGCCGGTCGTGTTCTGGCTGCTGCTGGGATCGGGCCTCGGACGCTCGTTCGCGGGAGACTCGACCCGGCCACCCGTCGAGAGCTACCTGCAGTATTTCTATCCGGGCACGCTGGCGCTGATCGTGCTCTTCACCGCCATCTTCTCGACCATCTCGGTCATCGAGGACCGGCAGGCGGGCTTCCTGCAGGGCGTGCTCGTGGCGCCGGTACCTCGCAGCGCCATCGTCATGGGCAAGATCCTCGGGGGCACGACGCTCGCATTGATCCAGGCAGCCGCGTTCCTGCTGCTCGCGCCGCTCGCGGGCCTGCCGGTCGGCCTGACGACACTCCCCGCGCTCGTCGGCGTCCTGCTGGCGCTGGGCTTCGCGACGACCGGTCTGGGCCTGTTCGTGGCCTGGTGGCTCGACTCCATGCAGGGGTTCCACGCGATCATGAACCTGCTGCTCATTCCGATGTGGATGCTGTCGGGCGCGGTCTTCCCGGCGTCGGGGGCCTCGGGCTGGATTCGCGCCATCATGCTCGTGAACCCGATGACCTACGGCGTGTCGGCGCTGCGCCTGGCGATCTTCCCTGGGGACGACCATGTCGGCGGCCTCGCCGATCCCGGCTTCACGGTGTCCATCCTGATCGTGCTCGGCTTCGGCGCGGCGGTGCTGGCCGCGGACATCTGGCTCGTGCGCCGGAAGGGCTAGGCCGCGCACGGCGCGGCCCGCGTCCCTCGACTCCGCTCGGGACGCCCTGAGCCACGCCGAAGAGCGCAAGCGACCGAGCCGGCCGCCTCCGCCTGGCGGAGGAATCAGGCCAGGCTACGGCGAGCCTCGCCGTAGCTCGACGAGCGAAGGCGGGGGCGTGGGGCGGAGCCCCACGCGAGGAGGAACGATGACCTGGCTGCCCACGCTCAACGCCTCGCTCAACGCGACGGCCGCCCTCCTGCTCGCGACCGGGTACCTGATGATCCGGCGCCGCCGCGTTCGGGCCCATCGCGCCTGCATGATCGCGGCGTTCGCGACCTCGGCACTCTTTCTCCTGTCCTACGTCATCTACCACCTCAACGCCGGCTCGAAGCCGTTCGAGGGCGAAGGACCTGTCCGCCTCCTCTACTTCGTGATTCTCGTGTCGCACGTCGTGCTGGCCGCGGCCGTCCTGCCGCTTGCCATCGTGACGCTGCTGCGCGCCCTGCGCGGCCGGTTCGACCGGCACGCCGCCATCGCCCGCTGGACGCTGCCCATCTGGCTCTACGTGTCGATCACGGGCGTCGTCGTCTACCTGATGCTGTACCGCTGACGATCCTGGCACGCCGCCTGCATCGGGAAACTCGAATGGTCCTGGCTCCCGCTTGCCTCTCCTGCGTGAACGTCTCGACCCGGAGCGCCCGATGACTCGACGCTCGATCCGGCTCACGGCTGCGATCTCGGTGGTCGTCGTGCTGGCGGCCTCTGCCGCGGGCGCGGTGGGCGGCGTTCACGTGGTCGACGGCGTCGCGGGCCGGGGGACCGCGGCGGACGCGCCCGAGCAGCGCGCACCCACGGTCAATCAGTCGGATCTCGTGGATCCCGCGCGCGCGACCGTCGACCTGCGAAGGATGGGCGGCGTCGGCGGCCTCGTCCTCGCGGCGCTCCTGCTGCTGCTCTACGTGTACCGCCGACGGCTCTACATCCTCGAATGGACCATCGGCTGGCTGTTCCTCGCCGTCGCGCTGTTCGTGGTCTCACGCGACTACCAGAGCGTGCGTCTGACCGACGTCGCCATCGGGCTGTCTCAGTTCCTGATCATCTGCAGCAGCCTTGTGTTCGTCTTGAGCGTCGACAATTTCCGGCAGCGGACGCGCATCCACCGCGGGCACGTCATCGGCCTGCTGCCGCTGCTGATCTGGTTCACGCTGGCCCCGCTCGCGCTCGGCAGCTGGGCCGTGCTGGTGCCGGGTTACCTCATCGCGGCGGGCGCCCAGGCCACCGCCGGCATCGGTTTCCTGGCGCTGCTCCGGCGGACGCGGCTCCTGGGCGCCGGCCTGATCGGCGTGACGCTCGTGCTCGTCGCCGTGTCCAACGTCTGGCTGTCGGCGTCCGCGTCGCGCCTCAGCTCCGGCTTCTCGGTGCAGATCTTCTCGGTGACCGCGTTCCTCTACCTGTTCGCCGGCCTGGGCATGCACCTGCTCGTCTTCGAGGACATGACCTACGAGCTGCGCCGGACCAACCGCCGGCTCGAGACGGCGCAGGCCAAGCTGCGCCAGCTCGTCATCACCGACGCGCTCACCGGCTGCTACAACCGTCGCTTCTTCGAGGAAGTGATCGGGCGCGAGATCGAGCGGCATCGGCGCTACGAGATCCCGCTGTCGCTGATCTTCGTGGACGTGGACCGGTTCAAGGCCGTGAACGATTCGTTCGGCCACGAAGCCGGCGACCGCGTGCTGCGCCACGTCGCCGGCTTCCTGACCCGCGAGATTCGCGAGGCCGACTACGTCTTCCGCTGGGGCGGCGACGAGTTCCTCATCCTGATTTCATGTACCGAGGAGGAGGCGCGCCAGAAGAGCCTGCGTCTCAGGGAGGAGTTCGCGCGATCCGTCGGGACCGCCGGCCTGCCGCCGGGTCTTGCCCTGAGCATCGGCTGCGTGGAGGTGCCGGACACCGCGCGTGGCGGCGCCGAGATCGTGCGCCTCGCCGACGAGCGCATGTACCGGGACAAGGGGCGGGGACGCAAGAGGAAGGCGCGGGCAACCGGCGCCTGATCCCAATGCGTGGGTATCCCGTCAGTTCTTGGTGCCTGGTCCCTGGTTCCTGGTACGTGCCTGGTGCGTGGTTGTCAAGCACCAAGCACCAAGGACCAGCCAAGCACCAAGAACCAAGCACCAAGCACCCATCAGCGATAGATCCCGTACTTCGCCCACACCCCGCGCCAGGTCGCTTCGCCCGCGGCCCAACCGGCCGCGATGCGCGCCGGATCCTCGCCGCGCTGCACACGCGCGAGATCGTCGGGCGATCCGTACTGCCCCGCGGCGGCCTCCAGGTCGTACCGGTCGCCGTGCAGCCGCTCGAGCGCGGCGGCGATCTCCAGCCCGACCCGCACGGGACGCAGGGCCTCCCGATCGGTCACCAGCATGAACACGCCGCGGCACGGCTCGCCCGCGTACGGGCCGGCGGCGGGCGTGAACGACACCGGGTAGAAGCGGATGCCGGCCAGCTCGCGTGCGTTCAGCGCCTCCGCCAGACGTACTGCGTCGATCCACGGGGCGCCGATCTGCTCGAACGGGGCGTCGGTGCCGCGCCCGACCGAGATGTTCGTCCGCTCGATCGCGCCGATGCCCGGGTACAGCGCGGCCTGGATCAGGTTGCGCATGTTCGGCGACGGATTGACCCACGGGAGACCCGTCTCGTCGAACCACAGGTCGCGGCGCCAGCCCTGCATCTCGACGACCGTCAGGTCGGCGCCGAGTTTCTTCTCCCCGTTGAAGAGCCGAGCCAGCTCGCCCATCGTCAGACCGTGCCGGATCGGCATCGGGAAGTAGTTCACGAAATCGCCCGGCTCGACCTTGGGAATCGGCCCCTCGATCCGAAACCCCCCGACGGGGTTCGGGCGGTCGAGCACCACGACTCTGATTTTCTGCTTTGCCGCCTCCTCCATCGCGTACGCCAGCGTCGTCTTGTAGGTGTAGAAGCGCGCGCCGACATCGGGCAGGTCGATGACGAGCGTGTCGGTGCCTTCGAGCATCGTGGCGGTCGGGCGCATCGTGTCGCCATACAGCGAATGGACCGGCAGGCCCGTCTTCTCGTCGCGCCCCGACGGCACCCTCTCGTCGGCAACGCCGCGAATCCCGTGCTCCGGACTGAGCAGGGCCACGAGCGTCACGCCGCGGGCTTCGTGCAGCAGGTCGATCGTCGAGCGGCCGTCGCGGGCGACACCGGTGTGGTTGGTCAAGAGCGCGACGCGGCGCCCGGCGAGCTGTGCGAAGCCGCTGGCGCGCAGAACGTCGATGCCGGCGAGCACGGTGGCCGGCACCCGCCGGGGCGTGCGGCCCGACGGCCCGAAGTCGCCGCCGGTCAGCCGGGTCATCCGTACCGACTCGGGAACATCGGTGAGCGCGGCGGCCACCACCGTCGCGACACGCGCCCGCAGCGGCGTCACGTCGCCGCGCCCGTCCGGATGGAGCCGGTTCGACAGGAACACGACGAAGGTGTCGGTGACCGGGTCGATCCACAGCGACGTGCCCGTGAACCCGGTGTGGCCGAACGATCCGACCGGCAGCAGTTCCCCTCGGTTCGACGAGTAGGCCGAGTCGATGTCCCAGCCGAGGCCGCGCACGTTCGGCTCGCCCGGCGGCGAGGCGGGCGACGTCATCTTCGCCACCGTCAGCGGCGCCAGCACACGCACCCCGTCGAGCGCACCGCCGCCCAGCAGCATCCGGCACAACCGTGCGAGGTCCCGGGCTGTGCTGAACAGCCCGGCGTGTCCGGCGACGCCGCCCATGCGGCGCGCCGTCGGGTCGTGCACCACGCCGCGCAGGATCTCGGCGCCCGGACCGTCACAGGGCCACCCGAACGGTGTGCACCGCTCGGTCGGCGCCACTCGCGAGCGCACCGCATCCGGCGGCCGGAACATCGTGTCCCGCATCCCCAGCGGCTCGAAGACCCGCTGCCTCGCGAACTCGTCGAGCGGCAGGCCGCTGACGCGCCGGACGATGTCGCCGAGCAGGAAGAAGTTGATGTCGCTGTAGACGAACCGCGTACCGGGCGGCGCGGACGGGACCTCGTCGACGGCCAGCGCGACGGCCGTGTCGGCGCCGGTCCACGACACGGCCAGGTCGAGGTCCGGCCGCAGCCCCGACTGGTGCGTCAGGAGGTGGCGGATCGTGATGTCACCCTTGCCGTGCTTCCCGAACTCCGGGATGAACGACGCGACGCGATCGTCCAGCCGGATCCGTCCTTCTTCCACCAGCATCATCACGCTGGTCGTCGTCGCCACGACCTTCGTCAGCGACGCCAGATCGAAGATCGTGTCGATCGTCATCGGCTCGGCCGCCGGGTCGAGCGCGCGGTGGCCGTAGGCCCGCT
>Ga0326597_10000951_pt1 | contig 48548 bp, 45 predicted proteins | sample RVTome_12_FD_203789 | JGI IMG/M metagenome (GOLD analysis project Ga0326597, IMG submission 203789) | Soil microbial communities from uranium-contaminated site in the Upper Colorado River Basin, Wyoming, United States - RVT100D185 | ecosystem: Environmental > Terrestrial > Soil > Contaminated >... | reverse complement strand
GTTTCCCTGGCCGGGCCATTGCCTGGGACGGGAATGCCGGTGTGGTCACCTTCGGAGAAGATGGACTGCGGTGGTTCACGGAAGATGGTGAGACGGCTATGCCGGTCCCCAGCGAGAGCATCGGCGAGCTCGTGGAGGTAGTCGCGGTTGACGCCGGCCATATAGTTGGTGCCAGGCTGTACGACGGATCCAATACTGTCTGGTTCGAGCTCGGGACCCGGCGACTCACCGAGGCGCCGGCATCAGCCCGAAGCCTCGACGGCGTGACGTTCTCGGCCGCCGGGCGATCGGCGACGATCAACCTTCCGGATTGGAGCAACGTCAAGCGTGGCGAGGGTGGCGAACCGATCTCGCCTTTCGACCTGCCAGAACTCGTCGTCAGCTCTCATGACGGGGCCGAACTGCTGCGAATCTCTGTCGGGACAAGCGATCGACCATATGTGCAGATCCACGACTTCGACGGCCGCCGACTCATTGTCAGCGCCGTTCCGAACGAGCCGGCCTCGCCCCCTCAGACGGTCTGGATCATTGATCTCGAATGTGGCGATTGTACGGAGATGTTCGAGACGGGTGGGCCCGTCTGGTTCGACCTGATCGGCACTCTGGAGTCAGGTGGGCCGGTCGTCCAGCCGGCGTTGCCAACGGTCCCAACCCGCGGGTGGCCCGCACCTTGAAGGGCTAGATCTGCCGGCGAACGACGGCCCGATTGCCGCGGTGCTCGATCAGGTCGAAGCCTGCTTTTTGGAACAGGGTCAGGCTGCCGACGAACATGGTGCCCCAGGCGTCGTCCTTCATGGGTTTATCCCAGGGGAACCCTTCGAGTAACTGAGCCCCATGCTTCCTGGCATGGTCGACGGTCGCATCGAGGAGCGCCGTCGCCACGCCCGTGTTCCGATGCGCCTTGTCGATGTAGAAGCAGCTCACCACCCAGGCGGGTTGATCGTCGACCGGCTTGTGACTGATGGCCCGGGGCGCGTTCATCCTGGCGTATCTTTCCCGAGGAGCGACCGCGCACCAACCGACCGGAACCCCTTCACGATAGGCAAGCAAGCCCGGTTCGAGACCATCGTCTACCTGATCCAGAAGGATCGCCCGCCGCTGATCAGGAGAGGTCTCGTTGAACTGCTTGTTGGTCAACAGATACCATGTACACCAGCAATTCGAGTACGCCCCGTTTTCGCCGAACAGCATCAAAAGATCAGCTCGTCGATCCGAGGTTACGGCATGAATCTCAAGACCCGACATGCACCCAGACTATACCGACGACCTCAAAACTGATCGAGGTTTTGGCGGTGCCCGATTAATACGCCCGCGACATTGACGCCGACATGGAGCACCAACGCCGACGGCCGATCCCACAATGACCGGTCGGACCGACTCAAGACGGCTGGACGACCGACCACGCCCGACTGAGCACAATCCCAACAATGCCGGCAGCCGCCATCAGGGCTGCGGTCGCCCATGCCGCCGGGTAGCTGAATCGCTCGGCAACGGTGGCCAGCAGCGGCGGTCCGATCACGGCTCCGAAGAACACTCCGGTGATAACGAACCCGGTGCTGGTCGCCGGAGGGGCGGTCGAGTTACGAGCGGTAACGAGGTAAATGATCGCCGGCCAGCCCCAGCCGGCTGCGAAACCAAGGGCGACGCCGATCGCGAGCAGCGGCACTGACGCTCCGGCGAACGTCAAGGTCGCGAACCCAATCACCCCCATTACAACGATGACGATGAGCTCAGAGTAACCATTGGTACCGCGACGGTCGACGATCCAACCAATGAGAACCCGGCCAACGATCGCGGCGGCACTTCCAAACGCCAGCACCCCGGCCGCCGCAGACTGGGAGTAGCCGACAGTCTCGAACGCGTCGACCACGAGAACCGCCAACGCGTTGCCGGTGGCTCCAAACAAGGCTCCGGCGATACTCAGTGCCACCAGGCACCGGGCATCCGCACCCACCCCGGTGACAGACCGCTGGTCCTCAGGCAAGACAGCTCCGAACTCGGGAGCAACCACGGCTAGCCCCAAGGAGCCCATGGCCGAGAGCAAGAATACGATGCGCCACTCGACGCCGGTGGTCACCGCCAACACCGCCACCAGCCCGGCGACAAGAGCCCCCAGCGGGACTGCCGCCTGTTTGGCACCAAAACCAACGCCCTGGCGCTCGGTATCCACGTACGCCCCGACGATCCGATTACCGGCCACCTGGCCGGCGACGTTGCTGAAGCCGGTTAATGCCAGCGCCACGACAACGACTCCCCAGTGTCGGGTGGTGACCCCGATGATCAACAACGACGCGGCTCCTCCGACAGACGCCACCAACCCGCCGAACCGGGTGCCGAAACGATCGACGAGTTTTCCCAGTTGGAAGGACCCCAGCGATCCGGCGGCAAAGTAGGCGGCCGCCGCCCATCCCCATTGGCTCTTTGAAACACCAAAGGCTTCCTGGATACGAACGGCGTAGGCGCTCGCCAGGAACAACGGATAAGAGGCAACAACCGAGAAGAGCACCGAGGTCAGGATCGGAAAGCGCAATAAGGCTTTCCTCATCGACCCAGACCACTCCCACCGATGAACATGAACCCGGCTGCCACCAGTGCCATCGCACCGGGCGCCGCCAGGACAAATGCCCACCGCCATCCGACGGTCAGGGCAACCAAAGGCACGGATGGTCCTGCCAGCAGCGTGGCGTATGGACCCGAGGACTGCTTGGCCCCGACCAAGAAGATCGGCAGCGCGCCGAGAGTTATCGAAACGGTGGCGGTGGCCAACGTCGCAATCGGACCGGTCGAACGCACGCTATTTGATAGCCAACGGGTTGAGAGGCGAACCAACTGCCCTGGTGAACGGCAATGGTGGACCGACGAACATGAATTCATACACGCCATCGCCTGCAGAGTCCTTGGCGAGGGCTTCGAAGTCGAATATCTCACCGAGCCAAAGCCCCATATGGGCAATGAAGATGATGTGCATGGGCTGAGCGACGTCAGCCGTCTCATTCGGGCGCACTTCAAGGCCCCACGTGTCGGTCGCCACGGCGACGATATTGCGGCTGTGTACCCACTCGGCGCTCTTGAGTCCTAACCCCGGGGCGTCGCCCCCGGCGTAGTCGCCCCAGGCACCCTCTGCCTTGACCTTCGCCATGGCTCCGGTACGAACGAATACGTAGTCGCCCCTACCAACGGTGACGTTGCCAAACGCGGCGGCGCGATCAAGTTCGTCGGCGCCGATGGCGAATCCTGGCTCAAGCCATTCCACGCCCAGAGCGGCGGCGACGTCGAGTAACACGCCCCGACCAACCATGCCTTCAGCCGCTTCCGTTATGGCGCCTTTCATGGCTCCTTTGCTACTGACCTGATCGGCGGAGTATCCGTTCCAGATGATGTCGCCGAATACGACGTGTCCGAGAGCATCCCATTGGGTTCCCGACTGGAGCGGCATGATGATGATGTCATCGGTGCCACGAAAGTGCTTGTCCACCCCGCCGTAGAAGTCCCGGATCGACGTTCCGGCAATGGCATCTGCCCCGTCGCGGATCATGAGATGGATGGGGTTGAAACGCCCTAATCCACCAGTCTGGGGCCCATCTTCGTCGAGCGGAACCGCCATGGAGATCACCTTCCCCGAACGGACCAGTGAAGCGGCGTGGGTGATGTGCTCAGGTCGAATGAGGTTGAGCGTGCCTTTGCCATCTTCCGGTCCCCACCGACCCCAGTTCGATAACTGCTGGCCGAGGGCACGAACGGTGTCAATGTTGGGACCGTCGGGCATGTGAATCCTTCCTAAGTGTCTCATTAGATGAGACGGTGGCGTACCAGGTGAACCATACACCGTGCGAATGTGCCAATATGCCCACAGGAGGTAGAAGATGGTCACTGGCGCACAAGTGTTGGCACGAATGCTTGAACGGTACGGAGTGACCCATATCTTCGCCGTACCAGCCGTTCTGCGCAGAACGATGGCAGAACTGGAATTCCTCACCGACATCAAACGTATCCGGCCCCATGGGGAAAAACCGGCCGCCTACATGGCGGATGGCTATGCCAGGGTCTCTGGCAAACCCGGCCTGTGCATGGCGCAAGTCATCGGGGCCCAAAACCTGGCCGCCGGCCTACGGGATGCCTACCTGGCGCACTCACCGGTGATCGCTTTTACGGGCGGGCGAGACCCCCACACGAAGTTTCGTAAGGTCTATCAAGAAGTCGACGACCTCCCCTCGTTCGACACGGTCACCAAGTTCAACGCCACCGTCGACACGGTCGATCGGATCCCCGACCTGGTCCGTCAAGCCTTTCGCGTGTCGGTGAGCGGTTCGCCCGGGCCCGTCCATCTGCAATTCGCGGGTAACGAGGGCCAGGTCGACCTTGGCGAAGCCGAGATGGAAGCCATCGTCGACGAAACATTCACATCGGTGCCACCGTTCCGACCTGGCGGGGATCCGGCCGCCATCCAGGCGGCAGTCCGCGCCTTGGAACAAGCCGAACGCCCGGTGATCGTGGCCGGAGGTGGTGTGCGCCATTCACGGGCAGGCGCCGAGTTGGTTGCTTTGGCCGAAGCGCTGGCGATCCCGGTAGCCACGTCACTCAACGGAAAGGACACCATTGCCGCTTCGCACCCGATGTCGGTTGGGGTCGTCGGCAGCTACTCGCGCTCTTCGGCCAATTCGGTCGTGGCGGCCGCCGATCTGGTGTTGTTCATCGGGACCGAAACTGGTGGCATGACAACGCACTTCTGGCAGGTCCCCGACATCGGTCGCCGTGCCATGCAGATTGACATCGATCCCGAAGCCCTCGGTCGCAATTATCCGCTGGAGGTGGCCATCCAGGCCGACGCCAGGACGACCCTGGCGGCGATGGTCAACCTGGCTGAGCATTCGACGGCCGGCCGCAGAGCCGGTTGGGTCACCGACGCCCAAGCACGGGTTGCCGCGTGGCGAACCGAGTTCGAGCCATTGTTGACCTCCGACCAAACACCCATCCGCCCCGAACGCCTTGCCTCAGAGCTCGGCAGGCTAGTCCCCGACGACGGGGTCTTTGTAGTCGACACCGGCCATGCGGGTATGTGGATGGGGGGCATGTACGACGTGCGGGCTGGACAGACGTACCTTCGCAGCGCCGGCCATTTGGGTTGGGCGTTCCCTGCCAGTCTCGGGGCCAAGTGTGCCGCCCCCGATCGACCGGTGGTGTGTTTCACCGGAGACTCCGGATTCCTCTACCACATCGGCGATATCGAGACCGCGGTCCGTTCGAAGATCCATACCGTCACCGTCGTGAACAACAACTCGTCGGGGAACCAGTCAAAACGCGGCTTCGACCGCGCCTACGGTGGCGAGCAAACCGAACAAGCCGGCGAGCTTTGGAAATTCACCGACCTCAACTTTGCCAGGATCGCCGAGGACATGGGAGCCGTCGGTATCCGAGTGGAACGGCCGGGCGATTTTGGCCCTGCTTTGGAGCGAGCGCTCGAAATGGATCGGCCGGTCATCATCGACACAGTGACAGACATCAATGCGTTGGCCCCGCTCGCCGTCACCAGTTAACTACTTCTTGATGGCCAGTGTCAGCCCGTCGGCGATGCCGATCATCTCGACATCGAAGTCGGGATGGGCGACGAGCCATTGGTTGAACGCCCGGATGGTGACAGTAGATGATGACGTATCGTCGGTGATCACCTGACGTCTCCACAGCGTGTTGTCGACCATGATGACACCACCTGACGGCACCTTGGGAAGTACTGCTTCGATATACGCCTGCAGGTTCTCCTTGTCGGCGTCGATGAAGACGAGTTGAAAGGGCCCGTCGAGGCGGGCAATCGACTCGAGGGCGGGGCCGATGATGAGGTCGATCCGCTCGGACACGCCCGCTTCTGCCCAGGCCTGGCGAGCGATGGCGGTGAACTCATCGCTGATGTCGAGACAGGTCATCCGTCCACCATCGACTAGGGCGTCGGCCATGATCAGCGATGACAGGCCGGTGAAGGTACCGATCTCCAGGATCGCTTCGGGTCGGATAAGGCGGACCATGGCTCGCAGGAAGATCGCCTCGTCCGGCGTGATCTGCATGGAACGCTCCGGCATGGCCTGGGTCTCGTCAATGATGCGACGCACAACCGGGTGGACTGGTTCGGACGAGGCGAAGAGGTAGTCCTGGAGTTCCTTGGGGAGCTCGATCGCATTGTCCATCAGGTCACTCCCTGGTCGTCGGTCCGGGTCCTACCACGGCCAGGGCATCTCTGAGCCGACGGACCCGCCCGGAGTGATCGGTGTGATTCACTGCCGGAAGCTCATGGGTGTTGCGGACTGGCAGCACCACAAAGTGGGGACCGGGTTCGTCAAGTAGGCGGGGAAGACCCGACTGGAAGGTCCCGAGGTCAACGATACGTTCGACTTTGCCGTTTCCCGTGGCGCCGCCGCCCGGGATCCCTGCCCCGTTTGCCAACGTCACGAAGTCGACTCGAGCCGGTAACGGCTGGCCACCAACCATTTCGTACGTTCGATTCTCAAGCAGCAACACGATCAGGTTTTCGGGACCATACTGGCCCGTGGTCACAAGCGATCCGAGGCTCATAAGCAGCCCGCCGTCGCCTTTGAGAACGATCACTTTTCGTTCCGGGCGGGCCAATGCGAGTCCCATCCCAAAATCCGAGGCGTGCCCCATCCCGAAAGCCAGAAAGTCAAAGTCGAGCGGATGGTCCGACACGAGAGGCCACTGCAACGTCGCCGTCATTGTCATGACCACGATCTCGTCAGTCCGGGCGTCAGCCAACGCTCTGAAGACATCGAGCCGTTCCATCATGGTTGGAACCGCCAGCCGGAAATAACGGCGGCCGGTTTCGACGTGCGGGTGGCCCGCTCGTCCATGGTGGCGATGACGCCGATATCGTCGTTCGACATGAGGTGTTCGTAGGGAATCTGCCAGGCGTCGAGGATCGGCTCGGTGTATGGATAGGCAGAATCCACCGGCTGCTTGCCTTCCGAAGCTCCGGCGTAGCCGCGCCACCCGATCAACATTTGCAAAGGAATCCTGGGTCCGATCCCACACCCGCGCAAGGCATCGCCCGCTTCCATCAGCCCCGTGTTCTGAATGACGAGCAGCGGCTTGGCACCACCTACCCACAGACCGGCGGCAATCGCAATACTTTCGCCTTCCCGACAGGGGGTGAGATAGGAAAGCTGTTCGTGGGCGGCGGCGGCTTCGCAGAGCAGACGGCTCTCGCTGTCGGGGATGGCGATCACGTGGGTGAACCCAAGCCGAACGATCTCATCGATCGTAACCCGGGCGCTGGCCCCGGTCACGGCGCGATCGGCGATCACGGGTGATCGGCAATCATGGCGGGATCGGCAATCACGGTGTGATCGGCTCGACGCCGAGCTGGTCTGCCCACCGGCGTAGGTTGGCCATCACGGGCGGTGTAATCGGGATCCCTTGTACCCGGTTGGCGGCTTCGGCCATCGCCTCGGGTTCGCCGTGGATGAAAATGTGGTCATGGCCGGGAGCCTTGGCGGAGTCACGTATGACGGAAAAAGTGGCTTCCATTTCGGCGGCAACTTCTAGCGGTGGCCGAAACCCCGCGACCTTGATGGCACCCATAAAATGGCCCATGGCGGGCGGCTGGTGCCCGTCGGCACCAGCCAGGCGGTCCGCGAGCGGACTGCCGGGTAACGCTCCGCATAGGAGCTCGGCCAGCAGGGAGAGTCCGTAACCTTTGTGTCCGCCGGTATCTCCTCCCTCTCCACCGAGCGGAAGAAGCGGAGCCGCGTAATCAAGCACACCATTCGAATCGAGTTGGGGGGTCGGCGCCGCCGACACGGTCCAGCCGGGAGGGACCGGGCGGTCTTCTCGTAGGGCGGTTTCGATCTTGCCAACTGCCACGGCGGTGGTGGCCATGTCGAGGTAGAAGTCGGTCCCACCCGGCGCGCCGGGCATGGTGACGCTGATCGGGTTGGTTCCGAGAATTGACTCGACCCCGAAGGTGGGGGCGGCCCGCCTTCCCCCACTTGAGACACTGATACCGATGCAGCCTTGCTGCATGGCCTTTTGCGCCCAGTAGCCGGCGTAGCCGAAGTGGCTCGAGTTGCCGACCGCCACAAAGCCCGAGCCGTATCCACTCGCCATTGTGAGGGCCTCATCCATGGCGCGGTTGGCGGCGACAATTCCTATGGCGTTGTCGGCATCAAGCACTCCGGTAGTGGGCGAATTGGACGTGTATGAAAAGGTCGGTCGCGTGTTGATGGTGCCGCGGGTGAGGCGTACGAGGAAGTAGCTGACCCTGGCGACGCCATGGCTGCGAATCCCCCGAAGGTCGGCGCTAGCCAGAACATCCGCCACCAGGTCGGCGTCCGCGGGCGGCACATCGGCGGCTTCGAGTAGCCGCCGAACGAACGCCCTGGCGTCGGCTGGAGAAACCCGGATGGTTCCCGGAGGAGGCGTCGCTTCAACCAAGGGGAGCGCTCGTCATGGTGTCTCCGGCGGAAGGGAAACGAGAACCGAGTACAGAGAATCTTGATCGACGGTTGCGAAGGCCGATACCACCCCGACGTTGGTTTCGTCTTCGATGGTCTGACGCAACTTGAGACCAGCCGCAGTTACTACCCCGTCGGCGGCGAGCCCGCGCTCCTCGAGGCGATCGGTCATGACCACTGGTGTCTGAGTCTCATTTCCACCCCAAGCTGCCGTCAGCACCTCGATCTCCCTCGGCGTCAAGTCGTACCGCCTCCACGCTTCGACGTGAGCTTCGTTACGTAGGAGACGCAGTCCTGACAACCGATAATGGAATCGGTGGAAGAGGTCGTCAGGTTTTGGACCGGATATGGCGGCTTGGGCCAGATCGAACCGCTCAGGACTCGCTTCAAGGATCCGTCGCACGGGTCCGGCGGCCGCTTCAACCGTGTCTCGATGATCTACCCAAAAGTAACGCGCCGAGTTTCGGACGGCGGTGTTCAACTCCTCCAGGATCGGCTGCACTCGATCGGTCGGACGCAAGTGGTTCCCGTCTCTCGAGAAGAAGCCACCGTCGACCATGTTCGCGATGAACGCCTTCAGGACTTGCGGCGGCCGATAGAGGTAACGTCGCAGCACGAACTCTTCGGTCAGAACGTCAACGAACGGCACCAGATTATTCAACGTGCCGAAGGCGCTCGGGTCCATCCCCGCCTTCTCCAGAATGGCAAGATCCACCTCGTGATCGCGGGCTCGAAAGTTCACGGCCCATACGAGTCGATCAATTTCGGGGGCGAGCGCAGCAGGGTTCATATTGTGCATTATATTTGGCGATCGGCCGGGAGGATGGTCACACGACATCGGCCAAGTCGACGGGAGACGTTTTGAGCAACATCAACTGGAATTTTTCGGGCAAGGTGGTAGTGATCACCGGTTCGGCAATCGGGATGGGAGCCGATGCCGTCGCCAGGTTCCGCCAGGCCGGAGCCACCGTATACGGCATCGACATCGATGAAGTACGCGGCTCCAAGGTCGCCCTGGACACCGACACGACGTTCATTGCCTGTGACATCACCAACCGGACCGCCGTCGAAACGACCTTCGATCGGATCGCCGCCGAATCTGGCAAGCTCGACGTCCTCATCAACAATGCGGGCGGTTTCTGGGAACAGTTGACGGTCGAAGAAACCAGCGAAGGGGAATGGGACAAGGTCATCGATCTGAACCTCAAAGGCGTGTTCTTGTGTGCGCAACGAGCGATCCCCCTGCTTCGCCTGTCATCGAGCGGCAGAATCATCACGATCGGATCCCTGGCCGGGCAGACGACGATGTATCGATCGTCGCCGCCCTATGCCGCAGCCAAAGCCGGGGTCATGGCGCTCAGCCGGAACCTAGCTTATGAGTTGGCCGCCGACGGCATCACGTCGAATGTCATCGCCCCGAGTGCGGTACTCACCGATCGAATCCTCAAAGTCCGCGGACCCGAGGAGCGAGCTGCCACCCAGAAGACCATCCCGCTCGGCCGGTATGGCGAAGTCGAAGACATCGTCCATTGGATGATGTTCCTCGCCTCTGACGAGTCTGCCTACATGACGGGCCAGACCATCACGGTCAACGGCGGCCGGTTCATGATCTGAGCCGCTAGATCCCACCCATGGCGAGGTACTTGGTCTCGAGGAACTCCTCGAGGCCTTCGTGGCCACCCTCCCGGCCGATGCCGGACTCTTTGACACCGCCGAAGGGGGCCACCTCGGTCATGAGCAAACCGGAGTTGATGCCGACCATGCCGTAATCGAGTCCTTCACCGACCCTCCAGATACGCCCTACGTCACGAGCGAAAAAGTAGGCGGCCAGGCCATACGGGGTGTCGTTGGCTGCCGCGATGACTTCATCTTCGGTTGAGAATCGAAAGATCGAGGCGACCGGTCCAAATACTTCTTCGTTGGCGATCGCCATCGAGTCGGTCACGCCAGTCAACACTGTTGGTTCGTAGAACGTGTGCCCGAGCGGATGGGGTTTACCCCCGATCCGCGCCTGCGCCCCACTTGCCAGGGCTTCATCGACCAGGCGGATCACCTTGTCGAAAGCTTCCCGGTTGATCAGCGGGCCAACATCGGACCCGGCGGACCCACCGGCACCAACGCTGAGCTGACTGGCGGCCACGGTGAATCGATCAACGAACTCGTCGTACACGGCGTCCTGGACGAACACCCGGTTTGAACAAATGCACGTCTGACCACCATTGCGATACTTGGCGATGATCGCCTGAGGAACGGCCAGGTCGAGATCGGCGTCATCGAAGATGATGAGTGGTGCGTTGCCGCCCAGTTCCAGACTCACCTTCTTGACCGTGTCGGCGCTCTGGCGCATCAACAGCTTGCCGACTTCGGTGCTCCCGGTAAACGAAACAGCCCGCACGATCGGGTTGCGAGTCAGTTCGGCACCTATTGGAGCAGGATCCAATCCAGTCACTACGTTGAAGACTCCCGGCGGTATGCCGGCGCGATCGGCGAGTTCGGCCAACGCCAACGCAGAAAGCGGGGTGTCTTCGGCCGGCTTGGCTACGACCGTGCATCCGGCAGCCATGGCCGGGACCGCCTTACGAGCAATGGTCGACGACGGGAAGTTCCACGGGGTGATCGCCGCCACTACACCAATCGGCTCCTTGACGACAATGAGTCGCAGCTTGGAATCGTGGGTCGGGATCACTTGGCCGTACGCCCGCTTGGCTTCTTCGGCGAACCATTCGACGTAATTGGCACCGAAAAGAATCTCACCCCGGCCCTCGGCAAGCGGCTTGCCCATCTCGGCGGTGACGATTGCTCCCAGATCGTCGGCATGTTCGACCATCAACTCGTACCAGCGGCGAATGAGAGCTGATCGTTGTTTGGCGGTCAGCGCCTTCCAAGCCGGAAACGCGTCATTGGCCGCTTCGATGGCCCGTTGCGTCTCGGCCTGACCCAGGTCGGGTACTTCGGCCAGGACGGCCCCGTCGGCCGGGTCGAGCACCTGAAACCTCGCTCGCGAGTCCGCCGCTACCCACTCGCCACCGATATAGGCGTCGGTTCGCAACAACCGCTGGTCGGCAAGGTTCATGTCGCCTCCTGCATCGGTCCGGTTTCGAGAGCTTTGATCAGAGCTGCCAGATCCGCTTCTCCGTAGCCGAGGTCGCCCGCCTCCTCGAGAATCTGGCGGGTGAGGGAACCGACCCGGGCGGCCGGAAGCGCCTCAGCCGCCAGGCCGAGATCTTTCCTCATCAGATTGACGGTAAACGTGGGCGTGAAGTCACGATTCACAAGAGGCGCCGCCTTGTACTCCAGCAGCTTCGCCACCGCCCCTGATCGGATCATTTCAATGCCTTGCCACACGTCGAGGCCGACCGCTTCCAGGTCGAGAACCGCCTCCGCCATCGCCGTCAAATGCGAGGTGAGGAGGCGATTGGTAATGAGCTTGAGCAACAAGCCAGAACCGTTCGGACCGACATGTTCGACCCGGGATGCGAACGTCTCCAGGGCAGGTTTGGCCATCGCGAGAGCTTCTTCTTCTCCGCCAACCATCACAACCAGGGTGCCGGCTTCGGCATGGATCGACGTGCCACTCACCGGGGTATCGAGAAAGCGGACCCCGTGATCCATTGCCAATGCGGCAAGGTTCCTGGACGCTTCGACACCGATCGTCGACAAATCCACGCACACGGTGCCGACCTTCACGAGCCTGAACAATTGGCCGTATACCGCCTCAACCTGAGCCGTGGCGGGAAGCGATGAGCAGACGAGGTCCGCGTCCTTCACACCAGCTAAATCGTCAACAATGACCATCCCGGCGGCAGCAGTTTTCTGGCGGGCCGCCGGCGACTCGTCGAAACCGACGACGTCGTGACCGGCTTCGTGCATGTGGCGGGCCATCGGAAATCCCATCCGGCCCAAACCAACCATCGCAACCTTCATTTCGCCTCCCATGTGATTGTGTCTCCGGTCCGGGCCGCCTCGTCGATAGCCAACGTTATCTGGAGAGTCTGCCGGGCTTCCCGGGCGGTGGTGAGATGGCACGGCCGGTCGGTCGTCAGATAGTCGAGCCACGCCCGGGTTTCGTCTGCCACCCGTCCGAACATGGTGTCGCCGACCCACTCCCCCGACGTACGACTTCCGAGGAACGTCAGCCGCAAGTGTTGATCGACATACTCGTTGTCGTGGCCGACCTCGCTGTACATGATCTGATCACCGTGATCTTCGGTCACCATAAGGACCCCGTCGGTTCCAAGGAGTTCGAATCGGGTGGCCATTCCGTTGATCGGGTAGCCGGCCGGCAACGAATAGCTGGTGGCCAACTCGAACACCGCCCCATCGGCGAACGTCAGCAAAGCGACGGTGAGATCATCGACGTTGTGGTCCTTGGACCGCAAAATCGACCCGTGGGAGCGAGCCACCACTTCTACCGGGGCAACCGGGTGATACCAGCCGATGATATCGACGAGGTAGGTGAGGATGTCCATCACCGGCGTGGCGGTCGGCGACCGTTCCAGGATCGCTTCGCCGATCGCCAGCGTGTCATAGGTTCGCGCCAGACCACCGATCAGCGTCCCGATCTTGCCCTCGGCGATCTGTTGCCTGGCGACCGCGTAGCGCTGCGCATACCGCATCGAGTAACCAACCCGAAGGTCCACCCCGAGTTGATCGGCAAGTCTCGTGATGTGGTCCGCTTCATCGAGGTTCAGGGTGATCGGTTTTTCGACCAGCGTGGATCTACCAGCCCGCAACGCCACCTCGACGGAGGCCGTGTGGGCACCTTCGGGAGTCGCCACGATGACCGCGTCCACCTCGCCGAGCAGGACAGTGGAGTCGGTGTCAGTTGACCAAAAATCGGCTCCGGTCTCAGCAGCCAACTTCTCGGCCGCGGCGGCGTCCTGGTCGACAATGGCCAAAAACCCCACTCCCGCATGGGCGGATGCCAGCCGGGCGCGATGGCGACCGATCTTGCCCGCTCCCACGACCGCCAGACCCACCGATCGCCGGTTCATCGAGCTTTCTCGTCTATCTGCAAAGTCGACCTCCGAGTCCTACATCATATATGATCTGCCAATGGAGGGTTCATGACAGACATTTATCTTGTTGACGCGGTCCGTACCCCGATGGGTCGCATCGGGGGTCAGTTGGCTCACATCCGGCCAGATGACCTGGCGGCTCACGCCATCCGGGCGCTCCTCGCTCGCCAGAGCGACCTGGATCCGGCCGGAATCGAGGACGTCGTCTGGGGAGCCGCCAATCAGTCCGGCGAGGACAATCGAAACGTGGGACGCATGGCCGCCCTTCTGGCCGGTTTGCCGATCGAGGTCACCGGCATGACCGTGAACCGGTTGTGCGGGTCAGGCCTCCAAGCGGTCATTTCTGCCGCCCATTCCCTGGCCGAAGGCTGGGGCGACATCATGGTGGCCGGCGGATCCGAATCGATGAGTCGAGCGCCATATGTCACGCTCAAGGCCAGCACGGCGTTCCTCGTCGGCCCACCCCAGATAGCCGACACCGTGCTCGGATGGCGGCTGGTCAACGCGCAGATGCAGCAGGACTATCCACCGATAACCCTCGGACTTACCGCTGAACGGGTGGCTGAGAAGTACGGTGTCAGCCGGGAGCGGCAGGACGCGTTCGCGCTTCGATCACATCTGCTGGCCGCCGCGGCCCAGCATTCCCATCGCTTCGCAAACGAAATCTCGCCGATCGAAGCACCCCAGGACGCCAACGGCCGCACGGTAATCACCGTCGACACGGACGAAGGTGTTCGTCCCAACTCAACCGTTGAGATTCTGTCCAAACTCCCGTCGGTGTTCACCGAAGCCGGGACCGTGACAGCCGGAAACTCATCTCCTATGAACGATGGAGCCGCCGCCGTGCTGCTTGCCACGACGGCCGGGCTCGAGCGATATGACCTGAGGCCGATAGCGCGAATTGTCGCCACCGGCGCGGCCGGGGTGCACCCCGACTACATGGGGATCGGCCCGGTGCCGGCAACCCGCAAGGCCCTGTCCCGGGCAGGACTATCCATTCAAGATCTTGATCTGGTTGAACTGAATGAAGCGTTCGCCGCCCAGGCTCTGGCATCTCGCGACGAACTTGGCATCGATCCCGACATCGTGAACGTCAATGGTGGAGCCATCGCCATCGGGCATCCCCTGGGTGCCTCCGGCGCCAGAATACTCACCACTCTGGTGCACGAACTGCACCGGCGCGGTGACCGCTACGGACTGGCCACAATGTGCATTGGCGTTGGACAAGGCATCTCGATGATCGTAGAGCGGGTATGAGTCTGCCGTTGGAAGGCATCAAGGTTATGGAATTCGGCAACCTGATTGCGGGTCCGTATTGCGCAATGTTGCTGGCAGATCTCGGAGCCGGGGTGATCAAGGTTGAGCCGTCTTCGGGCGACCTGGCCAGGGCATTCGGCCCGTATGTGAATGGCGTGAGCTACTACTTTGCGGCCGTCAACCGTGGAAAGAAGAGCGCGGTAATCAACCCTCGCGCCGATGGATCGAAGGAATGGGTTCGCAAGCTTTGTGTGGATGCCGATGTGATCGTCCACAACCTTCGCGAGGGCGCCATGCAACGCGCCGGTCTGGGGTACGAGGACCTCGTGGAGGAGAACCCTGGACTCGTATACGCGGAGATTTCGGCCTTCGGGTCGTCCGGTCCCGACGCCGGGCGGGCCGGGATCGACATCATCTTCCAGGGCGAATCGGGGATGATGAGCATCACAGGTGAAGAGGGGACCCCACCTGCCAAAACGGCCACGACCGTCGGCGATTACCTGGCAGGGACGAATGCGGCGATGGCCGTGTCGGCTGCCCTGGTCGGCCGGGCCACGACTGGAAAGGGCCGCAAGATCGAAGTTTCCCTGAGGGATGGACTCATTGCCATCCAGTCGACCTGGAACGCCATGTATTTCGCCTCCGGAGAGCAGCCGGGACGGGTCGGCACCGCTTCCTGGTTTACGGCGCCGACCGAAACCTTCCCCACCGCCGACGGCTTCTTGAACCTGGCGATCGTCAGCGATGGCCACTTTGAGATCCTGTGTGACCACCTCGGCCTTGACATAGTCGCCGATCCCCTCTTCGCCACCAACGAAGCCCGGGTCGAACATCGCGCCGAACTCAACAGGTTGTTCAAGCCCATCTTCGCCTCCGACACCACGGACGCCTGGATGGAGAGGCTGCTCGGGCTTGGCCTGCCGGCCGGGAGACTCATGACGCTCGGTGAGGTGTTCGACGACCCACAAGTCCGACACAACCAGATGAAAGTCGACTTGCCCGATGGGGTGGCAGTTACCGGCTCCCCCGTAAGGATGTCCGGAGAACCCTCGCCGGCACCATCCGCTGCGCCACTTCTCGGAGCAGATACCGACTCCGTTCTACGCAGTATGGGAGCCACCGATGAGGATATAGCGCAGCTCGAGGCAGCTCGACTCATTGTGCGCCGATAGCTCCCCTAATGGGCCTCATGGGTCTAATGGGATCGGGCCACATGCGCCCGAAGGATATCCTCGCCGAAATCGCCGCGGGGGTTTCGCCAGACGGCGTGAATGTGGGTGGCGTTGTCCTGGACGCAGTCGTACTCAACGAGGAAATCGGGACTGTGGATGCGGTAATAATGCGGTTGCTGCCGTTCGGCTGACCCCGCCCAGGCGAAGTGCAGTCCGGCCCAATCGTTGGCTCCCAGACGGGCTCTCTCTCGATCGGCCAGATCCTCAGGGAGCCGGTCGAGATAAACGGCAATGAGATCGTGCAAGTAGCCGACCTGATCTTTGCTCATGACAGCAGCACTCAACCCGGACGGCTCGGCGGCCACCAGACGCAAGTTGCGTTTTTGCTCGGCCGTCATGGCCTCATGGACTTCCTGAAACATGGTCAAGGCGGCCGGAGGGGTCCCCGGTTCACTGACCCCGGGTACAAACGAGACGTTGGGGACAATGTTGTCGATCGGAGCCGTGGCATCGAGGAGGGCGACTGCCTGCTGATCCGCATCCAATGATGAAAACAGGGTCCGCCCGGCGTCCTCCTCCTGGCCGCACGGCCGGATGATCGGGTGAGCGGCCGGTCCGATTCCCGCCGGACTCGCCCCCATGAACAGCGGGGTGCTCGACAGCACCTCACCGTCACGAATCGTGTAGTTCACCGAAACATGGTGACCCTCATATCGCCATCCCCACAGCCCGGTCGGTCCCGGCTCGCCGTAGATGGTTATCCAGTAACGCATCGGATCACGCCAGTGAGTGCGAACGTAGTTTTCGCGCTCGTCCAACACCAGGTCGAGGGACATGATGGTCGCCACCCGGTGATAGGCCTCGGCCCGTAACCCGGTGCGGGCCAGCTTCAGAGCCAGTTTTCGCTGGGCCGGCGTCATGGCATAGAGCGGAACACCCAGATAGGTCCCGTTGGCGAGTTCTCTCGGGAAGAAGGCCCAGTCGATGCGAGCCGGATCGTCGAACGCGTACGTGGCCTGAGCATCGGCCGGCAACGACTCGAGGAAGTCGATGGCCGCCTGGGCCATCTTGGTCGGGCTAGGGCTGGTCGACATCGATTCCCAATCCGGGAGAGGTCGGCACGGAAATCGCCCCATTCTCGATAGCGAGCGGATTGGAAGTGACGTCGGCACTGATCCCCTGGTTGCCGGGGCTACAACCGAAGTCCACGGCCTTCATAGCCGCGGCGCAGTGAATATTGGCGGCGGCCGCCACGCTCGATTCGGCGATCTTGCCTGCCAGGTTCACCGAAAGCCCGAGCGATTCGCAGAGCGCCGCACCGCGCATCACCCCGGTGATGCCACCCAGCTTGACAAGTTTGAGACTTACACCCGCCACTCCGGTTCGTCCGAACGACATCACATCGTTGAGCGAGTGAACACTCTGGTCGGCGCAGATCGGAATGGGTGATCGTTGGGCGATTCGCACCATGGCGGCGTGATCGCCTTGGGGAATGGGTTGTTCGATGAACCGGACGTCGAGGCCGGCCAGGCCGTTGAGAAAACGCATCGCGGTCGGCTCGTCCCATCCCTGATTGGCGTCGCCGCATACGATCGCCTCCGGAGGAATTTGGCTGCGGACCCCTTGAACCGTTTTCAACTCGTCGTTGACCTCGCCGATGCCAAGCTTGACCTTGAACCAGCGATAGCCGGCCTCGTATTTGGTGACGGCCGCCTGAATGTCGACATCCGGCACGCCACTGCCGACCATAGTCAACACCGGAACTTCGTCTCTAACCCGGCCCCCCAACAGTTCGACGACCGGCACACCGAATTCCTTGCCGGCGATGTCGTACAGCGCCATGTCGATCGCCCCGATGGCAGTTTCGTTGGCGTGCATCATTTTCTTCATGGCCCACCACAGTGTGGTCCGACGAAGCGGATCGGCGCCGACGATCTGCCGGCCGAGAAACTCGAGGGCGGCGTTGATGCTCTCCTGGGTGTCTCCGGTCAGATCGGTGGCCTCGACCCCTTCACCCCATCCGACTATTCCGGTGTCGGTGGTCACCTTGGCAAGAACGTTGTTGGACTGGGTAATGGTGATGTGAGACATCACGATCGGTTTGGTGAGCGGGACCGCAATGGGGATGGCTTCGACGCTGACAATCTTCATAAACCCTCCATACGGACATCAAACGGTTTTTGCATTATATAGGATTCGCGTCAACCGCTTCGGGGAAAGGTTCACATGACGATTCGAGTAGGTGGTTACGCGCCTCCCGGAAGCGCACACAGCCGGGCTCTTGACCACTTCGCGGGGGCCCTGGCAGCCGTCACCGATCATCCGGTCGAAGTCGTCTATAACGTCATGGACGATGGTCGGCCCGCCACCGATTTGTTCGAAATGGTTACGAACGGCGAGCTGACCTGGTGCTACTTCTCGACCTCATACCTCGGCAACCAAGTCCCCGCCCTCAACGCGCTGGAGGTCCCATTCCTATTCGCCAACCTGGACGAAGCCCACACCGCGCTCGACGGCGACTTTGGAGCGGCGCTGACCACCGCCACCGAAGCGGCCACTCCATTCGAGGTCCTTGGCTATTGGGACAACGGGTTCCGACACTTCACCAATCGACTACACGACGTGCGCTCCCCCGCCGACGTTGCGGGAATGCGGGTCCGCCTCCAACCCAACGCCGTCCACGAGGCGCTGATCCGTTCCTGGGGTGGGGAACCGGTGCCCGCCGAGTTGAGCGATGGTATCGCCCTGATTGCCTCGGGGCAGGTCGACGCTCAGGAAAATCCCCTCGCCAACTCGGCCGCCTACGGCGTCGATCACCGGCACATCACGATGACGGCTCACCTCTATGGTGCCCGCGGCCTGTATGCCAATCGCTCCCAGATGTCGACCCTCGGTTCCGACGGTGCGACCGCGGTCCGGTCCGCTGCCAGGGCGGCGATCGATTTCCAACGACGAGCAGCCGCCGACTACGAAGCTGAATTGCGAGCCTGGTTTGAAGGGGAAGGTCGAGTAGTTCTCGATCTCGCTCCGACGGAGCGAAAGGCTTTCGAGGACGCGGCATCCGAGGTGATCGCAGCCGCACGAGCTGGCCAACCAGCCCTCGATTTTTTGTAAACAGAGGAGATGAACATGGGACAACTGATCAAGTTCGCGGACGCCAACGTCGTCGAACGGGGTAGCGGAATCCAAAGCATCCGGCTGAGCGACCCTCCGGTTGATGGCCAATGCTTCGTCATGGGTATCACCATGTTCCCGCCGGGTGGTGAACTCCCCCTCCATACCCACAACACCATCGAGCAAGTCACCGTGCTCGAAGGAACGGGGATCGCCGAGATTGACGGTGTTCAACACGAAGCCGTTCCCTACGACACCACCCTGATCGAACCCGGCTCGGTGCATCGGTTCATCAACACCGGTGACACTTCCATGAAGATACTCTGGGTGTACGGCAGCACGTACGTGACGAGAACCTTCGCCGAAACGGGCGAGACCGTCGAACAGTTTGGTCGGCCCGGCCACGACGACCACGCCCATGAGTAGTCGCTATCAGGTCGCAGAGCTTGAAGCGTTCACCTCAGCGATCTTTCGCACCGTGGGGGTCAAACCTGATCACGCCGATATCGTTGGCAAGCGTCTCGTCGAAGCCGACCTGCGGGGCCGGACCGGACATGGACTCATCCGGGTCGAGCCGTATGTGCAGAGAATCGAAGCAGGAGGGGTCAACCTTGATCCCGACATCCGGATTCTCCACGAAACCCCCGTTTCTGCTCACTTCGACGGTGACAACGGAATGGGGCAGGTGGTCATGACGATGGCTGCCGAGGTGGCGATCGCCAAGGCGGAAGCCGTCGGCATGGCCTGGGTGGGCACAGTGCATTCGAATCACGCCGGGGCGGCTGGTATCTACCCGGCCATGGCCGCCAAGCGTGGTCTCATCGCAATGTACTTCGCGGTGGCCAACGCCAACGGTATGCCACCCTGGGGTGGGATCGAACCGATCTTGGGAACCAACCCGATCGCCATCGCCCTTCCGGCGGGCGATGGCATTCCTTTTCTGCTCGACATCGCGACAACGGTGGCATCGCATGGCACGATCAAAGTGGTTGCTCAAGCCGGCGAGCAGATGCCGGTCGGTTGGGTCGCCGACGCCGATGGCAACCCGATTACCGACCCGACCAAAGCCAACGAAGGTTTCTTGCTTCCGATTGGCGGATACAAGGGTGCCGGCCTCAACATCGCCATCGGACTGCTCGCCGGAGCCATGAACGGAGCGGCGTTTGGCAAGACGGTCGTCGATCACCGCAAACATCTTGCGGTGCCCACGAACACGGGCCAGGCGATGCTCGTGATGCGGTCGGACCTCATGCTGCCACCCGAAGAAGTGTTGGCCTCAATCGACGCTCACCTCGAACAACTTCGGAGCTCACGTACGACGAGTGGAGAGCGAGTCCGGTTACCAGGCGACGGTGCTCACGCTGCAGAGGTCGAGAATCTCCAAATCGGGATCCCGTTACCTGACCAACTGCGCCATTCGTTGAACGAACTAGCCGCTCGCCTGGGTGTCGTCACTCAACTCGACTGAAGGTCGTCTATCACCAAAGCAGGCGTTTCCGAATTCGCGAACGGGTTGGCCCACCGCCGCCAGGCAAACAATGAGAAGGCTGAAGCCAGGGCCAGTTCGGTGATTTCGCCAAACTCAGAGATACCGTAATAGAGGCTCTCTGGCGGCTCAAACAGGTTCCGGTAGGACCTCCAGACGAACATCATCAGGAAGGACGGAATCAGGATTGGATGCGGCGCCAGGGTCCGGGTAAGAGGCGACCAGGACTCATACCTACCGTAACGCTTCATGGCGAACCATGACGACCCGACGCCGTAGCCGCCGATGACGAACATCGCCCAACTGAACACGTCCTGGACGCCGTAGATGTTATGAAGATTGAACTCCCCTTGCCGATTCTGCTCGACAAGCTCGGCTGGGGTCTGGAAGTCGAAGATGCGTTGTCCCCAACTGATCTCCTCGCCGATATTGAAGAAGATCCCAACCCCCAAAATCGCGAACAGAACTCTCGTCGAGGTCGGGAACTCCGAATTCTTGGCAATCCGGATGCAGAAATAGAGCGCCACGATCCACGCCGCTACCTGAAGGTTTTCGGCGAGAAGATCTTCACCGATGATGAAGTCGAACACGGGTCGGGCCAGGACAGCCGCCACAATGGTGACGATCGAAATGACGAAAGGGAACCAGAAGGTAGTGGCAGGGAACCAACGGCTCGGATGCCAGTCGGCTGATAGCTCCTTCACGACTGATTTGGCCCACTGCATATCAAACCCCCGGTACCCATTTCCCTTGGGCGAGAGAATATCATTACTTCACGTAGCGTGCTACTCAAACCGGCGAGGGTGACAATGGCTAGGCGCCCGCCCGAGTTCGACCCCGGCGGAGGTCATCTTCGTCTAGATCTGCCCCAGGATCACCGGGTCGACGCGGGACACGGGGACCAGATAGGGGGGAGGCATCGAGATGCCCGGACGGGGCAGATTGTCTTTTGGTGGCCGAGGACCGGTCGGTGGCCGCCTGCCGATCGAATGCCGAACGGCTGATCACTCCGAAAGCCGCCAGGCCAATGCCCGCCGGAAGCCAGTAGTCCACGATCCGATAGACGAGCACCGGAGCGACTACCACGCCTGCGGACAACCCGTACAGCGAAAGGATCCCGATGAGGCCTCCCTCGACAATGCCAAGACCGCCTGGCATACCGGGCAAACCACCCACGAGCATCGAAAGCCCGTGAGCCACGAACACCTCTGACGGAGTTAGAAAGATCCCGAACGCGGCGAGCGCCGACCAGAGCACTGCCGACTCAGCCAGGACTCTCACGGCTACCAGCACCGCCTCGACCGGGGTCACCCGGCCCCCACCGGCAGTCGGGCCAAGATAGTTCGCCAGGCGCCGCGGGAGCCGATCGACAACCCGGTCGAGCCAGGCGGCGCCAGCCATTACCACGACGCCGGCCACAAGTAGCAACCCGCCGAGTATCACTGCACCGGCAAACACCACGGGATGCGGACCTTCCGTCGCCATCCACACCAGACCGAGGCCGGTGATGATGAGCAACCCCGCATACGTGAGGAGGGTGGCGCGAACCGCCGCTCCGGCGGCGCCGTCCTCCTCATCGCGCACTGACCAGGCCATCGTCGCCGGAGTCAGTGCTCCCCCCGCCGGAATCAACCTGGCCACGGCCGAACCCGCCAGGGCGGCGGAGATGGCGCCTTTCCAGCTGACCGTGTGACTGACCGAACCAAGCTCCCACCTGAACAAGGCCGCAAACATCAATTTGCCCAACAGCTCAAAACCGAGGGCCAGCCCCAGAAACGCCAAGGCTCGGGCAGTGAGGCTCGGTAGATCCCAATGCCGAAAGGCCACGACGAGCGCCACGACATACCCGCCGAACCCGACCAGCAGCAAAGTGGAGCGGGCGCCCGTCAACATGCGCCGTCGAGTGCGAGGAATTGCCATTGCATAAGTCTTGCAAACCCAGGCCGCTAGATGTCGGGTTTAATCAGATAGTTACGGAGCGTGAACCTCTCACGCCAAACTCGTCGCAAAACCGGGAGCCTACAAAATATCTATGATCTAGGGTGCGGGGCATCGTCCCGCCTGTATTAATTGAGCCAACCCCATGTCGGAGCCTGAAATGAAACTCGTCACATACGCGTCAGACGGGGTAGCCCGACCCGGCGCTCTCCAATCGGACGGGTCGGTCATCGACCTTTCGGACGTCGCCGGGTCGGTGGCAGAGCTCGTGGCGATGGGCGATCCGGGGCTAGCCGCCGCCGCCGCCGAGCTCACGGAAACGGCTATCACTCCCGACCGGCTTCTGGCTCCGATTCGGCCCCGAAACAACATCATGGCGGTGGGACGTAACTATTTCGATCACGCTCAGGAGTTCTCCGACAGCGGCTTTGACGCATCGGAGGTGAAGGTGATCCCCGACTTCCCGATCATCTTCACGAAAGCCCTGTCTTCGATCATCGGGACCGGCGATGCTATCAACATCTCCAACGACCCCAGCAGGACAAGCGATTACGAAGGTGAATTGGGCGTGGTCATCGGAATTGGCGGCACCAAAATTGCCAAAGAGGACGCCTGGGATCACGTATACGGGTACACGGTCGTCAACGACATGACCGCCCGTGAGGTCCAGCGACGCCACGTACAGTTTTTTCTCGGCAAGAGCCCGGCGACCTATTGCCCGATGGGACCGTGCATCACCACCCGCGATGAGATTCCCGATATAACGAAGGCTCGCTTGCGCACCGTCGTCAATGGCGAGATGAGACAAGACGCAGAAATTTCGCAGTTGATCTTCGACATTCCCACCCTGATCGCTTCAATCTCTTCAACCGTGCTCCTCGAACCGGGCGACATCATCGCCACCGGCACACCGGTCGGCTGCGGGATCGGGTTCGACCCGCCGATCTACCTGAGAGCCGGAGACGTCGTCGAGGTTTCGGTAGACGGAATCGGGACCATCACCAATCCGGTGATCGAGTGATCGTCGAAGTCATTGCCGTCGGCACCGAGTTGCTGATCGGCCAGATCATCAACTCGAACGTGGCGTTCCTCGGATCCCGCCTGCACGACGAGGGCTTCGATGCGCATTTCCAGGTAACCGTGGGTGACAACCTGGGCCGGATGACATTCGCCATCGAGCAGGCGCTCGGACGCGCCGATGCGGTGATCCTCACTGGCGGGATCGGACCGACCCAGGACGATGTGACTCGCGAAGCCATCTGCCGGGTGACCGGAAGGGCGATGACCCGGGACCTCGAACACGAAGAGACGATCCGCGAACGCCTTATGCGCCTACGCGGCGAAGTGAACATCAACACCCTGCGGATGGCTGATTATCCGGAAGGGGCCGAGACCATGGAGAATCGCAAAGGGGTGGCGCTCGGAGTAGCACTTGAGCAGGACGGCAAGTGGATCTTTGCCATGCCGGGAGTGCCAACCGAGATGAAGGTCATGTTCGACGAGCAGGTCATGCCCCGCTTGCGGGCGTCAGCGGGTGAACCGGCCATCCTCAAGAGCCGGGTGGTGCGCACCTGGGGATACGGCGAGTCGGCGGTGGCGGAGAAACTCGACGGCCTGTACGAATCAACCAACCCGTCGATTGCGTTCCTCATCGACGCCAGCGAGGTCCGGATTCGGATCACTGCCAAAGACGATGACGAAGCCACCGTCGACGCCATGTTGGATCGGGTCGACACCGCTATCGTCGAGAAACTCGGTGACGCAATATTCGGTCGTGATGACCAGGTGATCGAGGTCGTGCTGATGGACAGCCTGGCCCGAAGAGGCTGGACGCTTGGCACCATCGAACAATTCACAGCCGGTGCCGTGGGTGCCCGTTTCGCCGGCGTCGGTCCTGACCACTTTGCCGAATCGATCGGACTGCGACCGGTGAGACTGCCTGAAGGCGCAGACACCCAGACGGCGGCCCGGAAGTTGCTCGACGCCCATGACTGCCCGGCCGATGTGGTCGTAGCGGTGAGCGGAGTCGCCGGGGATCCGTCCAACCCGAATACGTCCCGCACAGTCGGGGTCGCCGTCCGGACCCCGGTCGGAGTGTCATCGCGAGAACTCAACATCCTCGGCGACGACGAGCGAGCCAGACAGTTCGCCAATACCGGCGCCCTCCACGCCGCCCGCCTGGCCATCGAAGGCCGCTGGTAGGTGCGGCCTTCCGCAAGGACCTCGCGATAGAGTCACGCCATGTCAGATGAACCACTCCGACCCGCCAATCCAGACCTTTTCGAGGGGTTGAAATCGGCGATTGGTGAAGAAGCGGTTTCAGTGAGCGGGGCCGAGAGGCATCTGCACTCGCAGGATGAGTCGACCTTTCCAGCCGTGGTGCCCGATCTGGTGGTCTGGCCGCAATCCACCCACGACGTGGTCCAGATCGTAAAGTTGGCCGGCGAATACGGCGAACCGATCACTGGATGGGGGGCGGCCTCAAGTTCAGAAGGTCATGCCATTCCGGTCCGGCACGGGATCGTGGTCGACTTCGCCAGGATGAACCGCATCCTGGCGGTGCACGCCGAGGACTTTCAGACCACCGTTCAACCAGGGGTGTTAAGGCTCGACCTCGAGAAACATCTGAGCCAATACGGCCTGTTTTTCGCTCCCGACCCGGGTGCCAATGCTTCGATTGGCGGGATGATCGCCAACAACGCCGCCGGGATCCGGGCCCACAAATACGGGGCCACCCGGAGCAATGTGGTGGCACTCGAAGTCGTGCTGGCCAACGGCGACGTCATCAAAACCGGTTCGCGGTCGGTAAAGCAGTCATCGGGCTATGACCTCACCCGCCTGATGATCGGGTCGGAGGGGACCCTGGGATTGGTTACCCAGGCCACCCTCAAACTTCATCCGGTACCCCAACATTTCGCAACCGCGGTGGTCGGGTTTGGCACCGTCGCCGAGGCCGCTCACGCCGCCTACGGGATCATCGGCGCCGGTCTCGCTCCGGCCGCCCTTGAGATCCTGCATCAGAACCACATCCGCTACATGAACGAGGATGACGGTTCCGACTGGCCGGTCTTACCATCGCTCATGATCGAGTTCACCGGATCAAGCGAAGTGGCGACCAGCGATGCTCTCGACGAGGCCAGGATCATCTGCGGGGACGCCGGTGCGAAGTCATTCACATCGGGCCTCGGTCATCAGGATCGTTCCGAGATGTGGACGATGCGCCACGGCGCCCGGTATCGATATCGACGCCGGGCTCCAGGCTACGTCTGGTCGGCCATCGACGTTAGCGTTCCAATCTCCCACATGCCCCAGATCATCGCATACGCCGAGCTATGCGCCACCGAACTGGGGCTACCCGGCGAGGTCCTCGGGCACGCCGGCGACGGGAACATCCACATGGGAATTGGCTATGACCCGGATGACACAGACGAGCAGCGCCGGGCCGGCGACCTGAGCCGGTTGATCATCGAAAGGGCCCTGGAGCTTGAGGGAACCGCCTCCGGTGAGCATGGAATCGGACTCGGCAAACGCAAGTACATGGTCGCCGAGCACGGCGCCCCGGCCGTCGAGGCGATGCGGGCCATCAAAAAGGCCCTGGACCCGCAGAACCTGCTCAACCCCGACAAGGTTTTGCCTCAACCGCCGGTCTAACCCGTGAAGGTCTTGACGGCCCGGTGGAACTGGTCGGGTGCCTCTTTGTAGATAAGGTGGCCTCCTCGGAGGATCTCCAACCGGGCGCCTGGAATCAGGTCGGCGAGATCTCGCGACAGATACTGCGGTGTGCAGATATCGGCATCTCCGACCAGGACGAGCGTGGGGAGGTCGATCTGATCCAATCGGGCCGACTCGTCGAAGGCGACGATCATGTCGATCCGCTGCGCCATCACCATGGGATCGGCTCCCCCGGCCAGCGCCATCCAGGCGAGCACCTGGCCATAGTTGTCACGGAAGTATTCGGCTCCGAACAGGAACAGTGCTGAAGCTTCCGTATACGCCTCGACCCCTTGTTCGGCGAGGATCCTTTTGCGCATGGCGAACTGGTGTCGGAAATAGTCGTCAGGTCGGGCCCACGAGTCGGCGAGGACGATTGACTTCGTCACATCCCGGTGATCGAGGGCCATCACCTGGGCGATGGCGCCTCCTGTCGAGCTGCCCACCAGGTGGGTGGGTCCACAGTCCAACTCGCGCAACAAGTCGGCCATCACCCGGGCATGTTGGGCGATCGTATATCCATCGGGCGGCTGCGCCGACTGCCCGGTGCCGGGGTGGTCTGGCACGATTGTCAGATGGTTCTGTGCGAAGCGGTCGACGATGCTCCCCCACCCGCGACCAACCCCCCCTAGACCGGTGATGAGCATCATCGGTGGCCCCTCACCGTAAGACTCGTAGTGGACCGCCGGCTGGCTCATCGCCTAGCTTTTCACCGAGGCGGCCAGGGCCAGGCCGATCTGGTCTTCGGATAGAGGAAGTTCTACCACCTGGTTGAGTTCGGCCGACAGATCGGCCGCCATATAGACCTCCATCACAAGTCGGGCAACGCGCGGCTGCACCATCACCGGACGGTCGAACATGACCGCCTCGACGAAGTGGGTCGTCTCGCGTTCCATCGGACCGGCGTACATGGCACCAACGTATTCGCCTGGCATGGTTGACAGGGGGAACTCGACGCCTCGCTCCATCGACTGGACCATGATGTCTTTGTGAGAGTCATCGACAAAGACGGAGCCGCCGGTGCCGATGAATTCGATCCACGTGTTGGCAGCATTCTTGTAGCCGGGTGGAAGATTCATACCCGCCCCAACCGTCACGACCACCCCGTCATCCATGGTGATCATGACCATCTGGGTGTCCGGCAGTCCGAGGGATTCTTCCCTGACACCGAAGGCCACCTGGGAATAGACCCGAACCGGTTGACGGGGTTCAAGACACCAGAGGGCAAAGTCGATGTCGTGTGTTGCCTCCATGGCGGCCGGGGACAGCTTGATCCGGTTTCCGATTTTGGCACCGAGCGAGCGGCTGATGTGGCGGCTAACGAGCACACTGACCGGATCACCAACGCTGCCATCGGCCACACTGCGCTTGATGAGCGACTGTTTGTTGTTGAAACGCTGTGAGTAGCCAATGGTGAACTTGAGATTGTTCGCCTCGGCGATGGCGATCAGCTCGTCTGCTTCGGCGAGCGAGATCGCCATCGGCTTTTCCAGCAACACGTGTTTGCCGGCTTCCAGGCACGCCTTGGCCATCGGGTAATGCAATGTCTCCGGGGTGGCCGAAATCATCACAGCCTCCACGAGCGGGTTGGCGACGATGTCCTCCCAATCAGCTGTGGCGCTGTTCGGATCGGTGAGCGCCTGCATTTCGGCAAGGCGTTCCGGGTTGGTCTCAGCTATGTGCAGTTCACCGACCAAAGCGCTATTTGCACAGACGAGGGCCCGAATGCCTCCACACCATCCCGTGCCGATTACACCTACGTTTAGTTGTCTCATTGGGTCCCTTTCAGTGAAGCAATTCTTGAGGATCGATCGGCAGCTGCACTACCTGGCCGATCCGGGCCGAGTAGTCCATCGCCATGGTGAGTATGAGGTTGGAGTGACCTTCCGCCGCGGTGGCGTGGGGGGTTTTTGTGCCACTGGCGATCCGGTGGAACCAGGTCATGGTCTCTTCGCGCATCGGCCCCCACAACAGTCCATCGGAAATGTCACCCGGCGGGTAACTACCGAGGAAGTCGACATGCCGGTTGGGCGGAGCCTTGAAGCCCCGGCTGGCATATCCTGCCGGCTGGCCGGTATTGGAAGCAATGATGACGTCACGGTGGGTGTCCTCGATGTCGATGATCCCTTCCGTTCCCACGATGCCGATCTCCAGCCCGTACACGGCGCCTGGCCATACCTCGGGGAGCGCCCAGCTGATGTTCATGCTGAAAATGGTGCCGTCATCCATGGTGAAAATACCCATCGTGGCGTCCTTGGTGCCCCACTCGCCAAGAACCTTGTCGGTCGACACGGCATAGATCGACACCGGCGTCTTGCCCTCCATGAGCCACATGCACATGTCGAGGCTATGGGTTCCCGAGACCACCATCGGAGTGAGACTGGTGCGGTCGTCGGCCTTCGACAGGGTGGCTTGCACAACCATCCGGTTCATGAACGCCCTCGTTACGACGGTGGTTACGTCACCGATCTGGCCATCGCGCAGTCGCTGCTTGACGGTGAGGAACCGGCGGCGAAAACGTTGGGTATATCCCACGACCGCATCGACATTGTTCTCGGTAATCGCCCGTAGCACGTTGGCCGATTCGACCGGGTCGGTAGCGAGCGGCTTTTCGATAAACATCGGGTATCCGTAGGCCACCGCCTGCATGATTGGATCGACATGCATCCGCTCATCTGTCGCGACGATGACGGCGGTCACCTCCGGTCGGGCCAACAATTCAGCTATATCCGTCGTGAAGAAGTCCGCGCCGACATCCTCCTCAAGTTTGCGACCCGTTTCTTCGTGAACGTCGCATAGGCCAATCCAGGTCACCCCGGGGTGCTCGGCGGCGAGCAGGGTACGGATCCGACCGACTGTCCCGCAGCCGATAACAGCCAACCCGATCCCGCCGCTCATGCGAACCCGAGCAATCGGGCAGCGTTCCCGCCACTGATCAGATCGATCTGGTCCTGGTTGAGCCCGACGACCCTGCCAATCAGGCCGAGCGGATCGTCCTCGCCCATGTCATACGGGTAGTCGGTACCCAACAGGATGTGATCGGCCCCGTACGTATCGACGAGGAATTTCACCTGTTCGGGTTCGAAAACCATCGTGTCGAAATAGAACTTCTTGAGGTAGTCGCCCGGCGTCCTCGGCAGGCCCTCCCTGACGTCTTCGCGAGCCCGGTAGGCGTGATCGATCCGACCGAAATATGCAGGCAGATACCCGCCCCCATGGACTACCACGATCTTCAGATCCGGGTAGCGCTCAAGGACCCCGTTGAAGATGAGCTGGGCTTCGGCGAGAGTCGCTTCGAAGGCATGGCCAAGAATGTTCAGGAAGTTGTGGGTTTGCAGCCGGTCCTTGTTGTTGTGACCGTTCGTGTGGATCACGATGACCGCTCCGAGTCGCTCGACCTCAGCCCAGAACGCGTCGAGGCTCGGATCTCCGAGTTCCTTGCCGTCGACGTACGTGCCGATCTCAAGACCCTTGAATCCCAACTCGTTGACGCAATAGTTGAGTTCGGCGATCGCGGCTTCCGTGTCCTGAAGCGGAACCGTTCCGAGCGGGGCAAAGCGGTCAGGGAAGCGGGCGGTATCTTCAGCCAACTCTTCGTTGATGATTCGGGTGACCCGGGCGCCAACTTCCGCATCAGCCCAGTAGTAGTACTGATAGACAGCCACTGCCACCGCCTGAATATCGACGCCCATGGCGTCCATATCTTTGAGACGCTCTTCGAGGAAGTCCATCTTGGGACGGAGAAACTCAAGCTGGCGACGGTTCACGTCACGGGTGAGTTGACTGCCGTATTGGAGCCGAACCCGCCCTGCCTTCTCCTCTTCGGCCTTCATGATCTCGGTTGCCGGACCACACTCACGGTGGCAATGAATATCGATAACCGGGCCGTCGGAACGCTGCGCTCTCATGTCTCTCCCTCATCCATCCACAATATCTGCCAAAAAACCTTGCTCACCAGTCGGGTCGAACAACGGATCGGTACACTACTCGCAGACAGATTGCATCATATACGATTCACCTGCGGGGTCACCCGCCGGGGAGTCTTTTTTCAATAAGGGAAGTCCGTGAGCGACGTGATAAGAGCCTGTATTCCACCGGATCGTAACCCCCATCCCCCGGCTTTCCGGGTCCCGGCCGGTGCCATCGATACCCACGTTCACGTATTCGAGAGCCGCTACCCGATGACCGCCAACCGGGGCTACAACCCGCCCGATTCAACCCTCGACGACCTCAAACACCTTCATGCCACACTCGGAATCGACCGGGTCGTCTTCACCCAACCGTCGGTATACGCCACTGACAATTCGGCCATCCTGGACGGTATAAACGCCCTCAATGCCGAAACTCCCGGCCGGGCGAGGGCCATCATTGCCACCGGGTTGGAGATGACTGACGAGCAGATCAACGACCTCGACCAGGCCGGCGTGCGGGGCGTTCGCCTGAATACGGACAACCAGGGCGGGATGCCGCTGGAGATGGACCAGATTCCTGAACTCTGCGCGCGGATCGCCCCGTTTGGATGGCACATCGAGTTTCTGTTCCCCGGCAAGGACATCATCGATCTCATACCGGTATTTGCTTCGGTGACGGTCCCGATGTCAATCGGACACTTCGCCTACCAACCGGCGGTCGATGGGGTCACGGCCCCTGGCTTCCAGGCGCTTCTTGAACTCATGAGCCAGAGAAACACGTGGATGAAGATCTCCGGTGCCAACCGGGTGAGTAAGACCGACCTCCCCCCATACGACGACGTCGCACCGATGGCGCATGCGCTCATCGAAGCTGCTCCCGATCGGATCATGTGGGGTACCGACTGGCCCCATCCGAATAAGTTCGTGGTGAACCCGAACGATGGTGACCTGCTCGACGGGTTTGGAGCGTGGGTGACCGACGACACGATGCGACACAAGATCATGGTGGAGACCCCTGCCGCGTTCTACCGATTCTGATGCGGGTCGCCGTAATCGGTCTCGGTCTCATGGGTGGAACCATCGCCGGCCACCTTCTCGACGACGGGCACGTTGTGACCGGCTATGACCCGGAGCCCGATCGGCGGGCCGAACTGACCGAACGAGGTGGGGTGGCTGCCGACTCGATCGGTGATGCGATTGCGCAGGCTTCGGTAGCGATACTTTCGCTGCCAAACAGCTCGATCATGCTCGACATCATCCCTGAGATCGCTGAGGCCGCCGGCCAGGGTTTGATCGTCGTAGACACCACGACCGGGGCTCCCGCCGACTCGATCAAGGCCGCCGGGCAGCTCGCCGACGCCGGGATCGCCTACACCGACGCGACCATCTCGGGCAACGCTGCCCAAACGGCCGAAAAAGACATCATCTTCATGCTCGGCGCTACCCCCGAAGTGGCGTCGACGATTGCCGGCCTCCTGCACCCGATGTGTCGCAACGTCTATCACGTCGGGTCGATCGGAGCCGGCTCACGAACCAAGCTGGTGGTCAACCACATCCTGTCGATCAATCGAGTCGCCATTGCCGAAGGACTGGCGGTGGCCGAAAAGGCCGGACTGGATCTAGCTCCGGTGCTGGAGGTCTTGAAAGACAGTGCCGCCTACTCGAAGGCGATGGACATTTGGGGAGACCGCATGGTCGAGGGCGACTACTACCCGCCAAAATCCAGGGTCCGGCAAAGCCACAAGGATGCCCGCCTCATCCGCGATCACGCCACCGAGCTTGGCGCCTCGATCGAGTTACAGACGAAGGTCCGCGAGGAACTCGAAGAAGCCGAGTCCGGCGGACTGAGTGATGCCGACAATGCCTCCGTCATGGAAGTCATGCGCCGGAGAGCAGGGATCGGCCGCCTCCCGTAATCACCGTTTTTCTGAAACGAGTGTGCATCCAGGCTCGATATTGCGAACCGTAAGCACACTCGACGCGATAACGGGTGGATTCAGGGCGGTCAGCCGGTCAGCGGAGCAGCGATGACGTGGCGGTTGATGCGACGACGCAGAGGTACCCAGGCCATGGCGATCGCACCCATCCCCAAAGCAGCCAGGCCGAAGGCCCACCGAGGACCGGCGCCGTCGGTCATGCGAGAACCGACCTGAGGGCCGATCACCTGCGCGATTCTGACCACCGTCACCCACATCAGGACGGTGAGCCCGCGGTACTGATCGGTTCCCACCAACGAAGCGAACGACTGCGCAACCGGCACGAACATTCCAAAGCCGAACCCGGCAATACCCAGTCCCAGGGCAATGTGCCACGGTGCGGCGGCCAGGGCGGCCACTCCCGAGCCGATCGCCATCATCGCAAAGGCGATCGTCATCATTTTGCGGCCGCCAATCCTGGCGAGAATCCGACCGACTTGGAGCGCCACGAGGATGGTGCCGAACTGGAACGACGCCACGATGAACCCGCGCACGTCCACCGGGACGCCGAACTCCAGATCCAGAAATAGTGGTGAGACGGTGAGTCCCAACCCGTGCAGGATGAACACCGCCACCAGCGTGGTGCCAAGCAAACCGAGATAGTCACGCAATCGGCCAGACGCCTTCATACCCCGGAAGGCATCGGCCAGATGCCCGAGGGGTGGGGCGATGGCTTCCCTGCGAGGGTCCGAAGGCATGCGAGTTGCCCAGACCAACAATGGGACGCCGATAATAAATATGAGAAATGGTCGGAAGGTGCCACCCAGGGCCAACTGACCGGAGATGATCGGTCCGGCCATCGACATAAGCGTGACACCGGTGATGTTGACGCCCATTGCCCTGGTTCTCGCCCGCCCTTCAAAGGCGTCACCGATGAGCACAATCCCGAGACCGAGGATTCCCGACGTTCCGATTCCCTGACAGAACCGCATCGCCACCAAACCCCAGAAGGTCCTGGCGAAGAATCCTCCCACTCCGAAAATCGAGAAGATGGTCAGGGCCGTCAGAACGACCCGTCGACGGCCGAACCGATCGGCGAAGTACCCGATCAGAGCCGAAAACAGGATCCCCGGAATCGACACGGCCGCTTGAACCAGCCCGATGTCTCCCCGGGACACACCAAACGCCTCGGCCAGGTCAGGCAGAATCGGCGACGTAACGGAGAACCCCAGCGTACCCATAGCCCCAACGGCGATGGCGATGGCCAGCCGTTCGTTGCGACTACCGGCAGATCCGAAGGGTCGCGTAAGGGACCAGCTCATGTGTACCTCGTGGTTCGAGCGCGAGCGCAGCAGATCGGGTAGAGCGAGTTATCTCCCGAGTCCGGATTCAGCCCGTTCCTATAAAATATATACTTTGGCCCCTAGCGAGGGAAATCGAGGAGCAAATGACCTATTCGGAGATCGTTTACGAGGTACGCAACCACGCCGCCTGGATCGGCATCAACCGACCCGAGGTACGCAATGCGTTCCGGGAACAGACCCTTGACGAGATCGCCGAAGCCTTGAACTCGACCCGCCAAGACCCCACCATTGTGGCGGCGGTCATCTACGGAGTCGACGGTCACTTCTCCGCCGGCGGAGACTTCCACGCCATGATGAAACTCAACAAAGCCAACTCGGCCATGTGGAACGATCGCATGCAGAAAGTGGCCATGACCTGTCGGAACCTCCCCATTCCGGTCATTGCCATGGTCGAAGGCGCCTGTGTGGGAGGAGGTCACGAATTGATGCTGTGGTGCGATCTGGTCATCGCCGCTGACGACTCGATCTTCGGTCAGACGGGTGCCAGCGTCGGGGCGTGCCCGACGGTGGGCGCCACCCAATACATCGGCAAACTCATCGGCGAACGGCGCGCCAAGGAAATGATCTTCTTGTGCAAGCGATACTCCGGCAAGGAGGCAGCCCAGATCGGTCTCGCCAACGAATCGGTTCCGGCCGCCGACCTGCCGGCCAGGGTCGAGGAATTGGTCGCCCAGATCAAGGGATACAGCTCGGCGACGATTCGCGCCACGAAAGTCGCGCTGAATTATGACTCTGACGCCCTCTACCCCGCCTGGCAACATGGCATGGAACTGCTCGCCAACATTTGGGGCACCGAAGAGTCCCTTGAAGGAATGAACGCATTCCTTGAGAAGCGTCCCGCCGATTTCCACCAGTTTCGTGAGCGCAACAAGGCGGAACTCGACAAGTACATGGACGCCTTCAACAGCGGGCAGAACCAGAGTGAATCGTCCCGCCAGGCCCGGGGCTAGGCTTGGGCGCTCTCGACGGACGCAGAGTCGTTGACCTGACCAGGGTCCTGGCCGGACCGTTGTGCGCGATGTGGCTCGGCGATATGGGCGCCGACGTCATCAAAATCGAGCGTCCGGGTGGCGGTGACGACACCCGCACCTGGGGGCCACCTTTCGCGGGAACCGAATCGGCCTATTACCTTGGCGTCAACCGGAACAAACGGTCGGTGACCCTCGACCTGGGTGTCGAAGCAGGTCGTGAGGTGCTTCGAAGGCTCATTGTCGGCGCCGATATCGTCGTCGACAACTTCAAGATCGGCACCCTCGATCGCTGGGGCTTGACGGACGAATGGTTTGACGAGCACGCCCCGCGGGTCGTCCGGTGCACGATCTCCGGGTACGGTTCGTCGGGTCCGAAGGCGGGCAAACCCGGCTATGACTTCATCCTGCAGGCGGAAACGGGCCTCATGGCCATTACCGGTGACCCCCTCGGCGAATCGATGAAACTGGGCGTGGCGATTGTCGATGTCTGTACCGGGATGTTGGCGACCATATCGATTCTGGGTGCCTTGGACGCGGCGAACCGGACGGGCAAAGGCCAGCGAACCGAGGTGTCGTTGCACGACACGGGTATCCAGATGCTCGCCAACGTGGCATCCAATCATCTCGTATCCGGCGAGGAAGCGGGCCGATTCGGAAACGGGCACCCGAATATCGTTCCGTACCGTACGTACCCGACGTCGGATGGAGAGCTGGCGTTGGCCGTGGGTAATGACGGCCAGTTTGCCCGTCTCGCCGAACTGGTGGGTCACCCCGAATGGGCCACCGACGAGCGTTTCGCCCGCAACCGTGACCGGGTGAACAACCGCGATCTCATTGACGGTCTCATTCGCGACGTGATGATGACCAAAACCAGGGCAGCCTGGCTCGACCTACTCGACCCGGCGGGCATTCCCGCCGGACCTATCAACCGGGTCTCCGAAGCCATGGCCAGCGAACAGACCAAAGCGCGGGGCATGGTCACCGACGTCGACCATCCGGATCTCGGCCGCATCGCCATGGCGGGCATACCGTTTCAGATGTTCGGTACTCCGCCCGACATCCGGCTGGCGCCGCCCCGACTGGGCCAACACACCCGGGAGATTCTTGACGAATTACAGCTGACCGAACCGGAGGTAGCTGCTCTGGCGGCAGCCGGAACCGTAACCATGGAGGATCAATGACCACTGAGTGGTGGCCCGAACTGGGCCCGAAATGGAATCCAACCACGGCCACCAAGCCGGCCACGATCGTCATCGACGCCCATAGCCATTTGTCGGTGCCCGCCAGCCAGGAGCTGGCCAACCCCTTCTTCAAACCGGAGATGGACCCACGTAGCTTCTTTTCTCCTCCCGAGAGCATCCGCTACAACAAAGAACTGCGCGCCACCCAGGTCGACAAGTTCTGCGAGCCAGAAGCGCGGATCGAAGACATGGACAAGCAGGGCGTCGACATACAACTGCTGTCCATTGTCCCGCCGCAATATTTCTACTGGCTTGACGCAGAAACCGCCGTAAGGGCGTCCCGGATACAGCATGAACGCTTCGCCGAAGTCATTGCGCAGTACCCGACCCGCTTCGCCGCGGTTGCCAACCTACCGATGGACCATCCGTCGACGGCCGTCGAGGTGATGATCGAAGCTCAACGTGACTTCGGATTCCACGGATTCGAGATCAGTGGGGACGTCAATGGCGGAGACTTCGACGCCCGGCGGTATGACCCGATTTGGGAAAAAGCCGTCGAACTCGACATGACGATCATCATGCACCCTGAGGGCTACACCGATGGGCAGCGCATGGGTGATTACTACCTGGTCAACGTGGTATGTATGCCACTGGCATCGACGGTGGCGGTCTCACGCATGATTCTCGGAGGAGTGTGGGAACGGTTTCCCGACCTGAAGATGATGGTGGTTCACGGGGGTGGCTACCTACCGTTCTACTTTGCCAGAACCGACCACGCCTACACCGTCCGGCCGGAGATGCGTCGTCACATCTCGCGAAAACCCAGCGAATACCTGCACAACCTGTACTTCGACACCACCGTGTTCGAGCCGAAGATGGTCGAGTACCTCGTCGACGAGTTCGGCGAAGACCACGTGCTGCTTGGCACCGACTACCCGTTCGACATGGGTCCGACCGACCCGCTGGCGTTCCTCGCCGAAGCGAGACTCACCGAGCAGGCCCGACAACTAATCGTGGGTGGAAACGCCGCCCGACTGTTCAAGATCGAGACCTAGGAGAGATCATGGCGCGCATGCCTTTGTACACGGAGCGAGACGGTCTCGACCCTGCCAAGCTGGGCGTCTTCGACGCAGTCGTCAATAGCCGCGGTTCGATGATCAGGCCATACGAAGTGTTGCTTCACGCTCCGGGGCTAGCCCTTCCGGCTGCCGAGCTCGGGGGGCGAATCCGCTACCACGGGAGCCTATCCGATCATGATCGGGAACTGGCGATCCTCACCGCAGGCACGCTGGCGAACTGCCAGTTCGAGTGGGACTCACACGTCGATATCGCCAGACGATCGGGCGTGAGCGAGACTGCGCTTGGCTACCTCCAGGGGTCCGCCGAGGAACTCTCCGATGCCGAGCAGCTCATCGTCGGCTTCGTCACGGAACTGGTCGCCGAGAGCACGGTCTCGGACGAGACGTTCGCGGCTGTCCAGGCGACGCTCGGGAATGAACGGGTCGTCGAACTGGCCGCCCTGGTCGGGTATTACATGATGCTCGGGTACGTGATGAACGTGGCTGGGGCCTGTTGACCGTCATCGATGTCCACGCCCATGTGGCCGACCCTGATGGGATGGCCGCCATGGCCCGGTTATACGACAACATCCCCGTGATCGACCGCAACGACGATCACATGTTCTTCCGTTTTCCATCCGGAGTGGTCAACGGGCCGGTTCCGCTCGGGATGGTGAGCGTTGAGCGTCGGTTGGCCGATATGGCGACTTCGGGAGTAACCCACCAGGTGCTCAGCGCCCGGCCGCAGGTGTTCCCTTATGACCTACCGGGAGACTTGGGAGGCCGGCTCGCTCGCCTGCTGAATGAGTCGATGGTGAACGTCGCCGCCACTCACCCCGACGCCTTCTCCGTGATGATCAGCCTGCCGGTACAAACGGTCGAAACCTCTCTTGCCGAGATCGCCCGGTGGGCGCCCAACCCGTTGGTACGCGGGGTCATGGTCGACTCCAATATCGCCGGGCGCAACCATGCCGATCCCGAATTCGATCCCATCTGGCGGGCCCTTGAGCAAGCCAACCTCCCGGTGCTCGTCCATCCATACCAGGCCGACGTCGTCGGTAAGGAGCGACTCAAAGACCACTACCTGTTCAACCTGATCGGCAACCCGGCAGACACCACCATCGCCATCGGCAATGTCGTCTTCGGAGGCTTGCTCCAGAGGTTTCCGGCGCTTCGCTGGTGCTTTGTCCACGGCGGTGGAGTGGCACCGTTTCTGGCAGGACGATGGGACCACGGTTGGAGCCGGCGCGCCGTGACCCGCCAGAACATCCCCGACCGGTTACCGTCGGAGCTTCTTGGCCAACTCTGGTTCGATTGCCTCGTTCATCGACCGGCCGCCCTTGGGTTCCTCGCCGATCTGGTCGGCTGGGGCCGTATCATGGTCGGCACCGACTACCCGTTCGATATGGGCATGACCGACCCGGTCGGGTTCATCAACTCGATCCCGATGACGTCCGGACAACGTGAGGCAGTTCTCTTCGGCAACGCCGAGAGGTACCTGCGGCCCCGTGTTTAGAGTGGCCCCCGTGAGATTTGCCTCAATACTCCTCTCGATAAGCCTCTGGTTGGCTGCGTGCGGCTCGTCTTCGGTAGCCACTCTCGACGGCACCGCCATCAGCGAGACCGCCCTCAGCGATCTCCACGTCGACGTGAGCCGGCTGAAGGAAGATGAGCTGGTGAGTTCCATTCTCCTGCTCTTGTTGCACAACGCGTTTATCGCCAGAGCCGACCGTGACTTCGCAGTCTCCCTCGACGATGCCATGGTCGAGTCGTTCTACGCCGGCCGTACCGAGCGGTGGCGCACGCCAGACGAAGTCGAACTGGGTCTGGCGGCCCGTAATGAGCGACCCTCCCGGGTCCGACTGGAATCGGAACTCGACACCGTACGCGATGAGGTGAGCGCCCACCTCGTCCGATCCGAATCACCGGGCTTCGACCTGGCCAAGGCATACAACGCGTACCTGATCGACAACGCCCGGGTCTGCGTTCTTCAGATTCAACTGGAAAGCCCTGGCCAGTATGACGAGACCAAAGCTCGCCTCGACGCCGGAGAGGCCTTCGCCGACGTCGCCCTCGACGTCTCTCTTGACCCGTTCGTCGGGCGTGAGGATGGCGGGGTTGGAACCGGTGGCGATATCGGATGTTCCGCACCGGCCGCGCTCCCGACCGGCATGGATGCGGCAGTGCTGGTCGCTCCGATCGGCGAAGCGTACGGCCCGATCACGAGCAACATCGGAGTCCATCTGGTGTGGGTAGTCGAGCGCGATGCTCCCGCCCTCGATGAGGTTCGCCCGGCGGTTATCGAGCACGCCGTCACGCGGCAGGGTCCTGACCTGTTCCGGGTTTGGGCGGTCGAGGTGCTACAGACGATGGATGTGGAGATTGCCGATCAGTACGGGGTTTGGGGCATGCTGCCCGAAACCGACCCGGTGCCTACCGTCGTGCCCCCGGCCAGGGTCGACCAAATCGTCGGTGGAGCTTCGCTCGGCGATTAACCCAGATCGGCCAATTCAACCGTCGCTCCACTGGAGGCGGCCGAGAGGGTCATCGCCTCCAGGATCTCGACCACGGCTACCCCAACTTCCCCGTTCGTTTCGGGTTGGTTGCCGGTTCGGATGCAGTCGACGAAACCAGCCAGGTTGTCGGTCACGGCATCGAATGGCTCGTAGCGGCGGTCGGTCTCCTCATCGTCGTTCCCCATGAGCGTCTTGAGCCGCAATCCATCCATTTCGCTGTAGGCAACCATCTGCGATCCGTGGGCCGCGCAGCTAACCAGCTTGGGGGTTCGCAGCGACGTCGTGATCGTCCCGATCGCCCCCGACTCGAACTCGATGAGCGCACCCGTGATGTCGTCGATCCCGCCGGTCGACCCGAATCGATTACTCAGGGCGCTGAGACGTACGGCCCGACCCGCCCAGTACAACAGGTTGTCAGCCATGTGGACTCCGAGCGCCGTCATCGCACCCGCCGGCGACTCGTTCGGATCGTCTCGCCAGGGCCGAACGGTTTGCGGACCCCACATACGCGAGAAGTGCCCCTCGACGAGATACGGCGTTCCGATGGCCCCTGAGTCGATCAGTTGTTTGACGGCCCGGGTGGCGGGGAGCCGGCGCCGGTAGTGGGCAACCTGCAGGATCACTCCAGCCGTTTCGGCAGCAACGACACACCGCCTGGCGTCCGAGACGGTCAGTGCCAATGGTTTCTCCACCATGACGTTCAGGCCGGCCCTGGCGACAGCTTCGATAAGTTCGACATGAGTGGAGTGCGGCGTTGCAACCAGTACCGCGTCGAGTCCATCTGCGAGCAGATCATCGACTGACCGGGCCGGGCGGCACCCGTAGTTGTCGGCAAAGTCAGTGCGGGTGTCGATCGACCTGGCGAAGCACGTCGCCAACTCGACCCCCTCGAGTTTGCCGATGGTCCCGGCCAGCTTGTGGCCCCAGTTGCCAAGACCGACCAGACCGAGCCGAACCGTCACAGATCCACTCGGAAACGGGCGAGCTTCTCCTCGTCGATCTCGACGCCCACCCCGGGGACATCGGACGGGAAGAAGTGCCCGGCGATCGGCAAGAAACGTTCGGTGCACACATCGTCTGCCAGGTATTGCGGGGAGATTCCCGATCCGAACCGGAGGTTCGGAACCGCCAAAGCGAGATGGGCGCCGTGGGCAGCTGAAATGCTGGTCTGTCCTGCCATGCCGGCGAAGTGCACGCCAATTCCGGCGGCATCGGCCACCGCGAATACCTCCCGGACGCCGATCGGACCGGCCGCTTTCATCAACTTGGCGACCACCGCCCCGGCCGCCCCGACTGCCAGGTGGGTGTGGAGATCCTGGGCGTCGAAGATCCCCTCATCTCCGGCAATCGTCACCGGACTCTTGCGCACCAGTTCGGCCATGCCCATCAGGTCCCACCGGGCTACCGGTTGTTCCACGAACCCGGGCTCGGCATCCGCCACGCCTCGCACATATCGCAGAGCGTCGGTCACATCCCAACCCTGGTTGGCATCGGGCAACAGCATCACATCATCGCCAATGGCCTGACGGACTGCGTAAGTGGCGGCGAGGTCGGCGTCGACATCCTTGCCGACCTTGACTTTGACCAGCGGATATCCCTCCTCGACGGCTGCTTTGGCCTCGGCGGCCATCTCCTCGGCACTACCGCCCGAAACGTGCCAGATGGTCGGCACCGAATCTCGCGACCGCCCTCCGTAGAACTCGAACAACGGAATTTCGGCCGCCTTGGCCACGACATCGTGGAGAGCCATTTCCACGGCGGCCCGCGCGCCATGGTTGTAGACGGAGATCCGACGCATGAGCGTTCGCAGCTCGTGCAGTCTCCGCGGGTCGCGACCGATCATCACCGGGGCGTACTCGGTGGCGATGAGGTCGGTTGCCGAAGCGAGGCTTTCTCCCGAGAAGTACCTGGCCAGAACGCTCTCGCCGATGCCGACCACCCCAGCGTCGGTGGTCACTCTGACGATGATGCAGGTTCGTACATTGACCGTGGCGACAGCCATCTTCAATGGTCGCCGGACCGGCACCTCGACCGGAATCGCCTCAATTTTCCGGATTTTCATACGACTCCTCCGACGAGCGAGAGGTGGATTACCTATATTGCATAATATAGGACCTGGTTAGCCGCCGCCGGAGGAACCCACCGTGACCATCGCAGAGCAATACGCCGACTACGCGCTCGGCCTCTCGTATGAGGACTTGCCGCCCGAAGTGGTGGCTCACACCAAGAAACTGATCCTCGACATCATGGCCAATGCCATCGGCGGGCACGAGTGGTCTGAGTCAGGGCCATCGATCCTGGCCGGCGTTCGTAAACTGAACCGTGCCGGGACCGGTGCGACCGTGCTGGTGACCGGCGAGCAGATGGCCCCCGAATGGGCCAGCCTCGCCAACGGGTCGTTCAGCCATAGTCTCGATTACGACAACCACCATGCCAAAGGGGTCATCCACGCCGGCTCGTCGGTCGTCAACACTGCCCTGGCCGCCGGCGAAGAAAACGGATCGTCTGGCAAAGACCTGATTGCGGCGGTGGTGGTTGGATATGAGATTGCTTGCAGACTGGCGATGGCCCTCGGACCGCATTCGTCCCACGAGATGGGGTTTCATCCCACCGGCACCTGCGCAGCGTTTTCCTCGTCTGCGATAGTCGCCAAGTTGCGCGGTCAAAGCGCCAATGAAATCGTCAACGCGATGGGGTTGAACGGATCCCAGGCGGCCGGGTCCATGCAGTACGTATTGAATGGAGCCTGGAACAAACGCACCCACACCGGTTTGGCCCCCCACGCCGGCTTTATCGCCGCCACGTTGGCCAGTACCGGGTTCATCGGGGCTGCCGAGGTTTTTGAAGGCACCCAGGGGTTCTTGCAGGGCTACGCCCTCCGACCCAAGCCGGAGGCTGCGACGGCCACTCTCGGTTCGAGCTTCGAGACGATGGAAGTTGCCATCAAGCCGTATTCGCTGTGCCGGTACACCCACCAAACGCTCGATCTCCTGCTCGGTATGACCAACGACCACCCCATCGACCCGACCCGGGTGCGTTCGGTCGTCATCGACATGCCCACCTACGGTGTGCAGCTGTGTGGATCCCCGATCGAGGCAAAACGAAATCCGACATCGTCGGTCGACGCCCAGTTCAGCGGCCCCTTCGCCGCCGCTCTGGCAATCACGGAACGTAAAGCCGGCATGAACGACTTCGCCGGCGTTCTGGGCCGCGGGCTCTCGGATGAGTTCAAGCGGATCATGTCGGTCACCGATGTCCACCAGGCCGACGATCTCGATGCCATTCACCCGGAGTTCTGGCCGGGCCGGGTGACCATCGACGTCGGCGGAGAGGTCACCGAGTTATATAGCAAGCACATGCTTGGCGAAAAGGAGCGCCCTATGTCGATGGAACAAGTCCAGGCCAAGTTCGCAGAACTGAGTCCCAACCACGACGAAGCCACCCGCCAGGCCGTATACGCGGCTATCGACAACCTTGAGAACCTCACCACCATTGACCTCGTCACTCCACTGAGGAAGGCCTGATGACATCCCGCACCCCGATCACCGGGCCCGCCACCTGGCTGGGACCCGACCTTGCAGCCACCGACACATGGATTCACCGGCTCGATGAGAACATGGTCGACGAGATCGAGGCCGCCCTGCGATCGGTGCAGTCGGCCGGACTCGAAGTTCCGTTCTCTGAAGAACAGTTTCCCCTCCCAACCGTTTCGGAATTCCTGGCCGGAATTCCAGATGCACTGGCCAATGGACCGGGGTTCGCGTTGGTCCGCGGACTACCCCGAGATCGCTACACCACAGACGAGTGTGTCCTCATCTACTGGGGAATCGCCATGAATTTGGGAACCCCGATTTCGCAGAACACCCGCGGACATCTCATCGGGCATGTGCGCGATGAGGGTCGATCCTTCGACGACCCGACCGCCCGGGCGTACCAAACCGCTGCCAAGCTCGACTTTCACGCCGACCAGCTTCCGGTCGACATTCTCGGCCTGTTTTGCCTGCGGACCTCCAAGTCGGGTGGAGAAAGCATGTTGGTGAGCGCCCATTCCGTTCACAATGTCGTTCTTACCGAACGGCCCGACCTCCTTGACGTGTCGTATGAACCGTTCTATCTCGACTGGCGGGGCGAGGAACCGATCGGGGAAGACGGCTGGTATCAATCGCCCATGTTCAGTGAAGCGGGCGGTTTGGTGACATCGCGGTTCACCTCACGGCAGTATTTCAAGACAGTCGTCAGGCACAACCCGGCGTTCGCCCTCACTCCCGAACAGGACGAAGCCCTCGACTTCGTCCAGGAAGTCGCCAACCGCCCTGAGCTGCGATTGGCCATGTCGTTTGAGGAAGGCGACATGCAGTTTCTTGACAATCATGTCCTGTTGCACGCCCGCTCCGAGTTCGAGGATTACGAAGAACCCGAACGAAAACGCCACCTCCTGCGGTTGTGGATTGCCTATCCACCTGAGAAACGGCGCCCTCTTTCTCCCCTTCTTGCCGAGCGGTACCGGTTCGTCGAGATGGGCGGCATCCCTGCCAGACCAGAATCGTAAAGCAGCCAACAAGGAGAAGCCATGCCAGAAACGATCGACCTGCACGCGCACGCCATCGTTCCCGATGCGCTCAAAGCCATGCAGGCAGCTCAACCTGACCACGGACCGGTTCTCATTGCCGATGGCGGACGCCAATGGTTGAAGTACCCGGCCCGCGAACGGCTCGGTCCGCTCCCCGACGCCATCTTCGACCCGACCATGCGACTTCGACAGATGGATGAACAGCGAGTCGACATCCAGGTCATCGCCATTCCTCCGCCCAACTTTCACTATCACGTGCCCAACGAGGTCGGCATCGACTTTGCCAGGATTCAAAACGACGGCCTGCTCGCCCTCAGCGACAGCCAGCCGGATCGCTTCCAGGTGTTCGGGACGCTCCCCCTCCAGGACATCGAGGCCTCGGTGACAGAAGTCGAGCGTTTGAGTGCCTTCCCCCGGGTGCGGGGTATTCAAGTCGGGACGAACGTTTCGGGCACCGATCTCGATGACCCGTCATTCGGGCCGGTATTCGGGGCCCTCGAGCGGCACAACTTCCCGGTTTGGCTACATCCCGACCAGCGGTCCATCGCCGGGATCGATCGCCTCACCAGGTATTACCTCCAGAACTTCATCGGCAACCCTCTCGAGTCGACCATTGCAATGGGCCGACTCATCTTCGGCGGGGTCATGGATCGCCATCCCACTCTGCGGTTCGGGTTCGTTCATGGGGGCGGCTTCACGCCCTATCAGCTCGGGAGATGGGACCACGGTTGGGCCCAAAGAACCGAGTCGAAAGAGTTCATCAAGGACACTCCCCCCAGCGAATACTTCGGCCGGTTCTGGATCGATTCGCTGACGCATGACGCGTTATCGCTTGAGTTGTTGGGCAGGCGCATCGGATGGAACAAGGTGGTGCTCGGAAGTGACTACCCGTTCGACATGGCCTCAACCGATCCGGTCGGCGGAGTCGATGCCGTCGAATTGTCCGAAAGCGACCGCAACCGGGTCTTGACTGAAAACGCCCGGGACTTCCTCCGCCCGCTCTGACATCACGCATCCTGAACGAGTGTGCTTACGGTTCGTAATATCGAGCCTGGATGCACACTCGTTTGGGCGGCTACGCTCGGGCGAAACCTGACTGAGAGACAATGCCCGACGCTACCGCCGAACCAGACCAGCCTCCTCCGGGCCGCACCATGCTCGAGCGCGCCATTCTGATCATCGAGGCCCTTGTCGACGAGGGCGGCCCGGTCGGACCCCGCGCCCTGGCCAGGACGATCGACATCGACCGCAGCGCCGTCAGCCGGATCCTCCTTCAGCTTTCCGAACTTGGCGTGGTCGAACGGCTCGAAGCCGGGTATCAACCAGGACCCAGGCTGTTTGAGATCGCCCGGCTGTTGGGAGCCCTCGATACCCTCCCCGCCGCTGCCCATGCCGCCCTCGTGACCCTCGTCAAAGAGTTCGACGAGACTTGTTATGTGTGCGCCCTTCACGGCGATTCAGCCGTCTTCCTTTACGAGGAGCCGAGCACCAAACCATTGCGATATGTTGCTGACCTCGGTCGGGCGGTACCGCTCCACGCTGGTGCTGCCGGCCGGGCTATCCTGTCTGGAATGTCACGAGCCGATGCCACCCGGCGCCTGGGTCGCGGACCTCTCCCCCGGTTGACCACCAAGACGATCACTGACGTCAAGAAGATCCTCGACATGGCCGAGACGGACGCCGAGCGCGGCTACACGGTGAGCATGGGCGAAAGGGTCGAAGGCGGGGTGGCCGTGGCCGCTCCCTACTTTGACCAATCGGGAACCTGCATCGGATCAGTCGTTTTCACGAGCCCGGCCGATCGGTTCTCAGATCCTGACCGCGTCGGGGCGGGGGTAAAAACAGCCGCCGCCGCTTTGTCAGCCCGTCTTGGTCATCGCCGATGACGGTCGGCATTGGAATCGTCGGAACCGGTCGGTGGGCAGGAGCTCATGCCAGAGCGGCTGCTCGCAGTGACACCGTACGACTGGTCCATTGCGCGGCTCGGTCACAAGATCGGCGGGCGGCCTTCGCCGCCGAGTTCGGCATCGACCGCCACTCCTCCGATCTCGCAACGCTCCTGGCCGACCCGGAGGTGCAAGCCGTGGTCGTGTCAACCCCGAACGACTTCCACGTCGACATGGCGCTGGCGACCCTTGCCGCCGGGAAGCCGGTCCTCGTCGACAAACCGATCTCCGTCGATCTGACCACCGGACTCAAGCTCGCCAGAGAAGTGGAACGATTCGGGATCGGACTTGGGGTGGCTCAACACGCTCGACGCCTGGCCGGCCATCGAGCGGCCGCCGACTGGCTCGCCCACAACGACAGCACAATTCGGCTCGCCTATGCCAATTTCTCGAACGCTCGCGGCGCCGCCATGAAGCCCGATGCCTGGCATCGTTCAGCCAGGGGTTCGGAGGCAGGGGTACTCATTCAGGTCGGCATCCATCCCGTGGACACGCTCCTGTCGTTGGTCGGGCCGGCCATGGGACTCAACGCCCGTTTTTCATACGGAGTGGTTGGTCCGGACATACCGGACACCGCCGTTGTGACCATGACCCACGCCTCCGGCGCTACGTCGGTGGTGGGCACCAACTGGTCAACGCCGAGCAACTACACCCTCGACCTCCTGACGACAAAAGGCAACCTGCTGTTCACGGCGAATCACGCCTGGTGGACCAAGGCGGACTTCGACCACCATACCGAGCTACTCCTCGACGTCGATGGCGCCGATCCTGAACGCTTGGCTCTCGATTCGGGCGATCCTCTCCGAGATCAGCTCGACGAACTGGGAGCCGCCGCTCTCGGCACTGGCGAAATGACGGTCGACGTCTGGGACGGGTTGAGAGCAATGGGGGTCGTACTCGGAGCCGTCGAGTCCGCTCGACGACAAGGGGCCTACCTGTCGCTGGAGACCGCCTTCGCGCAAGCCGGGGCAACCGACGCCGAGCTGAGCATTCTCTTCGGTTAACCTCGCGCTAGATTCGCACCACGGCGTCGAGCGCAACCCAGGATGACCCCGTCCAGCCCAATGGATTGATTTCAGCCTCAACTGACTCTCCGCCGGTCGGAAGCTCACTGATCAGGACGACCAGTTCGGCAAGCGATCTGGCCATCAAGTCATCAAGATGGTCGACGACGCCGACCAGTCGTTGGGCGAATTCGAGGCCCACCGGGGCAAGGGACATGGCGAGGTGAGCCTGCTCCTCCACCCTGGAACCCCCCATGCCGAGGGCCACCATCGGACCGAACACGGGATCGACAAACGCCGATACAAATACCTCGACTTCTACGGAAACCTGCGGCTCGATTCGAACTCCCTCGATGCGGGCGTCCGGCCGCGCCCCGGCAACGGCAGCCAGCACCTCCCGATAGGCGTTCGCAACAGACTCAACCGAGGTCAAGTTGAGTCGCATCGCTCCGATCTCGGCTTTGTGGAGCAGGTCGGGAGACGACACTTTGGCGACCACCCTCCTACCGAACCGTTCGAAGGCAGCCAGGGCAGCACCTTGATCGGTGACGAGTTCTCCTTCGACCACCGGAAGCCCCCGCTCGCCGAGGAGCTGCTTGGAAGCATGCTCGGATAGCACCCCCTGCGGCGTCGAGCCGGGCCGGGCTATTGGCCGGGTGTCGTCACGCTGATAGAACGCCACCGCCCCAGCCACAGCGGCGATGGCTGCCCGGGGGTCGGTCACCACTGCGGCGCCCTCGGCCCTGAGCCGGGCGAGGCTATCAGCCACCTGATCGCCCGCCATCCACAAATGAACAATCGGGACCGAGTCGATGGCCAGCAACGAATTAACCCGCTCGGGCGTATGGGCGGGTGGGTGAGCCGACGAAACCGCCAGCACGATGTCGTAGTTTTCGTCCATTCCAAACGCTTCGACCACCGAACCAAACCGGCCTGGCCCTCCGATGATGGCGCCCATATCCAAAGGGTTCTTGACGGCTCCGAGCTGCATGAAGGGCGCCACTTTCTCTTGCAGCTCCAGCCCCGGAGGCGGCAGCGGCAACCCCCGGGTGTCGGCCAGGTCCGAGAGCAGAATGGCCACTCCTCCCGAATGGGTAACCACCCCGACGCCGGACCCACCGAGTACCGGGGTGCGGGCCAGCACGTCGGCAACATCGAAGACTTCCTCTGGAGTGTCGGCCATGGCGATCCCCAGCGAGCGGCAGACCCCCTCGAAGACCCGCCGATTCGTGGCGAGGGCCCCCGTGTGGGTGGCCAGCATGTGCCGGCTCGATTCGGTCCGGCCAAGGTGACAAGCGGCCACTCTGATTCCCCTGGCATGGGCGGCCGTCACCGCTTCGACGAAGCCCGCCCCATCCCTGATGGTCTCGACGATCAGGGCGATCGATCTGATTCCGTCCACTTCAGCGACGGCCGAGATGGCATCGGCGATGGTCAGGTCGGCTTCATTACCGGTCGAGACGGAGGCGCCAATACCCTGACCGCGGCCGGCGGCAAGATTGTTGAGGTAACTCATGATCCCGCCCGATTGACTCACCACTCCCACCGGTCCCGGCTTGATCTGATCGAAGGGACGGTCAAGGAACGTGAGAAAGCTGGCTGCCAGGCCAAGGGCCGGGGCAATCACGCCGCCTGAGTTCGGACCCAGGATCCGCACGCCGTTGTGTGCGATGGCATCGACCAACTCTGCCTGACGCGCCACCCCGTCACCCTGAGCTTCGCTGAAACCCCCACTGAATACGACGACGACCGCCGGGCCGATCAGGTCCCGCACAGCACCGGGAACCAAAGCGGCCGGAATCGCGCAAAGCACCAGGTCGACTGCCGGCAGATCGCCGGTTGAGGCAACCATGGTGACGCCATCGACAAAGGGAGTCTGTGGATGAACCCCATAGATCGGACGCTGATAGCCGAAGGTTTGAAGGTTGCGCAAAACCCGGGCGCCGTGCTTTTCGGCAT